>Ga0307517_10005561_pt1 | contig 18940 bp, 20 predicted proteins | sample 23_EM_MG_FD_194515 | JGI IMG/M metagenome (GOLD analysis project Ga0307517, IMG submission 194515) | Populus trichocarpa ectomycorrhiza microbial communities from riparian zone in the Pacific Northwest, United States - 23_EM | ecosystem: Host-associated > Plants > Roots > Unclassified | place... | reverse complement strand
GGAATTGGTGAAAGGGGAATAGGTGCTTTGAACGGGGTGAACGAGTTCGATGGGGAGAGGGAGAGGGGACAGAATGAAGTGTGCGGATTTGATGAAAAATGAATAGGTGGGTTGAACGGGGACGTTAACCAAGGGAGAGGTGGATGCAAGGTATGGGATGCAAACATAAACCCAGGCCATTGACATTGCCGAAAGCTGGGCATTGACGATTGGATCCAGGGTACGAAGGGAATGGGGTGTGTGCCTCGAACAAACTGGGGAAGGATTGGGATTCAATATTCAATCGTAAAACCCGGGGATCATAAATATTATCGCATTAGACCAGAGGGAAGGGGTGGGGAAAAGAAAAAAGAACTCGCGCGGACGAGTGCGAGGTCACCTGTGCGAGTCTGGATAACGAAGCTGGAGGGACGAGCGCAAAGAAAATATGACACGTGTCACATGCGCGTCGTATCACAAGAAATCACTCCTGACTTCACTCGGCTCGTCAGGCCTATCCATGGTCTGCAAAACGAGGGTCTCGCAAGGAACCAAAGGATCAAATTTTTGTTTCCTGTTAGAGGAGGGCCGAAATCGGTGGGCCCGACTTCCTTGTCATCGCTTATGCTTACGAGGTACTGCCTGTCTAACAGAAAAAAAGTTCATTCAGAATAGATCGACGCAAAGTTGTGAGTCAGAATTTTCGAAACGGATTTGTGCCTCTCGATTCCTTGGTTTCTGTGAACGAAACAGTCCGGACACGAGGCTTCCGCGCTCAGATTTTGGAGTGACAAGATGTCAAAATAATATGGATCATGAAAGGCGACCGTTATCACCTTCCGCATTTGTCTTCTCGCAGGCTCACGAGGCTGTGCATCTAGAGCCATGAAAGAGCCTAAGCATTCAATCGATTGAATCAAATTGCTCTGAACAGAAGGCCGTTTGAACTACGTTATTCAGTGAGCGTTCTCCTCAGCCTAGTTCGGAGCATGGACATGAGACATAACCAAGATCGTATAGTATACAGAAACGTAGCACGCGCTATGCTCTCAGAGTGGATCGAATTGCTAGACACTTCTTGCCTTCTTGCCAGACCAGTAGTGGACAGGTCATCAGGAGCAAGTGCGATGGGCAACAGGGTGATCCATTCCATATTGCATGGACAAGGGCAACTCTCGCCAGAGAGCGAGTAATCGTCAGATTACAGTAGTGTAACTAGGAGAGACGGAATGAGATGATGGAAGCTCGTTGCAGCGACGTTGCTTGTGTAAACCCGAACGGTGTTGTCCAACGATCCAGATACGACGTGACAATTGTCGGTGAGGTAGTAACTGGTCTGGAATGCCCTTGGATGACTTCACCGGCACCCGTGAACGGTGTTGTTGTAGAATCTGAATGCCATTGCAAGAGATGCTCTTCGCCTGTCGACAAATTTCAAACCGATCCGGATCCAGAAAAAAAGATTTCCTGATGTCGGAGTTGAATGCTCTTCATCCTCATCTCTCATTGATCTTATCGTCTCAAACTTGTCTGTCAACTGCATAGTTCGAGTTCTGTCACCGCTCAGTGGGTCGAATCCCTTCGTTTTAACTAAACTAAAGGTAATATATATAATGAAGCCTCCAATACTCGAGACCAGGGTTGAAATTTCAAGAGATATCTACGCTTCTTCAAGTTTCCTCCTTCTCTTCCTACTTTTCCTACTTTTCCTCAATCTAAGATGCACGGGATTCAGTGCACAACTCTCCTTTAAAGGGAGCAATAAGTGACTTACCATGTTCTTAACACTTTGGCAACGGCGTTTGTGCTTATGCCAAAACCCTGGGTAAAACCAGGCTCCATCACGCGAGTCAAGTTTTATTTCCTTCATGCACCCCGCGCATGTAACTGTTGTTCCTGTCAACGCGAGAATGTACTCGTCGTTCTGTAGTACCTCTAGCCGCTTCAATTCTCTGAGGAGTTTCTTCCTCTGATTGAGCGTATTGGGTATTGCAGACCCCGACTTTTGACGAGTCGGACTCTTTTTCTTTGGAAATATGCCCTTGACATGTATTGGGAAGCAAGATAGGTCGGGCAGGGTGGCCGAGTTTGTCGATGGAGGAAGGTAGAGAGGTGGGTCGAACAAGGTGGAAGGGTTTGGTGGGGGAGGTAGGAGAGGCGCATAGAACGTGCTCGGGTTTGGTGACGAAGGAAGGGGTGATTTGAACATGGTATACGAGTTTGTTGGAGAAAATGTGAGATGCGGACAGAACGAGGTGTTCGAGATCGGTGCCGAAGGAATAGGTGAATTGAATTGGATGGACGAGTTTGATGACGAAGGAGGGGGGTGGGATGGACCGAACAAGGTGGAAGAGTTTGGCAGTGGAGGAGGCGGATAGAACGAGGCGTACGGGATTGGTGCCGAAGAAATATGTGGATTGAACGGCGTGAACAGTGTCGTTGACCAAAGGAGAGATGAATTCTCCAAGGTATGGGACCCAGGCATAAACCCAGGGTCACTGGCATTGCCGAAATCCAGAGCCGACGAAGGGAACGGGGTGTGTGCCTCGGACGTAGTTGGGAAAAAGTCGTTGGTGGTAGATTGCATGATGTATTAGGAGAGGGAGACGAGAAAATAAAGCCCAGACGAGTCTGTTTAAATATTCTCTGAGGTCCTGCACATTGAGTCGTCAGTGAATGCTGAACACCTTCCATTCTCGGAAATAGCAACTCAGGGACTTGGTAAATGAATGGTCTGCAAAACGAGGGTCTCGCAAGGAGGCGGCCAAAGGATTGTCTATCATCAAAAAATTAAAGGGTGTATTTCCTGTCAGAGGAGGGCCGAAATCGGTGGGCTCGATTGTCGCCTATTATTATGCTTATGAGGCAGTGCCCGCAACAGGCAGAGTTGCGAGTTGTCTGCCAGAAACGTTTGAGCCGCTCAACGTCAGAACGTGAACCCAGTTTCTGTGAACATAATAGTCCGGACATGAGGCCTGGCATACTTATGTTTTGGAGTCACGGAGAATATATGGGTCAAGAAAGGCGACCGTTATCACCTTCCAGATTTGTCTCCCCACAGGCGCGTGTTGCAGCCATCACGAGAGCCTTAGCATGATTATTTGCTATGCCGTTCGGCCCGTTCGTTCAGTGAGCATTCTCCTAGGCCTGCCAGTGGCTCGTTTCAGCGATCAGACGATGGAAGTGGTTTGTGTCTTGTAGGACTCGATGGAATACCTTTCAAGTTCTATTGTTGAAACGGTATAGCATAGCACACGAAAATGTCTAACGGTGTACTATATATAATCAATAAATAGTAATCCGACAAAAGCACACTCTAGAAATGGCACACGGCGTTGTGTCTCGCAGAGTGGATGGAATTGCTGGACACCTCTTGTCAGGCAGTAGAGAAGACGAATATGGAAGGTGATAACGGTGTCCCCTCTCTTGATCCATATTCTTTGACACCTGTGACTCCAAAACCTAAGCACGGATGTCCGGGGGTTCAACACGACCGCTTAGAGTCCCGGTGGGGTGGCTCAAATCCGTTAACGTTTCTGGCAGACAGACAACACAACTCCGCGTCCGAATCTATTGGACGGGCGCTGCCTCGTAAGCATAGGCGACGACAAGGAGGTTTCGTTTTGCAGACCATTCATTTACCAAGTCCTTGAGTTGCTATTTCCGAGAATGGAAGGTGTTCGGCATTCACTGTCAACCACTACCTCCCTCTGCCCTCGAAAACGAGCAGACGCACTCGATTTCAGGTGCGGCGTGTTCACCACTCCCTTGAAATATGTATATAATATATTTATATGAAAACCTGTACCCATTACGGGTAACCCTGGGGTATCCCGTGACAATCTCTAGTGACCCTGCTGAAAAAGATTATTGACTAGGGTTGGGTTCATACGATGGAGCCCTGAAGAAATTCAGGGTTAGTGGCTATATAGAAGACGCGTCGTACGGAGGGGTATCAGTTATTATGGTCTGGCTCTGATCGTAATATGAGTAGCCTGGTTGGCGAGCCGCACATGCGTCCTATCCAGCCCTGTCGCTAGAATTGTGAGTGTTCAGACGACCTCAACGGGATAAGCCATTGTATTCGGATGCCAGCACCCCCCAAGTCCAAAGAGTGAAGATGACAAGGGAGTGAGATGGCGGAGCCGACGATGTTATACGTGGAACATTTCCAGCGTTGGTACAGTGTAGGTGTTGGTACCATGTGCCGGTAAGGACTATGTCTTCCAGTGTGGTGAGAGGAACGTCGATGGTGTGATTTTGGATGATGGTGCTTCAAGCCCGTTTGAGATAGACGTGAAAACAGAATCGACATAGAAGTGTTGGACACCAGATGCTTTGGTTTTGCAATTGGTGAGCGCTCAATCCAGTTCTTCCACAGTTTCTTCGTCTTCTAGGTCACTCATGAGTGAATGTCTTCTCGAACTGATGGATAAGATTCAACAGTAGAAGGATGGGGTCGGCAAACACTTTGCGAGTCGTAAGTCTAATATATGGCGGCCTAACCACATTCCATGTACTCAATAATATCGACTGCCTCCTTAACCATAAGCGTCGTAAAGCGTATTGCATACCGGATTTATAAAAGAGGGTTTAGAGTCTCAGAGGTCGTGCCGGTTGACCCAGGGGTTGCCTCCGTCCTGCAAATCAAGACATTCGAACGAGCTTTCTTTCGCGGCGATGCGACTCTGACACCCACCTCCTCCACCTCCCAAGTGACATAATCTGAATAGACAGACGCTGCGTACGATTCCTCACCATCCGCTTCTGTACAATCTCCCTCATCTTCCATAGGGACGCGCCATTGCTGAGTGCTGAGGCCTGAGGATCAACCTTTTTCAGAGTGTTCGTAATTTATCCATTGCGCATGGCAAGACAAGACACGAACCACATCCTGCCCGTTAGTCTGAATCTTCATTATCCGTCATTTCAAAAACGTCTGGAATACTCAGATTAGGCGGACAGTCCGAGAGATCATGGTTGATATGAAGATCCATGTGCGGGCAGATCCCACCGGTAGGGAAATCAGATCGAATACGGACCAATAAAGGAGACAAGTTCAATCGCTCAACACGAACACTGCTGTAACGTGAATCTCGATGGAAACTGAGGAAGACTGGAATGGACGGTGCAGTTTTTATAAGTCGTAGGATCGCAGGCAGTGCGCAACGGATCCTCGCATTCGAATCGAAGTGTAGGCATGCAAATATTGAAACCTTCTTGAGGCATGTGTGTGCGGAGAGAGTGAAGGGGAATACAAGGTGATCCTCGATCCAGCGGCCAGTTGGTCCATAGGAATGCGACTGACGATTGAAGCGGTATATACTTTGATCTATGAAGTGTATATGTGAGTTAGAGACAGAATAGAGGATATCACATACGACGGCTGTCAACATCAAGGTGCAATCGTGTCAGGGTCTTTGAACAGGCCCTTAGCAGCTGGGCGAAATCCCTCAAATGGGGTCTCGAAGAATCTCGCAGCTCCAACGTTGTCAGACTGGTGGCACGGTAGCTTGCCCAGAGAAGAAGGTCTGGATTGTGGTAAGATCTAATGATGAGGGTTTCAAGTGATTGGTGGGACGCGCCCAATGCGAAGACAGATTCGTCTTCCCGTTTCGCTGTGCAATCGGAAAACGTCAACTTCTTGATAGCTTTGCCATCTAGGATAGATAATGGAAAGTCGCGGAAACTCTCGAGGCAGAGTTCTTCAATAGTCGATTGCCGGAAGCAGGTTTTGAACGTTGAGATAAAATCCTCGTTCAAGCGGTACGGCCATTTATTTGCGAGTGTGAGAGAGATGAGGTTGGCCATTCGTGGTACCATCGACATGATTAATAGCACCTCTGGTTCAGAGGGGCATGAAGGGAAGTCGTGGCCAGATAGGCGGAACTCTAAGGTGCGAGGAAATTTCAGAATGTGGGGATTCTCAGAAAGTTGCTTGTAGAATGCCATTTTGTAGTTCATGGGGAGAAGAACGTCTGCGTAAAGGTATGGTTCGGCAATACTTGAGAATATTGGATGAGCTTTGGAACATTCTTCGAGAGCCAATCTGTCTCCCCGCAGAAAGCTGAAGATGTGGTCGATTAGCTCTGGTGGTATCAGCACTGGTATGACTCCGTTGCTATGATGATTGACATCAGTCATTCCGGACCACAAACCAAAACATGTTGACAAGGATATGTATGTCTTCTGTAAACTTGGAAATATTATTGGTGACTTCACCATAAGAATGACTCATGCCACCTACAACCTACGAAACCAGTGTGATTCGTCGTCGGCATACATCAAACACGAAATGACAGAAAAGTTTCGGTGGTGGTAGTGGTTTTGGACGCTGGTAATGGCGTAGGTTTCTGTACGAACTATTCGTCAAAATAATGCAACAAAAAATTAAAAACACACCTGGGGTTCACGACCCCTTAATTCTCCTCCTTCCCGAATACAGGGCGAGAGAACGGAGTGTTAGTTGATGTGCTGAGTTTTACAATGAGCGGTGAGCAGAAAAAGTTTGGACGAAACTCACAACTGGGGCGACAACGTTGGTGTTAGCTGTTGGTTTGTCGTTGTTGGTTGCCCATTGTGCCGTGATAAGTTAATCAAAATGTAAACAAACAAACCCTGCAGCAGGCTCTATCGCGAAGTTGCTACGGATTTCCTCAACTCTACACCGCACAAAACGATGGCAACAGTACGGACAAGCACGCACTTTTACCCATTGGAAGAGGCCGAAGCCATGACGGTATTTTAGAATTGTGATATTGAGGGCTCATCCGAGGGCAGCCGCCGTCTTCTGGACCTGGTTCGCCGACTCAATGTGGAGGAGGAGAGCCTGGAGCTCAGAAGGCTCGCAGCATGCTCCTGGGCGAAAGGGCGATGGCGGAAGCAGTGTAAGTACCAGTGTGTTCTTATCGACGTGCAAGGAAGAATTCAGACGGTAATAAGTTTGTACACTTGCTGGAAGGATATATTACCGAAAGCTACCATGACACGCACATTGCACATTGGTTTACCATCACTTTTGTTTCATTGCCAAAGACGCCGTGTACACTATCAAAGAAGTGAGGGAGTATCATGAGGAACCTGAACAAATGAGGTAAGTTACCTCCGCTCCTCCAGCTCATGCAGCAACTCCTTACTATTACTAACTTACTAATGGGTATTTTTCTTGCCTTTGACTCTCCATTTTTACCTTGTATGTTTCTGCAGAGGAGAAGTACACCAAGGGGACTTGCCCATTGCATCCAATCAGGGGAGTCTTTGTTTTAAGTCCATATGTAACTCTTGGGGAGGTTCGATTCCAAGTTTTCACCAACTTCGTCCGCTGAAACAAATGCACCAGATCCTTAGCCCAAAATCCAAAGATCTCCATTTTCTGGGGTCATGGAAACTCTGACCGACAGTATGCATAAATTGGCTGGAGAGCTCGGTACACCCTTCCACAACTATAATGATAACGGTACCGAGACACTCAGAAAATCGGGAACTAATGCTCTCCTTTTCATACCTACCAGGATCTCGGTCATTGGTTCAAACTTCAGCGACGAGGAGATTGAGAGTTTTCTGTGGTCCTGGGACACAATGAAGGACAAATCATCGAATACATCTGCTGGCAATATCAAACTCTGTGACTTGCAATTTATGAAATTTGAATCGGTCCTTTCATTTGAGGAGAACCATACATTTGCCAAGCTTAGTTATAAATATAAAATTACAGTATTCATTTACCCAATGTCAGCCCGGTATACTTATCCTACAGCCACCATCTTTCCATCATTTAATTGGACCTCCCGGACTATCCTCATTTTCCCTGCAAGTTCGTCCTGGATACCATAATTGAAGAAGCGGGGTACCAGTATAGGGATTAGGGCCGACAGGGGCTGGCCCCGGACGAGGCCATCCATCAGCCCCTTCAGGCAACACTTTAGGAGGCAAGTATAAATTATCGTGACCATCCCGATGACCATTGGGATCAGATAAAACTCGCACCCAATCCCAACAGAGGTAGCCATATCCTCGGTCAGCATCGAGATTATAGTTTGAGAAAAATTTGGGATTGTTTGCGATCTGTCCCATGAGATATGTCGAGAAGATGATCGGATCGCCCAGCGGGTTGGTACCTCGATATTTCTCCTCCTCGAATTTTCCAGTGCCCTGGTGCATCACAAATGCCTGAGTGTAGAGATCGGTATCGTTGGGGCAGCCGGCACACTCGTAGAGCTTGCGCGCGGCATTGCTCGTCGCCCCGGTAGCCACGAGCAGGTCATTTGGCATCGTATCAGTCGGATACGGACCGGCAATGGTAGTCGGCATTTCGAGGAAATTGCCAGCCTTCTGTGGATCGTGAGAGTTTGTCTTGTCAGGGAAAGCCCAAGGTCTGAGGAACTCAACGAGGTCGAACCCAGCGGGGCTTCGGATGGACGGGAGTGGCTCGCCTGTCACCCCACGAACGGGTAGCCATGGGTTCTTGGCTCCTAACACTTTGCGAACGCCATCATCTATTAAAGAGGGATCTTTGTCGAGATTTCCTAGTGGGTCAAAGGCAGCGGAGAGCGCTTGCTGGAAAGCGCTGTCAACGGAATGGCCGAGCTTGATGAGGCTCTCGTCGATTTCATTTGCCCGTCTGAGTTTCCCATCGGGGTATAACTGTTCGGACTGAGGCTGCGCATAGCCAAGATGCACGAGCACCATCCGAATGTTCTCAGTTGCTTCCCACAATGGCAGGATCACCCCTTCGTATATTGCTTTTCTTGCAGGCCAGGTACCGGCGGATAAGGCCATTTTCGCGATATCGTAAAGCAACGCTGCCGCCTTCCCAAGTGACTTGAAAACCCAATCGAGTACAGCAAGAATTGCTTCGCAAGCTTGTGAAATAGGATCATCGCTTGGACTAACTCCACTCATGTCGGGAGGACCGAAGTCGAAATCGGATGCCGGTGGTGTAAAGACTGTAGGAGGTTTGGGTTTGTCCAAGTCCATAGTGCTGAGATACTGTCGCTTGAACCAGGAAAGCATGAAGCGATATGAGGTCATCACCTCCCAAGGAAGTGGAAAGCCTTCTGGCACATTCACTGGGGGATCAGGCGCAATGATTTTACGTAGATCGCCAAGTGCCATTTCGATATTGTCGACACCTAGAATTGCCAGCCACTTCGCTATCTTGGCCGTGTCGCCAACCAATTGGTCCTGAAACTTCTTTCCCCCGAGGTTACGAGGATGAGGGATAGGACCCTCAGGCTGAAGTGCAGAAGAACCGCCCTCCTCTGGGTGCGCATACACCTCGATAAGCACTTCAACTATGGTTTCCGCAAGCCACATGGGTAGGGCGCCATCGACGTCGAGGAGCTCATCGCGTTGCTGTTGGGTACCAATATCGGTGCCTTCAGGCAGTGGTTTGCGTAAACTGCCTTGCTTTTCTTCGTGGGTCAATGGGGGCACTTGGTCGATATTCTGCGGAATCTGTAAGGCGAAGTACAGCGCCGAATCAGCGATCGATGGATAGGATTCCTGCCAGCCTACAAAATCGTCTTTCGGTAGAAAACCATTCCCTGTACACTGATAATTCCAAGCATCGATATGGTTCTCGATTAAATGGTGTCGTTGCCAGTGCGTTCGGAAAGGCCCACCGCATTGCTCATTAACAAATGCATGCTCGATAACATCAGTACCAACATGGCATATCCAGCCAAGTGCGTAAGCGAGAAGCTGCTCGCCATGCTCTTTCGTGGCTTCGGTCTTCATCATGTCTCGTGCATGGAAAATCAACCGCGCTGGAACCATACTCGTCCGGCGGTAATGGGTCATATCGCTCCAAAGAAATGCTTGCTCGTCAAAACCGTTGCGCATCTTTAACGCAAACAAGCCGAAAATATCTCCCTTCGACAACAACTCTTCCTCCACCAGAGCCACTAACCCATTCTTCAGTTGTGTAAATGCATCTCCGAGCGTAGAGAACAATTGACCAGATAGATCGTCAATCACTTCGCCAGCTACCTCCAGAATTGGCCCGATGACCTCGTTGAATTTTTTCATAAAATCCTTCCAGAGTGCACGCAATTTGACGATGAAACGCAAGATGTCTGCCCATGTGTCGCCCACAACCTCTGCAAGAATTGAAATCAATCCGGCAAAGGGATCATCGAGCCGGTTTTGATCATCGAGGTAATAGAGCAGGCTCATCGCAAGCATGATCTCATCGGAGGGAACTTCTTTCTTGTTGTAGTCTTGAAGGAAGAAGAAAAGATCGGGGCCGATTGCTCCCACTGCCGTAAACTTGGGCCAATGGTTCATCAGATCTGCACACTGTTGGGGGCCTAACTGTGCGAGCAGTTCAGGGAGAAGTTTCTGCTCAGGGAGGAGATTCCCATCGTCGTGGCGGATGAAGTTATCTGTAACACTTTTCGATCCGAGCAAGTCGGCAACGCGACGCGCCGTATAGATATGTGTAAAAGGACCCGGCATTCCCCTGTCCTACTCTCTAAGGGGCGAGGCTTCGGCGAGGGACTCGGATAACAGTTGAATTCGATGCCTATAAGCAAAACTCAGAAATACTCGTGCAGTCAAGGCAAAGTCCGCGTTACCTAGAAAGCAACCTACTCGCACAGTCGACAAGGGCTCGATGCGAGGCATCCCGTATAGCCAAGGTATATGTATGCGGAACAAAATAAGTGGAGGTGTGTCAGGCACACCTTACATGTGGGAATATTGAGTAGTCAATGCGGTACCGCCAACCATCAGATCAAGTACGACCACCCTCTTTTGAGCTGGCTCTGGGCTTTGAGTAGTCATGCGGGTGCCGCCAACCATCAGATCAAGTACGACCACCCTCTTTTGAGCTGGCCGTGGCTCTCGACTATGACGCATCGGACCTCTGAGAGGAATCGGAATTCTATGTCTGCACACCTTGGTCTCAGATGACACCCCCTGACCGCCATGCCCCAATACATACATATACCATAACTACTGGTCAACTTTGATTCGACTCCGCAATTCCATTGTTGAGGTGAGCATATTTGATTTGCTTAGTGCTACTCTTTGCTGAGTCTGCTTTCTACAACGCAAGCCCCTTTCCGCCCGACGGCAACTATGAGCCAGCCAAGCAAAGGCAAAAGTTTCAAAGGTTTCTTCAAGAAGCGTGCAGTAGAGCAAGGTCATGAATCTGACTCGGATTCTAACCACGGCCATAACCATGATCACCGCCATTGTCACCACAAAGAAGAAAAACAGCAGATCACTGTTAACGTCAATCTTCAAGGTCATTGCTGCCCCCCAGGCTCAACTACTGGGCCTGGCACCACCGGGACGACACCCCCTGGCCGTCCAACCCATCAAACAGGCACAACCGACGGTTCTATCGACGGCGGCATCGCCGCTCCGGGGGGTATCATCGGTATCCCGACTCGTCCCCCCACCGTATGGCCGGGGCCCCGTACTCGCTTGTTCCTCCCATTTCTCTTCATACGCGCAACTGCCGGCGATACAGCAGCTCGCCCGGTTGTTGGCCCGTTTTGGGAAAGTCCTGATATCTTGATCCTCCCAGGCGTTGCTCCCTCCGCAGCGCCAGCGATTCCTCCCGACTTGGGAGGCGTTGCAAAGGCAAACGTGGATAATACAGTGTATGCACACGTCTGGAATTTAGGACAGGCACCTTGTTATGATGCACTCGTCGAGTTTTATTGGTTCAATCCGACCCTGGGATTCAACAGTGACGGTGCTCATTTGATTGGGAAAACATACGTTAATCTTGGAGGGCGTGGTGCACCAGGGTCGCATAAACTTGTTAAATGTCCTCTGTCTTGGATCGCAACCTTCACGAATGGTGGCCACGAGTGTCTCGTTGTTCGCATTAGTAATCCTATCACAGATCCGCTATCTAATCCACCCTGGGACGCATCGCAGAATCGACACATCGGACAACGCAATATTCACGTCATGACAGCTGCAGAAGCAGCGGCAAACCCGACTCTTGCCATAAATGTTGGCCCGCTTTTTGGACAACCCGGACAGGTTGCGGTGACACGCGCGGATACTAAAACTATGCCGTGGTTGCATTTAGTGACAAACAGTCGAACGGTTATACCTGCCACAGGGAATGCGACTGGGGATGTGGGGATCACTGGCCCAGTTACGACTGGCAATGGTATTCCGAATTTGGGTGGGGTTCCGAATCCACGAGATAAGGGATTGATTGGAGATTCTCATGGAGTGACTGGAGATGATAAGCAAGTTGGTTTTATTTCGACGGATGGAAATCCTGGGAAAGGGAATGCACATGTGTACAGAGTGATGGGAGAACAGAACGGTTCACCTTTTGGCGGATATACTGTTGTTGTCCTTGGAAATTAGCGTGTATTTCCGTGATATCCAGTGTATAATAGCATCGTTAGCTCAGCTTGACAGTACCCCTGCAGCTTAGTCAAAAGTGGTAAAGTTCGGTGTAGTCCACGCGACCAACCTTGTTGATTTTTGGAGTGAACATATAAGACAAGGAAGGTCAGTAGAATGAGGGAGTGTGTGTTAGGCCCAAACCCTGTTTTCCAAAATGTCTTTCGGGCCTCGGCAGGCTCGTACTTTGAAATCCGGCCCGTGATACTATACCACCGAATTCTTTTTATCCGACTCCTTATGTGAGATGGAAGCAGATGACCATTCCAGGCTCGAGGTAACTGGTGAGTTGTTCAAGTTCTCAAATATAAATGTTAAAATGACCCCCTCTCTTAAAGTTCTCCGAGCGCACGGTCTTCCTCGTCAGACAAACCCGTTCGGCAAGAAGAGATCTTTCTATGTGACTTTGACCGATGGAACGACTACAAAGAAGACAATAGCTACCCGCGGCGATAAGCAAGCTGTAGAGTGGAATGAAGAGCTTGCTTTGTCGGAAACCCCCTTCTTTGAATCTCGTTTCTCACTCAACTGACCAACCATAGCAGTGGTATTCATCCATCTTCGCGTATTACATTATCTCTGTATTCCGAGAGAAGCAGACATGAACACCAGCTTTTTGGAACCCTTGATATACCGGTTGAACCCCAAACCAGTTCGTTTTGACTTACGCCATTTTAATTCGATGAACTGACATCTCGGATGTAGACATACCTTTCCTCGTCGGCAGAGCACCACAAGTGACACTCTATTTAACGATCAATGTCGTGAGCAGCCCAAATCCTATACCAAGCGAATTGGACAGCACCCCAGTTGTAGCACTCCTTCCTGTTGCCCACTCTACGATATCCAGCCCCAGCACTTCTACACAACTGATATCGGATACCCAGGCAGAGATGTCCAATACCAATGCCGAGAAAGCTCTCCATGATGCTGGTAACGCGGTGGAGGCAATGGATTGCTACCAAAGATGGGAACAGGCCGTAGGGAGAATCGAATGGGTAATGAACTCACTCAGTTCAATCGCAGAGGTGTGTTCATTACCCGATTCGCTTCTACTCTTCCTGACCTAGTTCCAGCTCTACCCATATGCGAAAATAGCGATTGGGCTACTTTTAGTTATCCCTAAGGTAAATCTGCGTTCTTTGTTTCAGGACGAAGGTGCTCACGGAATCCCAGACCTTTTTGACACAAGTTCAGCTTGATACAAAAATCAAAACACTGTTGGATGCTATACATGACGCGTTTGATTTCGCCCAGGATGCCAGCTCTCTACAGAACATCAAGCCGGAGTCTAAGCAAGCGAATATTCTTATCCTCATGCTGGGCCATATCGGGAATTGTTGCGACTTTATCCAGTCGTATGCGCGGGACAAAAATTTCTGTATGTCTTCACTCATTGTCTTCTATCCCATTTGCCAGACACCCTACTTGCAGGGATTCGAATTTTGAAGAATGTTGGTGGTCAAGGCGACAAACAAATCAGCGATCTCTGCTCTACCTTCACTGATTTGCGAAGGAGTTTCCTGGAACTTGCTGGCCTTACCACAGAGATCTCTGTTTTCCAAATTCTGGATGACGTGGGAGTAGTCTCAGCCAAAATCAGCGGGATTTCCACTCGGCTTCACAAAATGACCACGCAACTCTCGGGTCAAATATCAGATTTGGGTATGTATTTCATATCATTTAAGAACCGTCGAACTGACGAGCGCTGCGCAGACCTGGAGCACAAAATGGGGGAAATCCCTTACAGGACACGCTGGCGTTCTGGGATTGAGAGGAACTACATCCCTGGAACAAGGACAGACTTCCTAGACCACATCACCAAATGGGTGAACGATCCTGACGCGAAGCGTGGACTTGTACTTTTCGGACAAGCTGGCACAGGCAAGTCGTCGATTGCGCATGAAATTGGGAGGCGTTTTCAGGCTATGAACCGTCTCACTTCGTACTTCTCTTTTCTTCGGGCGGAGCAAACTAAACGCGAAGACTACCACCTCTTTACGACTATCATACACGATTTGTCTAAACGATACCCTTCATTCAAAACGGCTTTAGGAAATATAATTAGGGATGACAAGGCACTTCGTACTGCCCAGCAGTATGAACCGATTTTTGAATCCATGCTCCTGCAACCCCTCAAGGACGTACACATTGTTGGCCCGGTACTCGTCATCATCGATGCGTTGGATGAAAGTGGAGATACAACTGGTCACAAAGGCCTCCACTCCTTCCTTGCTGAACGCCTTGCTGAGCTCCCTCCAAATTTCCGCGTTTTTATCACCTCAAGATTGGAGTTTGACATTGTCGATCAATTTAACCGTGTTGAGACGGCATTTAACATTGTACGAATCGACGACCCCAATCTGTCTGCCACGACGGATGATGACGTACGTCTCTATCTTCAGAAGAACCTCCCTCGCAACACGTACGAAAGGTATGGGAACCAACTGGCGACGAAAGTGGAAGGCCTGTTCCAGTGGGCAGCAGTTGCATGCGGATTGATTAACACCCCTCCACCTGGGCTGACCAGGAGTGACTGCGTGCATGGTCTTTTGGCGGATCGCGCGGATCTAGGACAAGATCTGAGTCCTTTGAATAAATTATACAACCAGGTCCTCGAGCGGTATTTTGGGTCGGACTTCGTATTGCGTCGATTTCGGTCAGTCATCGGACAACTCTTAGTCGCGTTCGAACCACTCTCCATCCAATCGTTAACCTCATTGCGTCACCTTTCTGGTGAAGAATATGACGACGACAGCAACGGAGAGGAGTCGGTTCTTGCGATTATCGGCCATCTTGGCTCTCTGCTGAGCAATGTCACTTCAGCTGATTGGACGCTACCCATTGTTCCTCTGCACACTTCTTTCCGCGACTTCCTAACTGATCACAAATGGAGTGGTCCCTTTTTCATTGATATCGAGGAAGCCCATTGCCAGCTTGCCTGTTCATGCCTTGGTTTAATGCTTGGAAAACTTAAATTCAACATCTGTGAACTCCCGTCATCCTATTACCCGAACGATAAAATCGATGATCTTCAATTCCGTCTCAGCAAGCATATTTCCCCTGCGTTAATTTATGCCTGTTGTTTCTGGGATGACCATCTGGGACGTGTCAGGTTCGGAAGAGATTTGTTTGCCCAAGTTCGGACACTCTTTGAAGAAAACTTCTTGTTTTGGCTCGAAGTGCTCAGCCTCAAGAATTCTGTGGACCTCGCTTCTCCAGCTTTGTCATCTCTGGTTGTGTGGTTGGCTTCGGTTCAACAAAGCGAGGTATATTCAGTAATTCTTATCGTGAATCTGAATAAATTTATAGATGTTGGTCTAGGATGTTGGAGACGACGTCAAGATGATTGAGGAATTCGCCATCGACGCTGGGTCATTTGTGCGGTATTTCGGAATGGCCATAGCAATGAGTGCCCCACATATCTATGTCTCTGCTCTACCCTTCACGCCGACTTCTTCCCGAGTTTATCAACAATATTCTAACTTGTTCCCTAATACACTGGGTTTGATACGGGGGCAACTGTCTCATTGGCCAGCAATGGAACTGAATATCGCTGCTCAAAGCCGATGTACCTCCGTTGGATTCTCACCTGACGGGCAGCACATCGTCTCTGGTTTCTGGGATCACACCATTTGCATGTGGAACGCCACTACAGGACACATGGAGGGCCGCCCTTTTACTGGGCACACTTCTGATGTCACTTCTGTTGCCTTCTCACCGGATGGGCAGTGGATTGTGTCAGGCTCAAACGACATGACGGTTCGCGTGTGGAATGTCACCAGTGGAGCTATGGAAGGCATCCCATTTACTGGGCATACCCACTTCGTCTCATCTGTTGCTTTCTCACCGGATGGGCAGCGGATCGTCTCTGGCTCATGGAGCAGTGAAGTTCGTGTGTGGAATGCTAGCACAGGAAAAATGGAGGGCGGCTCATTCACCGGGCACACTAGTACGGTCACTTCTGTCGCATTCTCACCAGATGGGCAGCGGATCATCTCTGGCTCAATTGATCGAACCGTTTGTATGTGGAACGCCAGAACAGGAGCGATGGTGGGCAGCCCATTTACTGGGCACAATGGTTCGGTCACTTCGGTCGCATTCTCACCAGATGGGCAGCGCGTCGTCTCTGGCTCAGGTGATAGTACTATTTGTTTATGGAATACCAGCACAGGAAAAATGGAGGGCATTCCATTTACTGGGCACACCGGTCCAGTCAATTCTGTCGCATTCTCACCAGATGGGCAAAGTATTGTATCTGGCTCCTATGATCGCACCATCTGTTTGTGGAACGCCAGTACAGGACAATTGGAGGGCAGTCCATTTACTGGGCATGTTGATTCGGTCACCTCGGTCGCATTCTCACCGGATGGGCAGCGGATTGTATCCGGCTCCTTTGATAGCACCATTCGTTTGTGGAATGCCAGTCCAGGATCAATGGAGGGCCGCGCATTTACTGGCCAAACCGCTTCGGTCAACACTGTCGCATTCTCGGCGGACGGGCAGCAAATTGTCTCCGGCAGCGGCAGTACAATTCATTTGCGGAACACCATCACAGGTGCAATAGAGGGGATCTCATTCATTGGGCACAGCGCTTCAGTCGATTCTGTTGGATTCTCGCCAGATGGCCGGCGCATCGTCTCTGGCTCATCGGACAAGACTATATGTGTGTGGAATGCCGACACAGGAGTGATGGAGGGCGGTCCACTTATAGGGCGACCTGGCAGTGGGGTCAATTCCGTTGGATTCTCGCCAGATGGTCAGCGGATCGTCTCTGGTGCCGGTGATTGCGCGATTCATGTCTGGAATGCCAATACAGGAGCGGTGGAAGTCCGCTTTACTGGACACACACATTGGGTCACTTCTGTCGCATTCTCGCCGGATGGGCAGCACATCGTCTCTGGCTCAAATGATTGCACCATTCGTATGTGGAATTCGGACACAGGAGCAATGGAGGGTGACCCATTTACGGGACATACTGCTTGGGTCAATTCTGTTGGATTTTCACCAGATGGGCAGCACGTCGTCTCGAGTTCAATGGACCACACTATTCGTGTGTGGAGTGCCACGTCGGGACAAATGGAGGGCAGTCTACTGACTGGGCACACAGATTCAGTCACTTCGGTCGCATTCTCACCAGATGGACAGCACATCGTTTCTAGCTCGAGAGATTCCACTGTTCGTGTGTGGGACACTGCCACAGGACAATTAGAGAGAAGCCTGTTGCGACACGCTAATGCAGTCATATCTGTCGCATTCTCTCCAGATGGGCAACAAATCGTCTCTGGCTCTATTGATGGCACTCTCCATTTGTGGGACGTCTTTTGTACCGACTCGGATATGGACATTCCATTCTTCGACAGTTCAGTGATAGATTACGACGGTTGGATACGTACAAGCTCAGATGATAAGCTTCTACTAGTGTGGATACCCTCTGTACACCGACTGTCGCTTTATCGCCCGACCACTATCTGGATTGATGGAGGGCATGAGACGCAACTCGATTTTTCAAACTTTGTTCATGGATCACAATGGCCCTCTTGCTATCAAAATTCTTAATAGCTCGCTATTTTTTTCTTGCACCCTTACTGTAGCTACGTGGCTTGCCACTCCAATGTAATTCAGCCTCCAGAATTGTCAGTAAATGTATAATGGCTACAAGAACTTTTTTACTTTACATCCTGCCTACGTGAATTACTAGTACAATACAATGTAGTTACAGGAGATTTTTAATCTTACATTCTGTCTACAAGACCTACAGAATCATACATGTTTGTTAGAATTCCCCTCTAACTATATAATTTTAATACCGGATCTAGGTTCAAATACATGATTACTACAATTACTATATTTCAAATACATTTTATCTACAAGGTACCAGATTCTTAAATAATCTTTATTCTTGAATACAAGAGTTATATAATTACCGTATATCAAACACATGGTGAATAAATGTCAGTTTTGTGGGATTGTATTATCAAAGCGGATCTGTTTTACATGCAAGGCAATATGTTCTCATACATGCATCAGTCACTTTTGGTGATGTCTGGTCACATCAATTGCAAGGCATTAATATCAAGGTCATCCATAGTGACCTCAGGCGCCTCTTTGTCCACAACTTCAACCACCATATCGCCCACAGCTAGTTTGACTATCTCTCTACCGACAGTGTCAGGTTCGTGTTTCGCACAGCAGGGAGGATGTATCCAAAGACGAATTGGTCCCCTCATGTCTAAATTCACCTTGCCTTATTTTACATTTACGTTCGGGTATCCTTTTCGGGTGGGAGTAGGATCCAAGTGTTGACATAATGTGTCACATACTGTGACAATCAGCGATGCAGACCGCCGTTCCTATGATCAACCGAAGCGCACACGTGGCAACCGTCACTTCCGCTGCCCGTATTAGGTTGGCACCGTACCTTGGCGCCACAGGAAACCTTCAGCACACTCTATACTTGGCACTAGCCTCTTGGATGCTTGGACACATTGTTGTAAGACTCATTACTCATGTCCCCTTTGTTCCCCTTCGTTTCTGTTCCCCCTGTTCACTTGTCATCATTCTACTATAGGTAGATCAC
>Ga0307517_10005560_pt1 | contig 18940 bp, 28 predicted proteins | sample 23_EM_MG_FD_194515 | JGI IMG/M metagenome (GOLD analysis project Ga0307517, IMG submission 194515) | Populus trichocarpa ectomycorrhiza microbial communities from riparian zone in the Pacific Northwest, United States - 23_EM | ecosystem: Host-associated > Plants > Roots > Unclassified | place... | reverse complement strand
ACTTTGTACGAGCCCCACCCTTCTGGTTGAACTCGCCGAGGTCATAAATGTCGTAGACATCATAACCGACGCTCTTTGATCGAACAACGAGTTAGACACCAGGGTAGAACTGAGAACAGATTCAGAGGCGCACCTCTTTACCAGAGGCCTTGGTTGGCGCTAGGATAGACGCAGTTCAGCTTAGATCAGGGCAGCGTTGAGGATGGGAACAAGTTTACGTGGGATCCAGATAGCGGTGATTCCCATGTCAGCGAGGGCGGGTATGAGGGAAGTCAGCTTTTTCCAGTGGACTCCTCCACCTTCGCAATACCACTCAAATCCTTGTATCTACAAATGTTCAGATGTTGGAACGCATACAGGCAGTGAATGGCAAACCATGGTGTAATTGAGGTCCTTTCTGGAGGAGCGGTCGCGATTTGCGTGGTGAGACATGGTGGATGCAGCTGGCAAAGGAGCGGTGGGCAGATACCAACCACACAAACACAGCGGTCATACTTCTCCAACCATGACGTCGAGGTTCAGATTGTCTAACGAGCGTCTGCTGTTGAATGATGCGCATGTGAACGTGTCATCGCGCGTTAAACGCGCTCGTCCACCGGCCGACACATTCCCAAAAATCCAAGATGGATAAAGCAGCCAGTCATAACGCATAGCCATGTACTGTCGAGTACCGTGGCCGTTCTAAGACGAATTTCCAGGTGTCGTCTGGCCGATCGCGCAGCGATCACAGGTAGGCCTCCGTTGAACCGGTGTGGAGCTAGACTCCTGTACAACCATACACATCCCACAGGGAGCTCTACTTGAATAGGAGGTATCCTGCTGAAATGGGTTGTATGAGGGTACTCCTCATGGTAGAATTGAGCTCGCCATTCTGAACATTTTGTGGCCGGTTTTTCTCGGATTTTTGCGTGGCCAGAAGTTTTGCCAACTCGTGAGCGAACCGACTCGCGGAAATTAGACGAGTAAGAAAAGTTTATTGCAAAAAAAGGAACTACGGTTCTGACCAATCTACGACTTTTGCCTCCCCTCCCCTATAGTAGGCTGGATTTCACCTCAAGTTCAAAGGCCCTATAGTCTCGCACGCGCGACTAATCTGCCCCTGGCGCCTACCTTGACCCAGATACTGACACTTTCAGCAGAGCACGAGAAACGTCCCCATCCGTCTTCAGCGATCTTGACGACACCTTGGTGCCAGCCTAGGATGTCGGTCCATTTTTCACCGGCATGTTCTCTCCCGACTTCCATGTATTTCCACCTGAGCAGTGTTATCTAATGGGTAAATATTTTGGGTGAGGTGATGAAAAGACATACCCATCGCTTCCGTTTGATAGCACAACAGCACACCCATCGTGAGCATTGTCCCCAACCCTCACCCAGCCCACGCAATTGGGGTGGTCCCAATAATCTCTCGTCTCCCCGTACGAAAATAGATTCCTCGCCTTGATTATAGTCGAAAGGGATGATACTGCTTGTTGTGGATTGTCACCTCCGCATCCGTACAGGTCTCCCCAAAATACAAACGGGTATCCTTGGCCGCGCAGGAGGATCATGGCATAAGCGAGCGGCTTGAAGGCTGGGGAGACCCAACTTTCGAGCTGCTGACCGACTTGCTGCATCCGCGCATCAGTCGTTTATGGGCTACGAATGTTGCGGTAACTTACAGTACTGCAGGTTCAACGGGTGCGTTTCATCAGTCAGCGTGATCTCGTACGAAACAGAGAGACTTACTCATGGTTGTCAACAAATGTACTGTGGTAGGGTAAGCACTCGGGCTCTGGAAGATGAATGTGCACATACACTGCGTCGGTCGGTCGCGCTTGAACAACCGTACCATCCCAAATGCTTCTGATGTCAAAGTTCCTACCGGCATCAGCGGCCTGCTTAAAGTTGTAGTGCAACGGTACGTCGAAGACGCTGAACTGTGGCCAGGTTGTGAACACCACATCAAGACACTGTATCGGGCCGATCTCACCTGCGTGCCAAGTCCGTCCAGGTATCGGGAGATATCCTCGGCGGAATCCTTCCAAAACTCTCCAACAGCAAACACACTTGGCTGCCCGGCCTCCCGGCGGACGTGCTTGATAAATGTAGCGATGAAATCCCGATCGATATGCTTGATGGCGTCGAAGCGAAATCCGGCAGCGCTATTGCCGAGGGTCGAAAGGACCCACGTTCCCCAGTTGAGGAGATCAGAGCGTACTTCCGGGTGACGATGGTCGATATCGGCACCCACTGGGCGGGTTATGGTTAACGATTGCTAGGCGGAAACACAGTGAGACGGCGTACTGAGATAGTCATAATTCCTGTGCTCGTTGTCCACATTGTGGGCCCAGTCCTTCCCAATACCTTCGATCTTGAAGATGGCTTTCTTGTCGGTGGCCGCATCGAAATCGACACCCTGGAGTCCAAGATTATGAACGACGCTGGTGCAAAAAACTGAAATGCCGACCGTAAAGTGGTTGAAGTTCCATTTGAAAGGGCTATACTGGAGATGCAGGATTCCGGTGAGATTTTGCATCGTGGAAAAAGCGGGCGGAAGCGATACCTTATTGTTCCTCGCCCCGAAGGTGAACTTGGTCCAACCCTTCCGCAGATATTAGGCAGCGATACGATATCGGATAAAGCGTTCCAACCTCAATATCATAGAGGCCACTGATGGCCCTCGTCCGGTCGTCATTGGCGACCTCCTTGACCTTGAATCGTTCTCGTTCGTCCGCGCCGAACTTGTGGTTCAAGACCGTGTCCACATAGATCACAACGTCATGCTCCTTGGCGGTTTTGGCCAATTTGAGGAGCTCCTCCTTAGTTCCGTACTTTGTACGAGCCCCACCCTTTTGGTCGAACTCGCCGAGGTCATAGATGTCGTAAACATCATAGCCAACACTCTTCGATCGAGCAACAATTAGACACCAGAGTAGAACAGAGAACAGAGAACAGATTCAAAAAAGCACCTCTTTACCAGCGGCCTTTGTCGGCGCTAGGATGGGCGCAGTTTAGCTTAGACCGGAACAGCGTTGGAGATGGGAACAAGTTACGTGGGATCCAGATAGCGGTGATTCCCATGTCAGCGAGGGCAGGTATGAGGGAAGTCAGCTTTTTCCAGTGGACTCCCCCGCCCTCGCAATACCACTCAAATCCTTGTATCTGCAAATATTCAGATGTTGGAACACATGCAGGCAATGAATGACAAACCGTGGTGTAATTGAGGTCCTTTCTGGAGGAGCGGTCGCGATTTGCGTGGTGAGACATGGTGGATGTGGCTGGCGGAGAAGTGGTGGGCAGATACCAACCGCGCAAACACGGCGGTCATATATCATACTTCTCCAACCATGACGTCGAGGTCCAGATTTATGGACCTCGACGCCCGCCTAGCGTGACTTCGCAATGGGATGCCAAAAGGATCCCATCTTGGAATGGCCTTGGCGGATTCCTAGTACTTCAGCGTCAGAAAAAGGGTCATCAGCCCATTTTACTTATCCCTCTTATTTGACCTTATGAGTACAAGTCCCCCGCCGTTTAGACCCTCGACATCGTGTTTGTTAACCTAGATTATTATAAGTAATGGAAAAAAGCGGGCGTAGGCGTCGAATAAGGTGGAATAAAGCGAGAGTTAAGCGCCCACAACCTTTGCTGATGCACCTCAGGGCGCTGGTAGGATTGGTGTCTCGAGAGCGTAGAACACGCCCTTGGATCACAAGAAGAAACGCGTGTAAGCCTGAGATGCTTCGCCGGGGACTTGTGCAATTTTCTGCCAGGGGACGGATTATTGGCGAAAGGGCAAACGTCTAACGTGTACCGGCATTCAACGGTATTTCTCGCTCCGTCCCTCAAAGATTCCCACGAGGTTCTCATAGAGGGACGCGTACTCTCTTTCCGGTCCAACATCCCAAATCATCTTTCTTAACCATGGCAAGTTGTCGCATTCTCATCTGCAAGGACGGAACTGACGTGCGACCTGATTCAGGCCCGACGATATGACAGTACGCGCCCGATCTTTCGCATTTGATTTGCAACACCAAAAACCACTCTATAATCCAGGTCGAACAACGATCTTCTCCCCTGAGGGTGGGTACTTTCCCTCAAACCCTGTCTGCGTTTTGCTGATAAAAGCACCTTTTAGGACGTTTATACCAAAGTAAGCGGCCGTTCTCGATGTCAGCAAGATGTTCATGATCGTAGTCGAGTATGCCATGGAGGCCATCTCCCACGCCGGTACCGTTCTTGCTGTCCTTGCAAAGGATGGTGTTGTTCTCGCGGCGGAGAAGAAGGTGACCGGAAAACTCCTCGATCTATCTGGAACGAAGGAAGGTGGTTATGGTGGGAGCGGAGAGAAAATCTTCCTTCTGAATTCGTACGCACCATCGCCATCGTCATAATTTGCGCCGTCTAACCCGCCTGAACGCTCAGAAATGTCATTGCAGGAGTTGCTGGTATTACAGCAGACGCAAACTCCCTCGTGAACTACGCACGGACTGCTGCTCAGAAATACCTATACTCGTACAATGAGGACATCCCCGTAGAATTGCTGACACAACGCCTGTGTGACTTGAAACAAGGTTACACCCAATATGGAGGTACCGTGTCCGTTGGGTATGGTTGTTGTAGTTCACTAACGTCCCGCAATAGGTCTCCGGCCATTCGGCGTGTCCCTGCTTTATGCGGGATATGATCCACATTACAAGTTCCAATTGTACCACAGCGATCCTTCAGGAAACTACTCCGGTTGGAAGGCTACGTGTATTGGTGCTAACAGCGGGACAGCCCAGAGCTTGCTGAAGCAAGAGTACAAGGATGACATTTCCGTGGAGGATGCCGTCGCCCTCGTCCTCCGGGTGATGAGCAAGACGATGGACAGCACCACACTCGGCAGCGAGAAATGTAAGCCACACCTTTGCAACGCAGTATCCTGCTGGCTGACCCGATCTCTCAGTGGAGTTCGCTACATTGACAGTAGATCCCGCAACGAAGAAACCAAAGTCGAAGATCTATCGCCCAGCCGAGGTCGATGCTCTGCTGAAGAAGCACGATCTGGCTAAGAAGGACGAGGACACTGAGATGAAGAGCGCATGATCGGTATCCACTTCAGGGTCGTACTGTAGCTTAACCATGAGTTGTAAAATATATCGCCGTTATCTCGACCTTGGAGTTACCCGGAAAGTGTTGGGGATGGAGTGATCTGCAGTTTTGATCGGCAACTCGCAGTTCTGGTCATCACATGCCTCGACGATCCCGTTCGGCCACACCAGAACGCGAGGGACGACGCTCTCGCTCTCTGTCACGTTCGAGAGAGCCGTCATACGAGCTTCCGGGAGGCGTGTCTGAGATATCCGAATCCGATTACTTTCTGAAGAGTGACGAGTTTCGGATATGGCTCAAGAATGAGAAGGATAGGGTGAGTCGTTCGGACAACTGCCTTTGGGGGTTGGTACTGACGAGGTGGCATAGTATATGGACGAACTGTCGAGTGAGAAGTCCCGAAGGTGAGTTTGCAGGTATCTCGCTCTCTTGCCGGAGTTTCCTTACATGATAATTATAGGTACTTCCGGAAGTTCGTCAAGGTCTGCCTCTCTCGTGTATAGCACCAAAGCGCGCTCCAACTAACAGCTTCAAAAGGCGTGGAATAGGGGAAAGCTCTCAAGTATGTTTGACTCCATTTCTGTTCCCCAGACGCGCCTCAATCTTTAGAAACACACGTCCGTTAGAATACATCTACCAAGGGGCCACGGAGAAAGCGCCCACGACGGGATACAAGTGGAATTTTGCGTCCAAGACCTCTCAAGCGGACTCTAATGCCATCCGTGCGGTTCGCGAGGAGGTGCAGTCCTCCAGGCTCGGAGGAGCTTCGTCGTCTTCCAACTCGAAAAGAGTGCTGGGCCCTACACTCCCCTCTAATGCGGACCGCGTGCTCGCAGAGGAGGAAGTGGAGGAGCGACGTGCATCTGAGCTTCAGCGGAAGCGGAAACGGGAACGTGCGGAAGACAAGGATCGAGTCGAGGACATGGTTGGTCCGAAGGAGATCGGTAAAGCGGGAATGCTCGAGAAGAAACGCGCCAAACGCGAGAACGACAAGGCGTTCAGGGAAAAAGGAGACGACGGACTCGTGGAGGCCGACGACAAGACTTTGATGGGTGGCGGGGACAGCTTCAAGGAAAGGTGAGGGTTCTGCGTCGCATCGCCTCTCCCCCGCGCTTTCTCGCCGTCATCGGACCTCGTTTTTTGTTCCTGTCACACGATGTGTGCGAAATGTGTTGATAACTGAGCGCTGATTATTTTTCACCCTAGAATCGCCCAGCGGGATGCAAATCGGCTTAAATGGCAAGAGAAGAAGGCCGCAGAAAGAGGTGACAGGACGGTGGATATCCAGGAGCGGCAAAAAGCCCTCCGTGAGAAGGACCGCGCGACGATGGATGCGTTTATGAAGATGGCCAAGGAGAAGTTTGGTTAGAATCGAACCCTCGAACAGACCATGTCGTTGCACGCGTGGGCCTCCGCTGGTCTCGATACATGTTTTCGGCAACCGAAAATCCAGGCTTCCCTTCTGATTTCCCTCACACTATCATATCGATTTACGCCTTCCTCACGGGTCACGACGTCTATTTTCCAGAAGCAAGGGAATCCAAGGCTTGGCACACACGCCCCTTATCTGAGGCGCATGAGGTTAATTCCGCCCCGTTATTAGAAAAACCAGTCGGTCACGCCCGACATCCGCCGGCGGTGCTTATATGCAAAGCAAGTCAAAAAAATCATATTCCTCTCGCGGGTGATACCCCAATTCTCATCGCGCGGGAGACCCACTCCCACATCGGGATTGTGAAAAACAGTTAGTCCGGCCCCGGTTTGCATTCCACATCCCTTCGCTATTTGTAAATGAAAGGGGCCACTCTGCATGGAGTTTCCCGGTTGAACGGCAAGTGCAAATTGCGTTTGGGATCACTGCACTCGAATTTCATACCTCCATACGTGAGGCTTCTGTATGTGTACGATTCAATAAGTCGGGATGTGGCCTAGCGCTGCGAGCATAGAGGCCTCATTTTCTTTTCGCACTTTTCTCGGGCTTGTTTCGTCTTTACAGTGATCACCTTTCGTTGCTTGTTGTTTTGGCGGAAGCACTCCAGCTTAAAATACGACCACTTGATCCATTCTTCCCACTTTGAAAACTGAAATGGATGTTCACTGATGTAGAGATATGGAGTGGGAACCCAGAAGGGTCTCTATCGCAATTCTAGAACCTCGTATAGAGTAGCCACCTCACGGAACCGGACCCATGGGGGATTCCGAGGTGGGGCTCGAGGTTCGGGGACGAGCGGTGATCCGAGGACCGTCCCGGTCCCGCTGAAATTCTCGGCCTCGGACCGACGGATGTGCTGAAACGAAAGGGAACAAAAGAGGAGGAAACAGCGACTTTACTTATCGATGAGAGCACTTACGACACGCACGAGCGCCTTGCAATGATGAACTTCTTTCTCATGAACACCGTACGCGCATCACGTTTGACCATTCGTAACACAGATTTACGTAGAGCGGTGATGTGAGGAGCGCAAATACCTTAGCATTGAAAGGGGGCCATCGACGGATCTTTTAATTCACTCCCAGGCTGGCCAGGGCAAGGGCTTGTTTTTGCCTTTGTTGTCGCGACCGAGGAAGTCACCGCCTCAGTAGTCGAGCTTCAAAGATCAAGCCTTGGCCTGCTTGCCAGATCTCGACTAGGACCGACACGAAACGAAAGGCCCGGGGAGAGATGTGCACCGCCTCCATCCAGATCACGACTACAAGTTTGGTGCCTGGCCGAATCGCTCGCCCTCGCAACAAGGAAACGCCCAAGTGTGCCAACGCATACCCTGGTATTTGGGGGGGGGGGGAATGGCGGGTGTGGACGGGAGAGTAAAGAGTCTGTTCGATTTGTTCTACCTAGTAGAATATTGTCCGCATACGCCTCCAGCCCAAACGTTGGGTGAGTTAAAGCGAAAAGTTAGTAAAGCGAAAAGTCAGTATAGGAAAAGATATATACCAAGGAATGTGGATACGAAGTGTCCGAGTAATATAAAGCGTCCAGAAGATAAGAAAAGTTCACGAAAACGAAATGTCCAGTTCCGAACCGTAAAGAAAAAGAAGGGGAGAAAAGGAAAAGACAGAGCTGGAAGGCTGGGTTAGTACAGGTTAGTATTTTCGCCTGCGGACAGCAAATAGTACTACAAGTCCATTAGTTTGAATTCTTGGGCGGTAAAAGTCCGAGATTGTCCAGTAAGGGTAAACGAAGCACAAAGAAGGAGGGAGGATACCACCTGTACCCTTCATTGGTAGAAGTAATGCACCGGCATTTGATTCTGTGGTAACGACGAGACCGGCGGCGAAAGAGAGTACGCCGAATGTTGATTAAAAGGTTGTTGTTCCTGCTGCACGTATTGGGGCATAGCGCCAATAGAACCGTCGTAAAAATAGTCGACACCCGCCGAAGAAGCCAGGTCCTGTTGGTGCAGTGGAGAGACGGCCATCGTGATGTTGGTCATTAAGAAGCAGTCGAAGGTGTCGTTTATGGGATAGTGTGGCTCTGGTACAGGCAGGCCCACGCCTGTTCGGTGTTGATGTGGCGGTGATGGAGAGGCCGAGTAGGAAGAGTCGTCCGAGGTGGTCACTGGAGAGACAGATTGTCGTTCGTAGTCTGGGAACTCCTGGAATGAAAAAGGAGGGCTTGGTGGCAGAGTCGATGTGAGCGCAGAAACGTCGAGATCCTTGTGGATCTTGAGGTGCTGCACGAGGTTGTCACGCCGACTAAAGTGTTTTCCACAAGAGGGGACGACACATCTGTAGGCTATTATCACGTTAGACGCTGGGCTAGACGTCGAGACGATGGGACTGGACGAACGTTTTTCGTGCGTGTGGATCGACCGGATGTGTCGTTTGAGGTGTTCCCCCCTGAGGAAACACTTTCCACATCCAAGGACATCGCATCGGAACATCCTAGTCTTCGATGATGGCCCGCTACTGAGCTCATCGGTCTCCGCCTCGGTAGGGACCCTTCGACCTCGACTCTTCTTGATGAGATTTGGAACAGGGACGGGAGATTCCTTGTTCTTGTGGTGGTCCATTTCGGGGTAAGGCGAATAGTGGGATGGACGACGGGGCATGGAAGCGACGGGTCGAGAAAAGTGAGAATAGGCCACGAGGTTTGACTGGGAAGATAGCTGATCTTGGGCGTAGTAGTCTTGGTGGGGGTGAACCAGCTGCGTTTTGCCGCGAATGAGAAGGGAACTCGAAAATTGTCAGCTATGCGAAATGTTCGCACCTGGGCGTATTGGGTGCTGTATTGGGCCATTGTTTGGAGAGCGCACGGGTGGTAGAGCAAGCAGTGAAGGGGTGAAAATTAGAAGAGGGGGAGGAGGCGAAAGGTAAAAAAACGAAAACCCAAGAAGAAGAAAGAAGGTGCAGTTACAGGTGCATAACAGAGGTGCAGAGGCAAAACCCGTGAGGTTCGATCAAATCCAGTGGGTGAGGCGGTGCACCCGTCTGCGTCAGCGGCGGCAGAACGGTGTCTGTAGTAGCTATGTGGGGAGACCTCGCGCGTGGCTGGGAGTGCAACCAAGATTGCCGGTCTTCATTGTGCGACCATTGAGACCGAAGGGTGATATGAGCTTGAGTACAAGATGCGATACTTCGGGTAGAGGGTGGAGGGCAGAGACCTCATCTACAATGGTAGAGCTATCGACCACACAATGCGCCACTCCCCCTTTGTTCCACCTGGTGCACGAGATCAGATGCAGTGCTTCCAGGCTGCCCTTTGGATGGCCTTGGGAACGTCCAGCACGACGACCGACACCACTGCGGCTACCTGGATGTCGTATTGAAATTGCGGCTTGCCGTCTTGTTGTCCTCTGTTCTGGGTCCCTTCCGCCGGCCTCTCGTCTCTCTTTCTGGATTAATCACGCAAAAAACAAGGGAGCAAATAAGGTTCGGACCCCCCACTCCGTCGGGTCGCTCCGAAAGTAGCCTCATGGCCTCGGGGCCCGAAGCTGCTGCACTTGACTCCAAAGCGTTACATCATGTAATGCTCTTCTAAAGGCTATCGGACGGCGTTGTCCTCCTATCAGAACGACCGAAATTCCCCTAAAGCACGGGCCATTACTGGTCTCTTAACGCAAGCCTGGCGGTCGCCTGATCTCGCCATGGCTTTGATTAGTGCAGATCGGCGTTCTTCGTAGCCTCGTGCCACCTGTGGTCGATTGACAGCACCAATAAAAATCTGGGGATCCTTATGTCATCTCCCTCTTACGCCCAGAGCCTTCACCACCACCACTACCATGGCCCCTTTGACCCACTCGTATTGGGGCACTAGCTGCTTGTCGACGTTATTCTTGTCGTCCTGGCTGGCTCTGGCTCATGTAACCTCGGGCAGTTGCTCCAAAATCGCATCGCATTCCCTGCTAGCCGCTTTCAAAATTTGACCAAGCGTCGATCGTATCCGCCCAACCCCAAACTCCAGAACCTCGTGGACACTCTCACTGCATTTCGGCCCGTATCATTCTTTTAGTCTTGCTCACTGGCGCAGCCACGATCGAGACCACCTTTTGTCAGTTGTTTTGGTAAGCGTAATAAGCTGGATTTAATCGCGGTTTATTGCGCTCTCCAAAACAACGGTCGCACCCCTCGATCTAGTCCTTATAGTGCTCGAGGCGATGTCAGATTGACGGACGTGAAAATCACCAGTCTAATCTCACCCCGATTTCTCTGGGATCGCCACGCCCATTCTGCACCTCCATCACCATAAATTTCTCAGCCGCTTCGCTCATATATCTTTCACAATATCCCTCGAATTCTCCTTATCTTCCCTCTCCCACTGTGCCATTCTCAGGCACGCAAATGTACTGCCAATTGCCCAACTGCGCCATGTGTTCCAACAGCTCCATCTACACCTCCGACAATTCTTCGCCATCCCCCACTCACCCAATCGCGCCACATACACCCCGTTCAGTCGGCCTCCTACCCCAGCTGGGGCAAGTCGGCACTAACGACCTCTTCGTCCCCAATCCGCCCCCCTCGTCTTCCCCGAGTTCAAGTTCCGGTACGGTATCCAGTCGAGGGAGTAGCCCGTATTCACCTCCAGTGGATCGTTTCGTCGGAGATGATTACTCGTACCCGTACATCTCGTTCGTTGAGCCACAGCAGTACGTATTCCACCCCCTGAACCGCGACCCCACTCGATCGAAGTCCGACTGATTTTCTGCATACAAGATTCAAACCGCTCTTCACCTCTTCGGGGATAGAGACCTCGACGCCTCCTAACGATAGTTCCCACTACGTCTTTCAGCACGTACAGCAGCAGTTCTACGAACTGTGTAGACCGTATAAGACCGAACCCTCTGAGCCCCCCCTAAACCAGATCCCGTCTCATCCCTATCCCTCCACCTTCGCCTCAGATTACGCCAACTCGAGCCAACGCTCCGACTTCACTTACCAGACCCCGTGCGAGCAGTATCCTCACTACTCTTCCGCTCGGTCCTCCGTCGATTACACCATGTTCCCCGATCAGAATCCCGACTATATCATCGGTACCTCAAGCGTGAGGTACACGGCTTCATCGCCCCCAGACCAAGGCTGCGTCTCCCCCGCTATGGTCTCGGACGGGTCCCCTCGCTTCGTCGAAATGTCGGAACTCTCCCCTTCTCCCCCTGTCTACGACGTCACCCCTCAAGCCAACGTATGCGATCCGCGCGCAGTCAGCGGATTTGAGCCAGAGCAACGGTCTTCCCATAACTTCCCGCTGAAACGAAGCCCTAGCGCTACCCCTCCGCCGACGCTCACTTTCGTTGGTCGGCACCCTCTTGAGGCTGACGGCTCAACGCCACACGTACAGCAGCAAGCCGAGATCCACAGCAGTGGGGAGAGCGAGGTCGATCGGGAGGAGTATGAAGATCACACCACCGCCGCCCCTCCGGAGCAACCCGAGCCCACAGTCCCAGAAACTGTAGAACAAACGGTCCCCTCACCTGCCCCAGCGTCCACGCCCGTGCCGACCCCAGCGCCAACCAATGTCCCATCACGATCTACCCACGAGACGAGGGGTCATTTGGCTATCACGGTACCTCTCCCGTCTAAACGTCGTCGCGGGCAATCCGGTCCTGTCCCGGTTCCCAATCTGACGAAGAAGAGCCGCGGAAGGAGCGTCCCTACGGCCCCAAACTCTATCAGTCCGTACGGCGTTCATAGAGCCCGACGGTCCTTCATCTGTGTCGTGGCCGATTGCGGGAAGTGTTTCGCCAGGGGTGAACACCTCAAGCGTCACATTCGAAGCATCCATACCAACGAAAAGCGTGAGTTTAACTTTCTTTTCCATATCACCCGATCGAGACGGTGGGTGCTGATTCATGCCCTGTAACCAGCTTTTCTGTGTTCGTTCCCGGGTTGTGATAAGGCATTCAGTCGCCACGACAATCTCGGTCAACACATGCGTGTTCACAAGCATCAGAGATAGTGGCGCTCTTTGTTTTTCCTCGCATAAGTAGGGCGCCAGCACAAAAAGGTCGCGATTTCGACCGGTCTTGTTTATCCTGCTTCTTCGCTCGCTTGCATATCTGTATGGGACACTGTAGCCGTTCGCTCTTCGATAGCCGATCTGTAGCCCCTTTCTCTCGTGTTCTGTCATGACGATATGGCGATATGTACCAACTCATTTGCGCTGCTTCTCATCCATGTGCTCAGGGTCAGGGTCTCACGGGGTTTTCCATTCGCCGTCTTTTTTGCCGTCTTTGCATTTGTAGAGTGTATCACTAAATCAACATGACTATGACAACCAAGAAGTGCGATTTCACTGTCGGGAACGTGGGTATTAGTTAGGTCAGGCCGCGGGTTCTTTTGGAAAGTCGACGACACTCACCAGAGAAAGCAACGTGACATGGGGAGAGAGATGATCGAAATATACTGGAACCACAGCTGATGGTCTCAGTTAAGTCTCGTCCGTCATTATTGCGAAGAATTCCTGCTCGTTAATCTCTCCATCTTGGTCAAGGTCAAATTCATCGATCATCGCTTGTCTTTTGCAAGGTGTGTCAGGAAATAGAGCGGGTGGGGGCCAGAAGCGTTGAAAAACATACAGCTCGTCGTCCTCCAGTCGGTCACCAATCTCCTTTGCCACCCGTCGGAGATTGCGCAGACTAATCTTGCCTGTGTTGTCGTCGTCGAACAGCTGGAATGCCCTACGGATCTCCTCCATAGGGTCCCTCGACAGTATCCGTTCGCTCACTGCAATCAGTGACATTAGAGTTCACCAGACGCTCTACCTAACAAACGGGGGAGCATACTGATTTTCGCAAAATCCTCAAAGTCCATCAATCCATGATTCGTCTTATCATGGTCTCGGAGTATCTTCAAGACCTCGGCCTTCTTGAGGTCAAAGCCCAGAGCTCTCATAGCGACCTTGAGCTCGTGATAATCGACACACCCATCCTTGTCGGTGTCAAACAGCTCAAAAGCCTCCTTGATCTCCTGCTTCTGCTCGTCCGTGAGCTCCGGTCTCGAATGTGTGCGTCGTTTGGACTTTTGTGCAGCGGAATACATCGTATAGCGTGGAGGGAGGGGGGAGTCGAGAGGTAGCAAGAGTAGAACGAAGAAAGAGCCGAGTGAAACCTTAGAGGACGGTCAACGCGTCGGTCGCGTTTGAATGGATGTTTGGTGGCACGTGACAGTCGCACGGCTGGGTACCACGTGTGGATTATCTAAGGTGATGGTTGGGTTGAGATAATCAGAGATAACCGGTGCTGGAGAGCCTGCGGGAGGAGCATGTGAGCTTGTGTGCACAAGTTCCGCAATCTCTTCCGCGACTGAGGGTATCACCTGCGAAAATACAATGACCATCGAAACCTTTCCTCTTCCCCTCCCACCCACTGCGGACCCTTCCAAGTTTAAGGACTTTGGCCGAGAGGTCAGGGGCATCCACCCTGGGAGATTGACGGACGAAGAGTTCAAGGAGATCGAGCAGTTGTTGTACAAGGTTTGTGTTGCTCCTCCGATATCCCCCTCACTGTTACTTTGCTCATCAGAGCGACGTGCAGCATGACGCACTGCTCTTCAGGAACGTTGATCTCTTGCCTGAGGAGCAGTACAAACTCACGAAGGTATGTCGGATGAAGATAGAGAACCTCCCGACTTCGTTGACATGACACCCTCCTCGTCTAGGCTTTCGACCCTGAGAGTGATACCTACGGTCACGGCAACAACAAAACCGAGAAGAACTCCAAATCGATCCTTCACCCCGACCTCAAGACGATCCCTCGAGTTCCTCAGGTCCAACTCATCGGAAATGGTACCGTCTACAACTACGAAGGACTCGCCGAAGCAAAGTTGAAGCACCCTCAACACCCCGGTTTCCACAAGACTGAGATCCCCCCTGAGGACGCGGCGAAAGGTTACACCCGCTTCTACCGGTGGCACATCGACGCCGCCTTGTACAACTTATCTCCTCCCAAGGTCACCACCCTTTACGCGGTGAAGGTACCGCCAGGCGAGCACCAGATCGTCAGATACGACGATAACACGTCGGATGAACTCGACGTTCCATTGGGTACCACCGCTTTCGTTTCCGGTGCCACCATGTTCGATATATTGCCCCCGGAACTAAAGAGCTTGGCCGTCCGAAGTAAGGTCAGATACGCACCTCACCCGTACGTCTGGATGGCACCAGCCAGAGCTCTGGCCACTGGCCTTGGTATTGTATCGGATGGACTGGAGATGCCTCTGAAAGAACTCCCCGAATGGGAAGAATCCAGGATCAAGACGTTTCCCGTGGTAAGTCCAATAGGATACACCGTTTAACGGCGTCATATCACCCCGACATGCGTCTTTGATCAGCGTCTTCTTTTTTAGTGCTGGCTAAATCCTGTCACGAACGAACTCCATTTCCAAGTCCACCCATGTGGTATTCAGGAACTCTTCGTTGATCCCCTCCCCGAGGGAGCGTCGAGGGACGGGGCCCTCTATCCAGACGGTACTCACATCACCAATTTGCAAGAGGTCCGAGACATTCTCTACAAGATGCAACGCCCTGCGATCGATCCCAAGGTGCGGTCCAGAACAATCGTCTGTTCTAACACTTGCTGATCGTCCTCTGTCTGACGTAGTTGGTTTACCCACACAACTGGTCAGAGAAGGACCTCGTGCTCTTCCACAACCGAGGCGTTTTGCACACGGTCGTTGGAACTTTCTCGTCGGATAAAGTCAGGGCTTTCCACCAATGCAACCTCGCCGCCTCCTCAGATCCGGTTGGACCGACTCCAGAGCACGTCAAGCGGTTTGCGTAATTCAACCATTAAGGCCAGGTTTGGAAGACAGAGTTTGGGGGTTCAAAATACCTTCGGTATCTTTACTTGCTTATCTCTTCTGTAGATAGTTCCTCCGTCGCACATCCCGCATCTCCGACAATCCAGGGACTTTCTAAGTTTGGCGGGATCATGTAAAATCTAACGGTCCCCCAATAGCGAGCCGTTTTATCACATTCACCCGTTCTTTGGGTTCTCCGAGAAACGAAAATGTGCTAACTCACGGGCGACAAGCGACTTAATTGCAGGGTTGCTTTGTAGGTGGATGACGATTGAATTCACTCACCCACGGAACGGCGCAGCGCTTTTCCTTGGTGCGGCACCGGGGGTAAAACTTTCTGGGGGACACCGTGCCATACGTTGGAGATAACCCACACGACCCGCCAACGAGATGTCTGTGCATGTGCTCCCCGTAGTCAGCTCCGATGTCCACCGATGGGTCAACACTGTATCATGACATCCACTGATGTCAATTAAACAGCGCGTGCTGGGCAGGGAGCACATCTTGCTCCCTCTTGGCGGCGGCTGAAATAACGACACAGATATCTCAAAACATCCACAATTGAAAGGGAGGGTGCATACAAAAGAATGAATATAGCTTATCGAATAATAGTTTTGGACGTCCATGAGTAATCGAAACTTGAAATAGTCCCTCCAGTCTGGAATGTGAGCTGGGGGCAGGATAAAATGGTACTAAGAGATATGTAAGCGATGATATGGGATAACCGGAAAGATCCATGAAGTCCGAATAGTGAGTGGTAAGTGGAAGAGATGCATATGCGATAACATGTGTCCCAAGGAAAATGTCTGTCCAAACGGGCTTCTCGCCCACTCACGCGTGGCGAGTAAAGACCTCGACAACTCCGAAGGCAATACCAATAGAGCCCAAGAGGACGCTCTGCCACAAACCAGAAGGAAGGAACCTGGGCATGGCGCCATTTCCTCCATTGAAAGGAAGGTAGGTGTCGCTTGGTCGGGAATCGTCTGAGAAGCTTCCGCCAGTTCCGCCCCCCGTGAGGTTGGCACCGTTGGGCTGTGACAGAGAAATTGAGAAGACTGTTCCCGTGATGGCATTGAGGGTACTTACGCCAATGGGTCGTGAATCGTCGTTGAAGGCACAGCTGTCGGATGTGCATAGGCACTTTCCTGCAATCGGATCCCAGAATGGCGTGGAGCAGTTAGCGGGCACTGGGCAAGAAATCAGATGCGGGACAACCCCTGAAGGACAAGAGATACTCACAGCGCATACGCGGCTGCTGGCCACCAAGCGCAGACTGCTCAGGGTTAGGGTTGGCGGCGGTTGGAAGCTCCTTGGGGCAACCGTACTGAAAAGCGACCGTCAGCAGCGAGCCATTGCGTTTGGGGTGGTCACTTACGCATGTGTAGAAGGGGAACTCAGTGAAGGAGCAGTGGCTCAACAAACCGGCCTCGTTCTCGGGCATTCCGTTACAGATCTTGGCATCAACCTGAGGAGTAGAGCACTTGAACGGTTCGAAATTGTTGAGGTCGGCGCAACGAGTGGGGTTCTGCGTCCACGCCAAGAGTTGCTCGCTGGAGACAATCCAAACTGAACGCAATGGGTCAACAGGCGCCCCAATTCGACTCGACGAAGTGAGGAATCACAAACCGTTCTGTTGTTCCTGAGCCCAATCAAGGAAAGCGTTGATCATGTCGATGGTGGATTGCGACACCTGAACACCTGGGTACGACTTGGCCAAGTGAATGGGATGGGTGTAGAGACCGATGGGCTGACGATTTCCATTGTAATGAGCGGTGAAAGTGGCCTTCATGTAGTCGAGTGTGGCACTGTTGTTTACGACGGAGGCACCGTTGGCTTGATCGCTAAAAGCCACGCATTTAGCTACTAATCAATGTTTTCGCGATCGCTGAAGAACTTACAGCCAAGGATCCATCAAATGGGGTCCAGCAGCACCCCTTTGGTCGAAGAAGGCATACATCGGGATCTCCCAGAACCCTGGAAGCTTGGGTTCGCCCTTGCAAACACCAGGTACCGACAAACAGTTGTTGGCGAGGCCATTATCCAGAGTATACGGCCAAAAAGCATCAGAGTATTCCTCAGTGACGGGGATAGAAGCAGATGCCGAAGAGTCGTAGGTGAACTGAGCCTGATACAGGAGTTTCAAAGTATCACCGGTGAAGTTGAGGAACGGGGCACGGAAACCCTTTATCGCCGTGAGTGGGATACCAGCGAGAGCGTTGAGGGCAATGATGTTTCCGTTAATCTCTTCGGCTGGAGGTGTTCCGACGTGGGTCATTCTATTATATAAGGAAGCCGTGAGTTAGGGGGACCGAACACATGATCGGGGGGGGGGGGACTCAGGCGGCTCCACAAGGTGATTCCCCTCAACTGCCGCCTGCCTCGGTGCCTCGAAAACTCAAAGGGAGAAGGAAAGGACAAGGACGTACGTGTGGTCACCAATCTCGTTACCGGCGACGTACCAATCCGTGACGAGGGTATAATTAGTGTAAGCGAGAGAAGTATAGTAAGTCATGGAGGGTCGGCACCCGTTGGGGTTCTTGCGCTGAGCAAGGAACTGATTGACTGAATTCAAAGTGTACGCTTGAATAGCATCGTCGGCCGTGAACACAATGAATTGCGGGACATCTGCCTATAGAACCAAAGAGCGCTTCAGCAACAGACCGTAAGTGTATAGCCACTGCCGTGATGGCAAAGCTCGTCAGCAACGTGGGGAAATGTATAGCACTCACGGGGTCAAGTCCGCCAGGTGGCTTGACGCTGGCGCAGTTGCAATTCGGGAGTTGACACTTGCTAGCGTCGCACGAGTATCCAGCAGCATCCGCATTGGAGGTCGGACCGTTGATGTCACCGTCCTGCGCGAGAACAAGGAGCGGAAGGAGAGCAGCGAGCAAAAGCGACCGGGCCAACATAGTGATTTCCTCTCTCTTTAAATAACCCTGGTCCCTCTTGGAGGAGAAAGAGAAGGGGGGGGACTTGGTGGAGGTAAGGAGAAGGGAAAGGGGTGGTTGCTTCTACGCCGATGACTTGCCGCACCCTTTCCCCCTGTTGACGTCCTCGCCGTGGTCACGCCGGTTTAACTGCCCCACGAAAGTCACTTTCTAGCCGAGGACGATCATCTAAAATCCGCAACTTTCGTGCCTCATTGGGGATATCTAACCGACCGACTACAACATCCCAAAATCCTTTACACAACGCGCTCGTAAACGGAAAACCATTAATTATAAACCAAAGCCTCGCGCCTTCTTGAGAAGAGCGGCACCGTCCGCGCCAGGAACAACAGCTCGGGCGATCATAGACTCAAGTTGTCCGACAACTGACAACATACCTGGGAGAGCGTAGGGTGTCAGATGCGGGGTGACCTCAAGAGACGTGTCATATGCTGACCATTGCCTTTGCCGGCGTCCACCCAAGTGTTAATCACCTCCTGCTGTATAGCACGCAGTCGGGGCACCACGGGATTATCTCTTTGAACTGTAAACAGAAAACGCGTTCAATACACCGACTTCTACCGCGCCGAGAGATGCTCGACTATCCCGGAGGATGGGGTTAAGCTGAGCCGGAGATGGGAATTATCGTGCAGCAGGGCGACGAAATTTCCCGGAGCACTAGATGGACCAGTGGCATGCATGTGGAG
>Ga0307517_10005559_pt1 | contig 18943 bp, 30 predicted proteins | sample 23_EM_MG_FD_194515 | JGI IMG/M metagenome (GOLD analysis project Ga0307517, IMG submission 194515) | Populus trichocarpa ectomycorrhiza microbial communities from riparian zone in the Pacific Northwest, United States - 23_EM | ecosystem: Host-associated > Plants > Roots > Unclassified | place... | reverse complement strand
TCCGATAAGGGACATTGGAGCCCCATTGAGTCCATTTAAGAGGTTGCCGAACTGATGGCAGCTGATGGCAAGCAGCGGCCATCAAAATCGGGAATGCAAACCTGCCGTGGACTTCCCGCCAACCTTACTCGGGGATCTTCCCTATGTAGTACGCTATGTAGTTAGGAATTTGGAGACGTTTCAAGGAGGGACGAGGGAAATTACATAGAAGGGCCGACATTCGCCATGGCGTCGTAAACGCTGCTTTGTATGTCCGTACTAGTTGCGAAAAAGTTGGATAGGGCAAATCCGGGCCCGCAGGTTGCCCGCAGGAATCTAAGAGGCCGTGAGATTGACGGGACCTATGCAGTTTAGGAACACCGTATCCGAGAGTCGGAGTGGTTGTTTTGAACACACGGAACGGTAGAAAATGACATGGAAAACGTTTGTAAAAAAATTAAAAGCATTTCATCCGAGAAAAACCTACGACACTACTGCTCGTCCTTTCTAGAAATTTTTGTATAGATGGGAAAAGTTTTGCGAGGCACAACATCCTCTCTTCTCCGTTACTTATGGAACTCCGAGAGTCGGGGAAGGGCTGAACATATATATGTAGGATTATTGCTAAAAGCCATGCATACCCAAAAGCACAATGTCTCTAGAGAAGATACCTGCCATTTTACTCATCGGACTTGGCATTCATGTTTCGCTGACGGCACCGACGCCGCCGACACCGAAGAACGAGAGACGTATTGGAGAGGGTCCATTGGACATCAACTTGCTAATGAGGGTGATGAAGGCGAGTAGCTAATTTCTGCATCCTAAATATACTGAAGTCACTAACCTCCCTCAAGGCCGGGTACTGCATGTTTGCAACCATAGAGCTTTGCATCATTGTGGCGGGAATAATGTCCGAGTCCACCTGGTCAAAGCAAATTATCGCCCTCCTGTTGCCAAATGGCAAACATCCAGGCTGCATTAAACTCACCCCGACCACTACGTTCGCGATGATCCTAATGGTACTGGGCGCCGCGATCCGGTATTCGTGTTTTCTCCAATTGGGAAGGCAATTCACATTCCACGTTACCCTCGTCAAAAACCACGAGCTCGTCACTACGGGGCCTTATAGTATCGTTCGCCACCCTGCCTATACCGGGGGTATCCTGTTGAATGTCGGGCAGGTAATTTGGTATGCAGCTCGTGGTTCCTGGCTGAGGGAGAGCATGGTTTATCAAATGAGATTATCTTGGTTGCTCATCGCCCCGTTCATGCTTTCTATCTTCCTACCTGTTTATTTTATTCCTTACAGAATCCCGGTAGAGGATGCTACCCTGAAGAGACAATTTGGAAAATCATGGGACGAATGGGCAAAGGCGGTGCCATACCGATTACTCCCTGGGATTTATTGAGAGCGGAATTAATTAGTAGGAGCGACTACCAGAAGACTATATCTGACATATTTATATAATGTAACAAATCTCGGAGTGGAATAGAAAATGCCACAGGATAACACGCATCATTCTGGGACAGCAGATATTTCGGGTCACTCCAAAGTACAGACCAGTGAACCCGACTACATCCCATTTCTTCTGGCTCATTTTCTATGATTTGGGGTATCCTCGCGCGTGATGCGCCTTGTCCAGAATCCTTATACTATTCCCACCTGCGCACCCTCAGTAACTGCCCGAGCTCACTCGTTTTGCCCCCATTGCACCCCAGCGCGCGCTCGATAATTGGGGTCCTTTTGTTCTGCGCTGAACGCAATAGCGCCCCTTCGTTGCTACGCATGAACTCATGAAGCGACCATGCACAGGCCATCTGGTACACCACGAACCCCGTCGCACGTATTACTCGATCCAAAACGAACTTGGTAATTAAAGGGTATTAGATGGATGGCATACAGAAGCGGTGATATAATGCAACTCCAACTCGTGAGGAATATAAATGACTCCGAAAGTAGGGGTAACGAAAACGCCTGAAAATACCCGTCTAAGATAATGGGTCCACGGGCAGTGCCTCCGCGTCAGACTCGACTGGCAGGTCTCCGAAGTTGAGCAGGTCTTCGAAGTTGGGCAGGTCTCCGAAGTTGGGCAGGTCTCCGAAGTTGGGCAGGTCTCCGAAGCTGGCTGGTAGACCCTCGGCGTTGAATGGCGTGTTTGCGGTGTCGACTGGTGCCCCCGAATCAAGTGCAGGCGCGACCAAATCCTGCACGTCGTAAAGATCCTGCAAGTCCCTGGGAACTAAATTGACGGGCTGGCAACCCACAGCGACGGCCCCATTCTGGAAAAATAAAGATTCAAATCAATCGATGCGTGTAAGATAGGAATCTGGACAACATACAAAGTGGTTGTTGGTGCAGCATACTGGCTGAGCGGTGCACGAGCCGCCTCCCGCAATTGCGGCGAAACTGAGCGGGGTACAGGAGACTAACAGTCGTAATGTCAGACTAAACGGGCGCTTAAAATAGCGGAGAGGAAGGAAGAGATACGCACAGCCAACCAGAGTGTCGGGTCCTCCAGCAGTAGCCCCCAATAACACGAGGAGAGGGGTCACGTCGCTCGAGTCCGCCTGTCCACAAAAGCAGACGGTCAGAAAATGTGGCTGACGGAGAACGCGAAATGACTGACGGATTGGACTGAATTGCAGCATTGAAGAGTGCCGGTGTTACACTGATTGGTGGTGGTGGAACCCAGATTGCCAGTGGGACGGACTCCGTTAGTGCCGGTACCGGTGATGGCGTTGTTGGGCTGGAGGATACTAATGGCACCGGCAAGGGCAGGGAGGACGAGGACGATGGCGGCGAATGAGCGAACGAACATCTTGGATTGAGTCCTTGAAGGAGAGGCTTGGAAGGATGAGGTGTGTGGGTGGTAGAACTGGGGGCTCGTTCAACTGAAGAATCCGCAGCGAAAACGGGTGCCCTTTTATCGGAAAACTGAGAGCGGATGAAGGTTTCCAGCCGCCTGGTCGCCCGTCTTCGAACGGTGGCTGACCGCACAGAAATGCGACTGAAAAGGTTCTCGACACCAGAACTGATGGACTGGGATGGTGTATTGGACGGCGGACTGAATATCGGTAGTACGATTATAACCGATTTATAGTGATCGCGCTATCTTTAATTTTTCGAGTAAATGAGCATCGAATTGCTTGCCATCCCGGATGCTGGGGTCCAAATTGGTGAAGTACGCGACAGAGAGCATCTAAAGGGGGAATTTATCAATTCTCGGTTGACCGTTGATCAACCAGCGGCGAACGTCTTCGTCCCCACGCTTACATAAACTGGGGATCGAGGAAATACGAAATTATTTGCGTTTACTTACAGATTCAACAACGCCGCCCAATCGAAGTGACAGCCACACGGTGCGGCGCATGATAGTCATAACTTTCAGATCAAAACCGATTAATCTTTGTGATGACTTTTATCTGGAGACGCCACGTCCTTGGTGGAGCAGTGAGTGCAACTGAGCGTTCAGGAGTCCAGCTTTCCTTACTTACTGGATATAAAGTAACAGAGAAAATGCACCTTCAACTCTCGGGGGATATAGATTCGAAGGTACGAAAAAGGTTTACAAAAAACGCCTCGAATCAATCACGACCGAACACATCCTAAAGACCCGCCACCAAACCCGCCACTGCACCCACGACGCCGAGGTTGACTGGGTTGCAGCCCAAAACAATGAGCCCGTTCTGTACAAAGTGAATAACTATGAGAGTGAAAGGACGAATCGATCAACGTGCGTACAAAGTTGTTGCCGGTGCAGCAGACTGGCTGAGCGGTGCACGAGTTCTCCGCGGCTCCGACGATGCTCAGAGGTGAACAGTTGCCTGATAAACCATCACATAATGACCCCAGTGTCAGCCGGCGCCTAAAATGAAGAGGAACGAAAAACACGTACCCCCGATAAGGGTATCAGGCGCTCCAATCGCAAACCCAAGAAGCCCAAGGAGAGTGGCAGTTGTGCTGGATTGCACCTGTGCACGAAAGTAGATGGTCAGAAAGTCGGTTGAGATAGGCCGTCGCGAAGCGAAATAACTCACGGATTGAGTATCGTTGCAGCATTGTAGAGAGCCTGTGTTGCACTGATCGATCGTGGTAGGCTGACCTCCCTGGGTGGGACGGATGTTGTTGGTGGTGAACCCGTCGCTTTGGGGGAGGGCACTAGCAGCGGCGAGAGTGGGAAGAACGAGGATGATGGCAGCAAAGGAGCGGGCGAACATCTTGAATTCTTGAGTTACTGAGAGCGAAATTTCGAAAGAATGTGTGTATAGTAGAACTGGGGATCGTTCAACTGAAGAGCCCTCGAAAGCGGGTGCTTTTTATAACAATTCTGAGAGTGGAGGAACTTGAAGGCTTCCAGCCGCCCGGTCATTCTTCGAACCCAAGCGGGTGCTGACACGCGGATTTCCAAATTCCAAAAATATCCTGAGGCTAACAAGAATTTCGATGCCGAAAACCATGCAAGGGCTCGGAATTGGGTCGTTAACTGAGTGCCGGTGAGTTTGACAATTATGCTCGTGCTCGTGTGGAAGCTTCCCTGTGTATCAGTGGTTGTCCTTTGAACAGCAGCAGACACCCATTTTTTTTGAGGATGACAAGGATGGTTCGAGTTCGCTTCGATATCGGCGGAATCACGTCTCGGTTCGTGCCTAATATGAGAACGTTGCCTTCAGTCGACCACTAATCAGCGGAGTGAATGAGCCATATGAGGCGCTGAAGCGTTCGAATATATAGACGACCCCTTGGATTGGACTTGCTCAGCAATACATTCAGCTGTAATAGTCATGGTTAATTTGGAAACTTACAACGATTGGGGCCTTGAGAACGTCAATACGTGGTCGGCAACATACATATCCAACAGCTTTGGAAATTCGATGCCAAACATTTCGCCACATCGCACTTGATTTTGCCTTCGCAGAGCCCAATGCCATCCAGATGTTTTCCAAATCCCAGTATTCAAGTTCATCAGCGAGCTCTGCATTGTGGAATTACAACGGGTGGGACCAGCGGACGATTGAAGAAAAGGAGAGTTCTGTTATTACTTAATAAAATCTACCTGCAAAAACCGACAACCCCATCTTCTAGACGGGTGCCTTGAGAACGAACCATTTCGCGTATTGTCGAAACTGATTATGCTTCCTCATCCACGTCCATTTTTTCCTCGTCTGCACGAGGGACAGTATCAGCTTCAGAACCGGAAGGTGCACCGCCGGTAACAGGATCACTTCGGTGATCAGCGTCGTTTTCGGACTCATGTTCGTCGGGTGAGTGCTATCATATGCATAATTGGTAAAAAGGATCAAGGTTATCAAAGTTCGAAAAGTACCTCAGGCGAGTGTTTGACAGCAGAAGCCTGTTCGATTACATTCGAAATTGGGGTGTCAGGGCGAGAACTGGCGTTCGTCGCATTCCCGTTCAAGGTAGGGCTGCTGTATGGGATATCTTGCTCCTTGGCCATTTCAACCGGCACAGAGGTCTGGTTTGTATTCGCTTCAGGGGCGTCGGCTACAATATCCTCAGGCGAGATGATGACATCGTTCCTTCTCCTCAATGTTCTCGTGGACGATGTCGATGATGGCCGTCGGGAATGTCCTCGCGTCGTGGAGGACCCATTGCCGATGGCGATGCCGTTGCTGGCTACGGACAAAGGTGGGGGCATGGAAGTAGCTGATGCTGATGGCAGTGGCATAGTAGGCAGTGGGGGTGGCAGGGTTGGAAGATCTGCGGGGCCTGCGCGACTAGTAGAGGACGAAGACACTACGGATATGGGCGGTGCCATGGACCTAGGAGGCGCCATGGATAAAGGTGAATAATGTGAAGAGGATACAGATTGGGATGGGCCAGGGAGGTCGGGGAGGCGGGGAGGCAGCAATTGGCTATTCGACGGAAGAGAATTTGGCGCGGGCAGGGCCATAGAAATGTCGAGAGGTGGAGAAGAGGTCCCGGGTTGGGAGGGGAAGTATCTTTCATAGAGTGGTGCATCTGCAGCATATACGGCGTCAAGAAGGAGGCTGGAGACGAGTCAGGTAGGTTTTTGGGGGGAAGTTGAGAGGGGACGAACTCGTTTTCTGATTGCAATTTCTTTAGTTTGGCGTTTAAGGATTCAAGGTCCCTTTGGTGTGCTTCGTGGGCCTGATGAGAATTCGTTGGCGCAAAGCGGGTTCAGAAAGGACCAGTTAAAGCAACGAATGCAGCGAGGTAGTCGGATTAGAGTAGGCCGATTACACATTAGCACTCGCTAAATTATTCAGAGCGCCGGAAACTTACCGCTGTAACCTTTTCGTACTTCTCTCTCATCCTTTGGAACCTGGGGGAGAAGAGGGCGCATTCTCAATGTATTCAGGGAAACCAGAGGGCGAGGAACATACTTGTCCTTATACGAAACACTCCTCTCCACTTGGCCCTGAACCATTCTTCTTAGCTAAATTCCATAGGGAATCTGTTTTGGAGACATACCTTGAGAGCTCTGTCTTGTTCCAGCATAAGCCGCTCTCGCTCCTGCTCCTTGTCCCTCTCCCGCTCCCTTTCCCTCTCTTTTTCCTTTAGCTTCCTTTCCTTGTCTTTTTCTTGCTCCTTTACTTCCTTGTGGCGCTCCCATTCCACATCCTTCAGCCTCTCCTTTTCTCTCTCGCGCTCCGAGCGAACACCCCTCACGCTGTTTACAGGAGGAATATTGATGGTCAAAGTCGTCTCCATCGAATGGCCGGGTGCAGAATGAAATTTAGCGATCATTATTATGCAGTTGGAAACTTGATATGTGATTGGGGCGGTGCGCTGTAAGACGTGCGAGAAGGTTCGAATATAGTTTGAAGGGTTGAAAGTAAGGCCAAACGCACAAAGGCTAGCTGATTCCACAAAATTGGATAGATCAGCGCGTAGATATAGTCCTTGAAGATGGAACATACCAGATTTCCCGGCTCGGGGACAATCGTGGCCACCGCTGAACTGCGCGGAAGTTGATTCTGGTAGAATAAACGGACACTTGGTCGGAAAGTCTACCTGTCAACGATTAATTTCTCCTAGAGTCCTTCGAGGATGATAGGGATTGCAGGCACTGGCCGGAGAAAGGATTCAATTGGGTTGAAGCCAAGGAGTCAGGACCAAGTGACAAGTGGATCGAAAATGCATCACGTGAGACCCTATACATATATTTGACATGGCGCTGTCATAAACTCCCAAATCAAAGAATGGATCCCAGTATTCATCGAATATTCATCGTCAAGATTTTCCATTTTATTTATTGAAATTTTCGCCTCCTTGGTCTGAGGCGGGACAATGTAAGCTACCAACCGCTCTCCAAACTTGCGCTGACCTGCAACACCGTCGTTGACTGTATGGCTCCCTGTCGAGTTAGACTCCTGGTGGACCTTGGGTTTGGAGCAACGATATAAGAAACACTTTAGCGCCCCTCCTACAGCAACGGGGCTTCACATTTTGGCTGGAGACTATCAACGAGTTGAACCAAAAAATCGATTCTCCTCCACTTCCGAACAACTATAGCTTGTCTCCGCAAACTTGTCCAACCCTGCTGCGATGGTGATGATGTTTGGTGTAGATAGCAGCCTTCTTCATGCCGTTTGTGGAAAGGAGAACAAAGACTATATTGTGCGTGTCATGACTTCTGGTGGTGAAGGTCACAACCATCTCCACCTCGTGCGGCGTCTTTCTTCTACAATCCCCGATAACACACTCAGCAACAGCCATGTCTTGCCAATGGTCCGGGAAGTGCAATTCAAGGACATTACATTTGGGTTCTTTCCGAAGGTACAATACCCTTTAGACCGGGTGTTGAAAAATATGAAAAGCACTGTTGAAGATGCGGTACATATGATTCTTCAAAGTTCAAGCCCTGGAGGTAATTGTATTCTTCTACGTAGCGTGGGATAAGTACTGAATCACATTGTCCAGGCTGTTGTTTTTATTCACGACAAACAGATCGCCCACAGGGTGAGTGACTTCTTTAGCCACCTGCCCAAATTCTGACTAAAATCGCCATAGGACCTTTTTTGGGGCAACTTTGTGATCGAATTTCTTCCAGGATCCATGGAAGGCTGTTGCTGGATGCGTCCCCGAGTCTATGTGATAGATTTCGAAACTGCCGTTGAATTCCCTCCCGACACTCTCCCTGAAAACCGGCTCTGCAACGATCTTCCTGTCCCCGCAGATTAATACCGACGTAGCAGACCTGACGAACTTACTCGAGATACCCTGCTTTACTGCCCTTTTCACTTGGACATATGGCAATTTGGATACGGGCTCGTGAACCATTTTTCAGTGCGTTCCTGGTCTCATTTTACCAGTTTTTATTGACAAAGATACAACTGCTGTACCTGAGCTTCATACCCTGTGGCCACGTCTGATGGCGACTAATCCTCAAGACAGACCAACTGCACAGGAAGTTTTGGTTGAGCTTGGTGCGTTTGTCCGAAGAACGCCACCGGAGCGTCTCCATGTACCAATTTTTTTTAAGCCATCGTTGTCTTTACTTGGCCCTCTTATGTATGTACCTTTGTATCATGCAAATGTCCCCGTCATTTATTCAACGTGATGTATCTTGTTTGTTAAGTGTCGCCTTTGCTCACTGTCTTCGGGTAATGCTAATCGAATTTCTCCCTATTCTCCTTGAGGCCTCCTTATGGGGTTATATGGGCACGACACGTTTTCTCCTATGTCCCGTTATTTTCTGCAAGACTGACTCACCGGAGATCACACTAGCCATCACTTGCATCAGGTGCCATGGCTCGGGGAAACAGACACAAAGCGCACACCCCACACGTTCGGCCAATAGGAGCTCCCTTTGGAGCGCTTCGAATGCACGCGGTTAACTCGGGAACGTTGCGAGAACGAATTCTTTGTGGATCGTGATCGCGTCATCGGGCCCTCCGGCGCTTATTCGACAAATCCCGCAGAAACTTCGGAGTAAAAATCGACTCTAAGGCAGAAAGATGGAAAGATATGTATTATATTCAACTGCTCCCCAACCGTGCACTGGACAGGCCACATGCCTTGCTATACACGAGGAAAGTACTTTACCAACAACAGCTCACTTTACAGATTAAGGGATGAGAACGATCAAGCAATATCCGAGCAAGTATGGTTTTGTCCCCATACACTTGCCCAATGCTGGGATGATAAGATTTGGCGTATTCAATTTCATTCTCCATCCCCTTCGTGAAAAGGACAAAAAAGATTGTATCGCGCGTGTGGACCTCTGGAGGCGAAGGTCGCAACCAACTCCGACTACAATGACATGCACTGTTCAGGCCGTCGCTTTCAATCACGATAGACTGATTGTCCACAGAGTGAGTGATGTCTTCAGCTCTCCAGCCTTGCCACTCAAAATTATGATTAAAATCGGGTGTTTCTTGCCAAATTTGTAATCAACTTTCTTCCAGGATCCGTAGAAGGGATGCATCCAGAGTCCGTATGTATAACAGATTTTGAACCTGCCATTGAATTCGCTCCTAATTCCAGCCTGATTGACTCACCCGTGATTCCTTATCTCTTTCCCATGCCCCCCCGATGGATGACAATTCAGATAGCCGGACCTCTTGAACCGCTTCACGGTGCGTACTTCACGTATTTTCTTTCGTCTTCACTAACTATATCTACTAGTAAACTCAAATAAACGATTTACCCGAGCTCGATACTCCCTGTCCAGGGATGGGTTCTCCTAGGAAGTCTTATATGAGCTTGGTGCGTTCATCCAAGAATTTCGCCAGATGTCCTCCACGTAGCCTTTTTCAAAATTTAAATATCTCGGGTGACGGTTTTCTGTAATTTACCTAGAATGTTCAATGTTCCTTATTTGATAGGTGTTGCCGTCGTCAACTATCGGTTCACATTATTCAGGTAGTATTACAAAAAGTAAAAAGTACAATCGGTCTTCGGGATATCAAGGCGGAGACATTTACTATTAGAAGCCGCTGATAGGACTAACTCAATAGGGCGACCCAGTCAATGCAGTCCTGAATGCCAGTGAGCCAAGAAAATAAAGCAAAAGCCAGAAACAACTTACTCTTGGCTTGCAAGCCTCGTGAGGGCACTACGATAGTATTTCTGCCTCTGTTGGTCGCCAAACTCCAAGGTCATAAGCTCCTGTGGAACGATGGAAATGGGGGTTAGGAAGAAGCACGGGTGGAAGGTGTAGTGCCCAAGATCCTTGACTCACGCCATTGTGAATGGTGATTTCAGAGTTAACGACTTTAGCAACATACATGTACGATCCAACTACCAACCCAACACGATACCCCTGTAAAACGATCGTTGATAATATGGAGGAATGAAGCGGTATTATGACGTACAGGAATCGGGGAAATAGGGAATGCGGGCTGATAGGATTCACGCTCTACGAAAGGCATTTCTGGAAGGCGACGAAGAAAAAAGGTTGGGACTGGGTCCTGACACTATCGGACTGTTGCCAGAGGAAGGGTTGTCTTTTATACGCCCAGATAGTTCACTTCGAGTCAAAGTCTCTCGCTTTACCATTCGCAAAAAAAGAAGAAAAAGGATCTGTGGATCTCATGTTTGGACATGGCTGGTGACAATCTGTGAGAATGGAGAGGGCCGTCGGCGCATCGGGGGTGCAGAATTTCCAATTGTGTGATTAGATAAACTGGATAAAGAACTGAACATTATTACTGTTTTCGATGAAGATGGCAAGCGTGACGCTGTGGTCGCGAATTTGGATCTTCCGCCCAACCTTCCGTGTGCGATATCTCCACAAAAAGTCAACGTAGGCAGATATAATAAAGCATTCTGAATTGGTATGGGTGTGTAGGTTTTTGCTCCAGCAATAAATTTTGAAAAATATCGGGTTGGTGGGTTCCATTTCTTTGTTTACTCGTTTGTCATACGTATAAAGAATATTTTTCCATCTTAAGCTTGTATAATTGTGCCATACACGTAAAAACATGCGCCTAATTTAAATTTTGACCCCAAAATGACACAAACATGATTACTTATATTGGGGTAGAGGTGGTGATGCCTCCAAAAATTAGCAGGATAAGAGTAACTGGTTTCCTGGTGTTTTTCCACCTAAATATTTATGGGGCGCATACATATTAGCACGCTTAAAGGTACTTTGATGCAGCCTCAGATCTGAGATATCATGCAAAAAACCTCGAGTAAGTGAGTCCCCGACTCCCCGCCAAAGGTGATCATCCTAATACCTCGTATTTTTTAAAGGTTATTGCTGAAAAAAAAAACCTACCTATCCGTACCAGTTCAAAACACTTCATTTTATCTGCCTACGTGTTTTGGAGATACTTATCGTGTTGGAACTTGGCGCGGATTCTTGACAAATTCTTGGCGGATTCGCGGAATCCAAATCCGTGACCGAGGCATCACGTGTGTATCTGTATGTTGAATTTTTTTTATTCTTTACTTATTTGCCGGAATAACATGGTTGCATCAACAAAGTTGTTCGTTGCCGACTCCTGCAAACATCACCGTCAATGAACATTCAACCTAAAGAATGGATCCCAGTGTCTCTCATCAAGATTTTTGATTACTTTTATATGAACTTTCGCCTCTTTGCTCTGAGGCGAAACAATGTGAGCTACCTTCAAGTTCAAGTCCTCTCCAAACCTGGGCTTACCAGCAACACCATCGTCGACTGTAGCTCCCTGTCGAGTTATACTCTTGGAGGACTTTAGCTTTGGAGCAACGATATAGGAAAGTATGGGACACTTTAGCACCCCTCCTGCAACAACGGGGCTTCACGTTTTGGCGGGAGCACATCAACGAGTTGAATCAAAAAATTGATTCGCCCCCACTTCCGAACAATTATAGTTTTCTCCCCACAAACTTGTCCAATCCTGCCATCATGGTGATGAGATTTGGAGTAGGCAATGGCCTTCTTCACGCCGTTCGTGGAAAGGACAAGAAGGATTATATCGTGCGTGTCATGACCTCTGGTGGTGAAGGTCATAACCATCTCCGCATTGTGCGGCGTCTTTCTTCTGCATTCCCCGATAACACCCTCAGCAACAGCCATATCCTACCGATGGTTCTGGAAGTGCAATTCCACGACATTACGTTTGGGTTCTTTCCCAAGGCACAATATGGATTGGATGATGTCTTAAAAACTAGCAAAAGCACTGTCGAAGATGCGGTGCACATGATTCTTCAAGCCCTTGAGGTGTTTATATCTAATTTTTTTTTACATCGCGTGGACTTAAGTACTCAATCACTACGCCCAGGCTGTTGTTTTCATTCACAACAAACAGATTGCTCACAGGGTGGGTGATCTCTTCAACCACCTAGCCTCGTACTCAAATTTTAACTAACACCGCCGTAGGACCTTTTTTTAGCCAACTTTGTGATTGACTTTCTTCCGGGATCTGTGGAAGGCCGCTGCTGGATGCGTCCCCGAGTCTATATGATAGATTTTGAGACTGCCATTGAATTCGCTCCCGACACTCTCCCTGAAAACAAGCTCTGCAACGAACTTCCCGCTCTTGCACACCTATACGTACGCAAGCGGCCTGACGAACTTACTCATAATCCTCTTCTTTATTGTCCATTTCGCTTGGACATATGGCAGTTTGGATACGATCTTGTGAACCACTTTGCAGTGCGCTCCTGTTCTCATTTTCCCGGTTGTTATTGACAAAAATGCAGACAACCGCTCTGCCTGAGCTTGATACCCTGTGGCCACGTCTGATGGCGACGAATCCTCAAGATAGACCAACCGCACAGGAAGTTTTGGATGAGCTTGGTGCGTTTGTCCGAAGAACTCCACCGGAGCGACTCCATGTACCATTCAACAAACTTTGATCCATTTGATATCGGGGCTTAATCCTATTCTTGGTTCTGTTACATACGTATCCCACATCGTGAAAAATTCTTTATAATTTACTTAGAATATTCAACGTGATGTACCTTTCGTTTGTCGAGTGTCGCCTTCACTAATTCACTTGCGGTTACGCAGATCATATTTCTCCCGTGCTCCTCGAGGCCGCCTCATGATGGGCGTAGAGGGTTTTCTCAAACGCATATGTCCTGTTTTTTTTTACAAGGGTGACTCACCGAAGATCATACTCGCGTCAGTCGCATCAGGTACCATGGCTCGGGGAAACACACTCAGCCAATTGTTTCCGCGCATAGGACACACCTGACTCGGGAACGTAAATGCGCGCTATGCCCTGCCCAACAATTCCCTCCCATGGAAGCATGAAGCGTGAGAGTTGGTAGATCCCTCCAGGCATATATGTGACTCGAGGAATCCAAATAGCCCGTAACTTGTCGAAAATTTGAAACCTCGAGAAGGCGTTTGATTCTTCGGATCAGTATTATGTGATCACCTCTTCCCTTGAAGCCTCACTTTTCACACACCCAGGAGCACCAACAGAGACGGAAGGCCTTCCGGCGCTTATTCAGCCAAGGGTTAATCATCACAATCGGACTGCATTCGAACTTGTTGAACCGGATACAAGGTAAAGATATTATTTCGGAACCTCAGGATTGGAGCTCAGGAAATGGCACCATCTCCGCATAAGTATGAATCGAAGGCACAAAATTCCCTGAGATTGTTATCACCTGTCATGGGTCTTCCAATCACAACGACGACATCCACAATGACTCGGATAACCCCCTTGTCCTTGGTCATTAGAGCGAGCCCTCCCGGTATATCAAACTGCACATCACAAATGTCCCTGGAAAGTAACCTCTCTGCTGTTTTTTTGTCAATTGCGTGCCTGGTCTCGTATTACATACCTGCAACTCAAGGAACGAGATTCGAAGGTTCATTTTCATTTCCAAACGGCGTGACCATGAATACGCTGCCACGAAACAGCAGAGCAATTGGTTATATGGTATCGTCCCCCAAAAAATGGGCTTCGTGTTACCAACCTAACTCCCAGGAGACATCTGTCTGGTCCTGTATTCTTCCAATCGTTCTTGTTCATAGCAGTATCCGCCTCCACTGATATCGTTACTCCCATATAGCGAACCTGTTGATTGCCTGTCGACGGAATTTTTTCCGAGTGCCGATAACGTTGTGGAAAGCTAAATTTACCCTCCTATGGGACTGAGTATTATGGTCTACGAAGTCCTTTGCTCCTCTGAAGAAAGGAAAAACACGGGCTTGGGGGTCGATGGTAGTCTTGAGCGATCGCCGGCCACAGTCCACTGTAACATAGTCAGCCTGAAAATATTTCCATTTCCATTGCTGAACGTTGAACAAAGCTGTCCCCAGTGTTGCGGGAAACACCTTCAAGCGTCTCGTGATGGTACATATGTAGACCTCGTGATTGTGCATTTTGGACTTCTTTAAGGACCGATATTAATTATCAGCCCTGGTAGCCCCTCCCCTGTGTCTAACTATAGCAGTCTCGGGCAGCACCTCGCGCAGTTTTCAAATGAGGCGGTTCAACGCCTTGCCTTCTGTTTTCCTTGCGTATCTGTGGGTGGTACACGTCGAGTTTTCTCGTCGTGACCAAACCTCGTGTTTTGGGGCTACATGATCGTGCTTTCTCCGACCTCGCGAATTGAGGCTGGAGTGCATGCTCCTCACGGTCTACACATTATAAACGCCCTTCCTGAGTCTCTTCTGGTATTTCGTTTTGGCCTTGGTTCTTTTCTTTACACCCAGTTCTCTTTACGACTACGGAATGCCGTTTCTCAGGAACAGCAATGATGTGGATATATTTGGCGGACAGATGAATGAAGTCGCAGGCGATTTCTATGCCAGTGTTGGTCACAAAGCTGATGGTCAGTGTATGACCCACATTCCTACTCCCTGAGTCAGTAATAAATGTGCACTAACATCTTGGTTATTTAAGGAGACCAATATTTCGGGACAGTCAATCCTACAGCAACAAGAAGTCCCGGTGGAGGATCTATCTCTGTTGGCGTAAACTCGGGATTAGTGGATGTGGATCGCAATTCCGGCCGACTGGACGTGGGCACGAATACAGTGAAGGGGCGTCTCGAGATCAGATACAATGGTCCAAGTGGAAGACGGGGAATTAGAGACACGAGAGCCCGCAATCAGGATGGTATGTTGACGCTTCAGTAGAAACATTTCCGAGATGACGATCTCGTTCCAGTCAGTGCTGTTGGAACGTCCCAAGAAAGGAGGGGTGGGCCAATATTTCCTGGACATAGCCAGACCCCTGGCACTTCTTTAAATCAAGAGTCGAAAAATAGAGAAGGCGAGGTTCTGCGAGTAGTATCTAGCCAAGGCGAATTCCAGGCCGGTGGTGGTAGGTTCATTCTCCAATTCAATTGTATTTCTCTAAACATTCCCATTGTATAGCAAATTCAAACGCTGACGCCCAGATGAACTTGGTTCAAGAAGCTCAATCGTCCCAAGAAGGAGCAAAACTAGTGCCGTGTCGTTTGCCATTATCTATTGTTGATAAACAGGAAGTAACGGCAAATCCGGATCACGAACGTGAAGCTGCCCAAAAAGTCTCGCATGAAGCTCAGGAGGCTCAAGGAGTACCCTTTCTGGGGAAGGTCCAGTCTTCCTTGAACTGGTTGTTTTCTTTGATGACTCGAACCTAATTATTGGACATTGGTACGGCATTCTATAATTAATTCTTCTTTCACCACACAACAGTAACTTATCGTACGGTGGCTAGTCACAAAAGTGCACTTTAAGTATTACTTGAGGAATCAATTTATTGACACGCCTACATTGCGCTAGTTCCACGGACAAAACGCAACAAATAAGGAGTTGGAAACTCCGGCGTCGACTCCGGCGATCATCGATCAACTCCGGCGGGATCTTCACTACCGCGTTCTCACTTTCTCGCGCTGTGATACCCCTCCTTTTTACGCGTTTTCGGGCCTATGAAGGTGGGCAAGTTCCCCGGATAATTCTTCCTCCGTGTAAGTGCATATCGTTGACTGCAATTATTGTAGCGACTCACAAATATCAATCTACAGTGCAATTCGTCTCAATGGCACTATACTTTCCTTGTAGAGATGACTCCTCGGTCATTCGTGCCAGCTGACATCTCGGTATCAACGAACCACGACGCCAGCACACTCCAAGTCACCAAGAGGTGCCCTGGCACGACTTTCGACGGGCTGCCCATGGATCTTGCCATAATGTTTGCTGCAAGTCCTGCTGCATCAAGCGAGGTGGTTGTCTTCTCAGACTTGCAACCCGTCCTCGATGACTCGACGCTCTTGCTCTCGCATAGATCGGCTTCTCTAGCACCTATGGATTCGTTACTCGGACCTGCTTCTACTTTGGCTGTCTCCTCGCGCTCAATTGCTCCTATAGCAGCTATCCCTGTCTTGCCTATCTGCCTATCTACACCAACTGCTGATTCTGTGGCTCCGGCTGGCCTAGCAACATGTATACTGTCGAAATGGCTTACGGATTTGTCAGATGGACGAACTCAAAAAAGCAAAAGACGGCAACCAACTACAAGAGCCGATTCCGTCACGTCTTTAACCAAGCACCTGCGCTGGAGAGTACCTACTATGGTCAGGTCCAACGATGGGAACTTGGTTCGCCTACTCCCCCAGAAGGCCGCACTCGATCCTGGGTGAACAAGCGCTGGTCACTGGTCAGCATACGCAAAACAGGTCCTCTAAAAAAATAGATCAGGGGCTGTCACTGTCCGAGACTCGATTATGAACCTTCCGACCTTCTTTTTCATGCCCATCATTTGTGCGGCTTTGTCTTCGCGTATTCTTTCTTCGACAACTGTATTGATATGTACCTCTTCAAGCCGAGGCTCATGCGGGACAAGGATGTAATGGACGCTGCGAACCACCAGAACGTGAATAAGGGTGAATAAGAGCCTGGTGCCAGTGATGATAACACTAGAGAACGATGGCATCAGCTTCATTAAGAATCACCGAATACCATCGATATCCATTATCTAGCAGTGATAATCGACAATAACCAACAACAACCAACGAAAACCGTCAATATCCACCAGTGTCCAGCAATATCCGTTGTTGTATATTGATATCCATCAATATACTTTCCAGCGGAGGGTATATAGCTCCCAGATGGATCAGCCTTTGGCGCAGCTATAGAATAAGTTTTAGGTAAATGTAACTGCATTGGAGAGTCAACAAACCTGAAGCGACTTGGCCTTTGCCATAACTAGGTGCGGCTAGCAGAACTCGGCCATCTTTTTTCCCTGACTCTGGATTTACAGTGGCCCCGAGTCTTTGGCCATTCCCGGGAAATAATGTTTCGCCCCTCGTTTCCTGGGCGGTCCCTACTGTACGGACTGAAACAGATCGTCATATCGAAAGCCTCTTTAACCGAAGCGTTAACATACCAGTCTGATTGTGTACTCTCCGTTCTCGAATTGGCTGTATGCCACTTGGACCATTATATCCGACCTCAAGACGCCCTTGCAGCATATTCGTGCCCACATCCACTGAGCCTGAGTTACGAGCCACATCGACCAATCCTGAGTTACGAACCACATCGACCAATCCCGAGTTTGTGCCAACAGTGAGCGATCCGCCTCCGGAAGGCTTTGTTCTTGGGTTTTTTGTTCCAAAATATTGGTTTCCTGTGGTATTTAATATATTAGACTGAATAAGGCGGCGATGTGGTGACGCTTACCGTCCGCTTTGCGACCAACTTCTCTGTCTGCGACTTCTTTCATCTGTCCGCCGCGTACGTCCACACCATCGCTAAGTGTGGCAATGGGCATTCTGCTGAGTGGTAGAGAGGACTTAAAATGGGCGAGATAACGATAAAAACCAAAATGAGTTGGCTAAATGAGAGCCGGAAAGGACGTTTATAATATGTTAACCACGAGGGGAATGCACGACATCGTCTCCGGCTCCAAAACACGGGGTTTGGTCATGGTAAAACAACTCGACATGAGCCATGCACAGATGCGCAAGGCAAGGCGGTGCTGCTTGTTGAAAGCGCTGCGCGCCACTGTTCAATGTTGAATGTATGTGTCTAGCCATGACGGGATAGAAGATGATCGATTGATCTGAGCGCTCATCAGCGCTCATCAAGAACGTTCTGCCTTACGATAAGCTTGAGAAAATACAGTGCTATGAAGTACCGACTAAAGTCTAGTCCTGTTTTTATGCTGCGAACGACTTGGAAATCAAAGTCGAGAAAGACTGAGCTGAAACCTCTCAAACCGTTGACTCTCTACGGAATGTGCCATTAGCAGGCCTTCAGGTCACTGTGGCATAGTTTTGTTTCCTAAACGGTCACAAACGTCCCGGGTAAAGGCATTTTCTGCTCCAGGAGTCGCTATATTGCAACTCCTTCTCAATGGCAGAAATTTAAATGAAGGGGACGACAATTACTTGGAGGGAGATGAAGAATCGGAAGGGTCTACAAGTTGCAATGTTGTGTCCGAGTCCGAGTAATGGATAATGTACATGTATTAACAGGATGACACATACAGTCATCCACTGGCTAATGATACACTGAAACATTATAAATTAGTTTTAAATTCGAGAACACTTTTTTTGGGTACAAAAATTATGTAGTAAATCTTTAAAATACAACTAATTTATGCCTTGAAAAATTCAGAAGATTTGGAAGAGTTGCCGTTGAGAAATTGCCAAAACATGGGTGTATCATTGGGTGGTGGGAGAATTTTCGGCTAAATCCGTGAAAAACCCACTTTTGATTGAGATACACTGTGCTTGCAATTCGTTCAATCCTCGCCAAATTTGGACAGTGGGTGGGGAATATATGCAAGTATTTATGAAAATTTGTTCCATAAAAAAATATGCATTTTTGAGGAAGCTATTAATGTTACAAAAGTGTATCATTTGATGGTGGTGTATCATTAGCCGGTGGATGACTGTAGTGGTATTTTCGCATGTGAGGCTTGAGAGGTATTACTTGAAGGGTAGCGGGCTTTGCCGCTTGTCGGCCTTATAGCGCTTTGCATTTGGGAATGAACACTCGATTTTTTTTTGCGCGGGTCACGTGAACACTTTCCCAGCCAAACAAAGCTAGCCGATCTTATCAATTTGATCAGTGTTGCTCTTCGCCGTCTC
>Ga0307517_10005558_pt1 | contig 18944 bp, 21 predicted proteins | sample 23_EM_MG_FD_194515 | JGI IMG/M metagenome (GOLD analysis project Ga0307517, IMG submission 194515) | Populus trichocarpa ectomycorrhiza microbial communities from riparian zone in the Pacific Northwest, United States - 23_EM | ecosystem: Host-associated > Plants > Roots > Unclassified | place... | reverse complement strand
TACTATCCAACCCCTTTTCTTTCGCCGCCTGTTGCTGACTTTCTATCGTAGAAATATCTGCACAACCCCGACGACCTTTGCAGGACCGAAGAGCACCTTCCACATTTGATTATACCACAGAATATCCTCTCTCGCCTCTCAGTAACAACGTCACGAACGCAACTACAAATACCAACAACATCACCTTCCCACCTCAACCGCACCCTATACCGCCACCACTATCATCTTCACCATCCAGTACGGCCTCGCGAGCCGCCACGAATGCGCTTAACCGTGCTCTTAGTATCGCCTCGAAGAAGCTGTTCGGACACTCGCCGTCTCCTGGGCACTCTCGTGGATCGCCGTCGCGAGATTATAGTACCTCTAGCGCCCCATCCTCGCCGAGAAGACCACAGATTATCACTCTCGATGCGGATGCGGAGAGAGATCCGTTGGAGGATGAACTACTGGCTTCGCTCGAGGAGCTAGCGCAGAAAACGGATGTGCTGACACGCTGGGCGGACGAGATGTACGAGTATGTTAAGGCGATTCCTCAGAGTAATTTTTTTTCTCCGCTTTTTTTCTTCAGATTGGGATATGGATCTAACTGTCATTTGTAGAACCACTACCGGACCCAACGAAATTCGCGAAACGCGAAGGCGAGGCAGAGAAGCAAGCGAGGCGGCGAAAACATGCAGATATGGAGGCGGAGTACAACGCCGTTACCTGCGTCGCGGTGTACATGCTCCTCATGTCGTTCTCGCAGAAGGGTATCGACAAGTTGCGCAACTTCCAGGAACATATGAAGATGCGACATCCAGATGGGGATTTTGTAGTCAGTGAAGGGTTTGATGATGGTATGTCGATTTCCTTAGTTATAGAGATGTGTATTAAATCCTTGTTATTTAGCGCTCAATTGGTTCAAGGAGCACTTCATTAAATGTAACGATCGAGCTGCGTTGGTGAAGACTTGGCTTCCTGTCACGTATGACGGGCCCAAGAGCTGGCTTGATCAGTTGGTATACGATCGTGCGCTTGTACTCGTAAGCCTTGCTTCCTCAAACGCCACCCCTTGACCTCCTAACATTACGAACAGAGTCGAACAGCAGCACGCAAAGAGCTCCTCGATCAGATGTCGACGCCGGACGAGTGCGAGAAGCTATACGAGGAGTCTTTATGGTGTTTATACGCCCTCCAAGATAATTTGCTGCAAACTGGGAACCCTTTCATGGATGAGGATAGGGAAACAATCGCGACATGTGCGTTTTTTCTAACTCTCTAACTTTTGTCTACTATCGTAAGTGCTTACCCGACCCTCGGTTTTATTTGCAGGGATTAAACGAACGAAACTGCGACTCGTGCGGTGTCGCGCGCGAATGGCGATGAACCATCGGGATAGGGTGAACGATGCGCGTGCGGACCAGAATCTGGCGGATGTTGCGAGGATTCCGGCTCCTTGGGATGCGAAACCGATGCAGCCGAGTCCTTTGCAGACGAATATCCCATTACCGTCATGACATGAATCTTTCTGATTGGTTGGGGGTTGTGGGGGTTGCTGGAAGCCCCTCTTTCTTTTTTAACTTGAAATTTTCTTCTCTCTCCGTTTCCCTCTCATTCATCCCGTTTTTACAGGTTATACGAATGGACCGTTGCGTCGAGAAGGCTAGCAGATAGCGAATGCCAATATACCGCCTGAGAGCCTCTAGTATTATTTGCCTCCTACACACCCTTTTTAAATCTATCCTTTCCTCTTCATAACACCATTCAGCATCATGGTCATTATTTACATCGCATCACTTTTTTTCGGGGTTTTTCTCTCTAGTCTTGCTGTCGCATGGTATTATTGTTGTTGTATTATCAGTTTGTTTTCTGTAATCTACCACCAAGGAATTTTGTATATTGGATCTGCGCGAACAATTTCTTTTTTTTAAAGTTACACTGTAAGCCTGCCGCAAACACAGGATAGCATCCTAAAACGACTGTCGTCTTAGAAATCAAAAGTTTTGTTGAGGTCTTCGTGGAGGAGCTTTTTCATGCCGGGAGGAAGTCGTGGTTCTGTTCCATCCGCGATGTACCCTGTTCATGGACACCGATGAAGTTATTGTCTGACTCTCAGAAGGAATGGACCGCCTTACGGAAGGGCATCTCCACCGACTCCTTTGCATTAAACTTGATAGTAGGATGATCCTATCCATTGATCAGTGATATATGCAACCACGAATAGTTTATCGTGCGTACTATGTAGGGAATCTTGTTCAGAGGGACGCGGTCTGCAACGACGAGTTTGGTTACACCTAGAGCTGTGTCGGTCGTCATTTGGACGGGTCCCAGATGGCGTGTTGGGAATCCATGAGCTCTGAGTTCAGAGGTCCGGTCCCTCGGTGGATCGTCACCTTGAAGTAGCAGGGATATAATATCAGCTGAATGTGCAATCCAGATCCTAGAACAACTCACCCAGGATTCCCTGTTGATGTACGTTCGTGAGCCCTAATAGTGCATACAAGTTTGCTAATCACGTACCCCAAACAAAAACCACTCGAATCGACCATCACCATCTTCTGGAGAAAGCGCATTCTCCGCCTTTGGATCAAGCAAACATACTTTGTCCAGTTCAATTCCTGACGCCTCCATCAACGCCCTTATGCCCTGCCGATGACACGAAAAATTCGAGAGGAGTGGATCTGCAGTAGTTCCGAATGCTGAAGTTATGGAATCGGCGGAGGATGTGGATAGAGAGGTGAATCGAACATGAGCGCCAGGACCTGCGAGGATGCGCATGTGCTGTGGAAGTACCAATCAATATGAATATGGGCGTTATACACTGTCAATAAGGTTGGTGTACCGCGTACTCGAGTTCAACCCAGGGTGGTATGGACTTTGTTGTCTCCTCGTCCTCTTCCATGTGTTCTATCTAGGCGGATCAGGCATGTCGTTTCTGTCAGGGAAACTTGGAAAAACATACCGATAACATAGGTGAAATTGGACATGGTGGCAGATGACAATCGTTGTTATTTAAATAACTGTTGAAATTTAGAGGAGCTCTGAGATAAGAAAATCTGGGCTAGATCACGTCGAAGAACAAGAGTCTATGAGAACATCTGAATCCGGTCCGGCTTCCCGGTACTTAGGCGTGATTACGAATCACTTCCACCCTCACAAAATGCCGCAACATCCCTTTACTGTTCCTACAATACACCTTCGTCAATTATCGCAATGACCGGTCGATCTCCTCTGTACATGGTCATTGGAACGCCATTCTCAACTTTTACTCGTACCATAACTCTTGGTTTGCAATACAAAGGGTTAGAGTATGACCAACTCGCGACCCCTCCACAAAGTCAGCTGGCTCAGGAGAATCACCCTTTTGCTTATCTTCCGACTCTTGTCATTCATGAAGTCGACGGAAAGCGTGTCGATGTGAAGTTGCGAGAAAGCCAGGCAATCGTCCGATACATCGACAGGATTGCACCAGAACCTTCCTTGCACGTTCGCCCAGAGTCAGGGATCCTTTTGGAGGAGAAAATGTGGGAGTTTGTAAGCCTTGCGGCGTCTTTTGGTAAGCCACCCGTTCTACCCATTTCTGCCCCTAAACAAGGTTATCGCACTTTTTCAGGATTTCCCATAGTTGAAGCTACCGTTGTAAAGCCACGAGTTAAAGCGATGGATGAGGGAAAGCTAACAGAGGACGAAATTCGAGAAAAGGTCAAGGATGGGGTCCTGGAGCTTAAACGTTATCTTTCTGTCGCCGAATCATTGATGGGTCCCGATGGGTTTGCGTTTGGAGCAAGCCCAACCTGGGCAGACTTTTTCTTATACCCGCTCCTTGCCGACCTTAGAGCGATCCCAGAATGGGAGGTAGTGAGCCCAAGACTCGTCAATTGGATGACGAAGATGGACAGCTTGCCCGCCGTTCAGGCGACGACCGCTGGGACGCTATCTGTCGGCGCAAGGCCCTAGAAAATAAGTGTGAGTCTCCCTTTCTCAGTTTGAAGAAAACTGGACTCTGATAACTAATACGAACTAGAAGATGTATTAAATTTGGCTTTGGTTTTAATCCCATTTTCATTGAGCAAGGCACGTCTATCTTCATGAAATGGTTCAGTTCTTTCCAGTGAGCGGATAAGCATGAAAGTTACTCAAGAAGAATGGATCCACCGTCCGCCTGCCGACTTTCTCATCATATATGGCAAGGATAGGAATTCTAAGCGTGATTTATTTAAAACTTTGCTGGCGTATATGCGGCGCTGCTGGATCCATGTTCCGGTCAGCTCGAATCTGATATATTTTGCTTGATAGAATTTTTGAGCCAGCATCTGGGTGGGGCAATATGGAGGTTTAGGATCCTACACGATAGCTTTTCTCTCGACGTCCAAATTAAGGATCCTTTGACCAACATCGTGGTAAATACCCCCTTCTCTTCTCTGATTATTTTGGCTATTAAATCACTCGTCCGTCGCCATAACTAATCCCGTTTGTACATGAAATATCGGCACTGGAATGTTCGACAGGTATCCAGGCGCTTAGACCCTGCGGTCCTCAAATCCTTGTGAGTCTCGAATTCGAATGTCATCTGATTTGAAGGGCCGATATTTCTTGTTGTTATTTTTAGCTTCCTTTGATCAAGATCATGGCCGAGGCCTGACGAGACTCTATTGAACCAGCTACGCATATGACCAACGCCGACTTCAAATCCTGAATCGAGAACCCACCCCACTTCCCCCCTACGAAGCACCGAACGCCGGGCGGTCCAGCCATATTCCAGAAATTTCGTGTCTAAGAACCTAAGTATTCCAGAACATTCGTGTCCGAGCTCTGATACAAATGACGCACAGATGATGCAAATGCTTTGGAAAGGTATAAAAGTGAAACACCTTGCGAATCCTACTTCACAATCCACAACCACAACTTCGACAACGCAAATCACTATAAATCAATAATGTCCAACATCTGGTTCTACGAGCCCTTCTATGACTTCGACCGCCTCTTCGATGAGGCGTTTTCCAACCGACAGGCTGGTCAAGGATCTCAGGTCCCGCGCCTTACTGGACCCGGGCCTGACTCCAAAGTCAGTCGCGTCTTGAAGCCGAGGTATGTCATCAATTTATAATTAGGGATCATCTTTGTTAACCACTCTTTTCGTTATCGTCTACTAGAATGGATCTTCACGAAGACAAGGAGAATAATCTCGTAACCGCACATTTCGAGTTCCCCGGTGTCTCCAAGGATGAGGTCCAAATCGAGGTGCACCAAAATCGTTTGACGGTATCTGCCGAGGTGAAGCAGTCCTCCGACGTTGACGAGAATGGATATGCCGTTCGCGAGAGGAGGTATGGAAAGTTCTCCCGGACCCTTCAGCTCCCCGAAGGTGTCAAGGTGTGTTCGGACACTGCTAGATATTTGGTTTTGGCTTATTTCTTTTTTCTTAATAGGAAAATGAGATCAAGGCGGCGATGGAGAATGGAGTCTTGACTATTAGTTTCCCAAAGTCGACTCCAGAGCTCGCGCCCAAGAAAATTGCGATTAACTAACTTGCATTTGACCAATCACTTTCTTTCTACTTGTATGATATGATAACTAGCATTCACTGCATTCCTCGAAAAAAAACAAGTGTGTATATTAAGACATTGTTATCAATACAAATTCATCGACATTAGCCGGTGACTGCTCTTCTGCTTCTTCATATTGTCGAGAATAAGCTCCCAAATATTTTGCGGCAACATTTGAAAAGTGTTCCCGGAGCGAAAACAGTCCGTCCAACAACTTATAGTCGTCGTATTCCAGGAGGGGTACTCTTGGACAACTCGGAGAAGTTTGTTAGGCGTATATCCACTTGCAAAATCATTGGAGACTCTGGACAAGAACTGTGAAAGGAGGATTAGCTTTACTTCATCGCCAGACATCTTTTTAACAAATCTTGTGCCCCCGCTCAATCCTCTGAATTTAATTCTGGAAATATGCACTGATTTTGCAGTTCGGGATTCATCTACCGTGAATTCTTTCTGTGCACTCCTGCCTCGTAAAAGGAAAGATGATCAGCAGACTTATATACGCACTGATTAAACTCACGAAGGAAGAACGCTCAACCACAGTGATTGTGAAATTAGGGCGTATTGATCTGCGTCGAGTTCATAGTGGGCGTTTCGCCTGGGATCTTGCAGAACTTCCAGTAGCGAGACCCCAGTCAAGGGTGGGCCAAGGTACAAACTGTAGGATAGGTGTAGCCGGCCTTGTTCTTTGTCATCAGACTCTGGAAAGTCGAAGTCCTGTACGATAGTGAACATCACTGTCTCCGATTCTTGAGGAACCCAACCAAGAGCCTTCGCTTTTCCCTTCGCCATTGGGAAAGTTAAGAAGCAGATCGATTTTGAGTCTACTCTAGTCTCTATCAACAGGGGCTCGTGGAATAAGCCACAGAGCCTCAAGATAGATCCAACGGTCGATGGTGTGAATATGGTGATGGAATAAGTCGAGTTCGTAATTAGGGTGGAACTAGATACATGATTATTTGTCTGAGGCATTTTACATAAGGAATGATCAATCACTTCGAAACGAACCTTTAGCTTCATCCACCTGAAAAAGGTCGCCACATTATCCACATTTTTGGGGTGTAAATGGTGACCCCAATGGCAGTACCATGACACATATCGTAGCAGGTAAGTTCGTAAACATCTTTCAGGACATCTATGGACTTCGTCTGGACGCAAATCACAGGAAGGGCGATGTAGCAGGCAACTCCCAGCTCTCTAGGAATGACTGGCATGGCGTGCGCTCAGTAACAACGCTACGAGAGAGCAATGGCTTCACATACATTGCTTCACGAGAATCCCTAAAATATTTCTTGCGATAATTGTACGACTTTTGGTGAGGTCAATGAAGAATCTTCCTGAACGCTTAGCGTCCAAAAGGAAATCAGTGAGCGAAGCGTGCAAAATTTTGATTTCTCCCTTCCTATCTTCTTTAGGAGGAAGGTAAAGAATAGAATGTAAGTCGCTTAGAATTGTTCTGGTTAGTCCTGGCCGGTAGGAAAAAAAGTGGTCTAATATATCTGGTCGGGGAGGGAGTTGGCTGAATAACATGAGAGCCATGAGAATGTCAAGCGCCTTTTCGATCTGAATGACGGTAGAGAGGATCTGATTGTATAAGGCATCCAACTCGGCAAAAGGAGTGGCGATCTCCGGTGTAACCAACCCAAATACAACGTCCAACCTCTCTTGGGGTGGTGGGACGTGGATTCCACGAATTTAACGACTGTCGATGCATAGATGAATTGTCCAGATGACTTTTTGACTAACCGCCTAATGTCTTTGTCGGACGGCCATCCACTCGGAATGTCTTCTCCCGCTGGGTGGTTCATTATGATTTCGTGGAATTTCGATCGAAGAAATCGTTCAATGTCTGCGTTAGGTTTGTAGGTGTCGTCCAGAGGGAGGCGAGTGGTGATGGAGGACATCGACTCTTTGCTGAAGGAGTCGCGTATGACTTGCTCTGGCCGGCTGGCAACCAAGAACAATAGAGGGTATGTCAACTCCCTGGTGACTGTCGAGAGAACGTCGAGAACATAGCGTTGATTTTTGACTTTTCCACATTCGTCAAGCCCATCGACAATGATAAGCCGAGGCCGATGATTTTGGAAGCCATTCTCGCTAGTTGAGATTAGGAGATCATTAAGGGGCTTGGTGATGAGATTTTGTGCCTGGACATGGAGCGACCGAGAGAGAAGGAGACGGTCGTCTTCCAAAGCCTTGTTCACAGCGTCCTGGATCTCAGGGATAGCAAGCACAAGTTGATAGACAAGGGTGCTGATAAACCGCATTTCGCTGTCACGGCCTGAAGCGTTCCGGGAGAAGAAAAAACTGGCTGCTAGTCTCCCTTGTTGAAAACACATCTCGGCGATGCTTTGAGCGATCGCTGACTTCCCTGCTCCCGCAGGGCCAAACATCCACATTATTTGGGCTTCGTTGTCAGGATCATTGACCCAAAGCATGATCCTTTTCAAAACGGCCTCGCGAGTGTGGGGATGGCATTTTGGTGGATCATATCGCTCCGCTGAGTTGTGGAAAGCGCCTGGGACAACATACTTTTCCAAGAAATCTGGTGACACCGTAAATGAGGTCTTATTCACATTTCATATAGGCATACCATTCTCGAAAGTGGACCCAATGTTGAATGTACCACCGTTGATTGTTGTGTTATTGGCGTCGTTGAACATTTCCTGCCGGCGGCCGGTTCCCTTAGAACGAAAGCCTGACTGATAGTTACCGCTATGGAAAGGTTTTTCATTCATAATACGAAATACCAACCTGGGCTTGGAATGTATCTGCTGAAGGAGGGATGCAGTCTTGATGGAGCACAGCAGAGCCTTGTTTTTGACGGGTGGACATAAAGCTGTGCTGCCCATTCCCTTTCCAGGTTCAAGTTGGCTGGGTGATAATCGATAATGTTTAGCACGATTATAAAATAAAATAAATTCACACCGAGTAAGCTTTCTCTGGAGAACTGGAGTTGTCATTCGTGAATTTGTCCGTAGGTTCAAGTTGTTCGACGGTCCGATTGCGTCACGCGTCACATTGCCGTTCGTCCCTCACGCGCAGTAATCGTGTACAGTTCTCTACTGTATTTTAAGCGCGGCTCGTGAAGAAGATAACAAAAATGGACTTTTGTCACGCATTTCCCACTGTGTCTCTTGGGGTGTCCAAGAACTTGTAGAGTCACATGGATAATGAAGGAATTGATAAGTAAGCCGCAAACTTCTTGAACTATACCCCTGTACACTGATCGGATTCCCCATCCAGCTGCGCTATCTTCTTAACTATGGCCTCCGTGACAAAGCATTGGAAAGATGTCGTCGCCGAGAAACGCGCTCATCAAGCTACTACGATACCCGAAGATTGGATCTTATCCAATCTTCCTCCAAAGGAGACTCTCAACGTTATCGATTTTCCGGAGAAATGCGGGCTGCTGAGCGCCAAGGAGATAGATATCACGAATTCGGAGGTGGATGTGCTTTTGGAGAACATGGCGAAAGGGATTTGGTCAGCCGTTGAGGTTACGACTGCGTTCTCCAAACGCGCTGTGGTCGCACACCAGCTGGTTCGTTCGGGTGTTCCATTCTTGATTTGAAATAGAACACTGATTCTTCCACCCTGCCTCCAGGTTAATTGTCTTACTGAAATTTTTATAGAACGTGCTTTGGCGCGGGCTGCTGAGCTTGACGAGCATCTCAAGAAAACGGGAACAGTTGTTGGTCCGCTCCATGGTTCAGATAATTCATATTTTTATTTTCTTCTATGATCTCACCACCTATAGGTCTACCTATCTCCCTGAAAGATCAAATCAGCATCAAGGGGATTGAATCGTCTATGGGTACTACCACAATCAATTTCCCCGTCGATTGTCGGTTGATAACGTTCCATCGCATGTTATAGGCTATGTTTCCTGGGTTGGAAAATACGCAGAAAAGAACTCAGTCCTCGTCGACTCCCTCGAATCCAGCGGAGCGGTTCTTTATGTAAAGACCAACATTCCGCAGACGTTGATGGTAAAACATTCAATGCAGTTTTATCTCTGCCGTAATTTCAACATTGTTTAGTGGCCAGAAACATATAACCACGTCTTTGGACGCACGCGGAACCCGTATAACCGCTCCCTTACATCGGGTGGGTCTTCTGGCGGTGAGGGTGCCCTTGTAGGTACGTACGCGGATTTGCTTCTCAGAATGCCCAGTCTTATGCTAACGTTGATAAAGCTCTTAGAGGTAGCCCAATCGGTGATTTCGTCTGTTCTATATATTATATAATGATTTCTGAGAATAGTATGCTACAGGTGTCGGGTCGGACATAGGAGGGTATGTCCAAAATTCATCGAGTGCAGCATTATCTAATAGGTCGACCAGTTCCATCCGTATTCCTTCAGCATTTAACGGTTTATACGGCTTACGTCCTTCTTACGGACGAGTACCCTACGCTGGCTGTGTAAACTCCCTCGAAGGACAAGATTCTGTGCTCTCTGTCCTAGGGCCACTCGCCAACAGCCTTGGAGCGGTAACGACCTTCATGAAGACTGTTGTATCTCAGAAGCCTTGGTTGAAGGACCCGTTGGCAGTGAGAAAACCATGGAACGAAGAAGAGTATGGCTTGGTTGAACATGGTCATGGAAAAAATCTGTGTTTCGGTATTTTATGGGATGACGAACATATAGTGCCACATCCTCCGGTTCGACGAGGCTTGGAGGAGGCGAAGCAGGCCCTGATTGCGGCTGGCCACAAAGGTCAGGACTCCTTTTTATTGTTTTGTATTTTTCTTATATTCGTACTAGTAATCGACTGGAAACCCTTGAAGCATATCGAAATCTGCAAGGCCGTCGTAAGCGCCCCTCCAGATTCGATGCGATCCTCCTCCGTTTCTCTTATCATTTCTTCCAATCACAGGGTGCGATCTGGGCAGCAGCCGCAGGGGAGGACTACCGCGTCGCCACCCTACCATCTGGCGAACCTGTTATCGCAACCATGAATTTAACGATTGATAACCCCGATCTCGCAATCGGTGCTGAAAACCTCCCCGCATTCCGGCCCCTTGCGGACGGAATCTCCGCATACGAACTCTGGCAAGTACAGAAATTGAAACGGGATTTACGGCAGGAGTATCTAGATCATTGGAATGCAACTGTGGAGTTGACGGGAACGGGACGCCCGGTGGATGCGATTTTGTCGCCTTGTGCGCCTTACGTTGCCCCACCGCATGGGATGAACAAGTGCGTTTTTTTTCATTATTTTCTGGGTGGTGCAGTGGTAGACGTGGATGCATTTTTATTTCATAGGAACGCGAATTACACAACGGTGTGGAATGGATTGGACTATACTGCCCTCGTATTGCCGACTGGGTTATCGGTTGATCCCGTCCTCGACGCGAAGACGCCTGCCCACGCATTTTATAATGATCTGGACAAGACGAACTACGACTTTTGTACGGAAATTTTACCTTCATCGTCCTCCCATTCGTACTCACCACTTTCTATGCATGTAGATGATCCGGAGATTTTCAAGGATGCACCGATATGTATTCAAGTCACCGGAAAAACCCTGGAAGAAGAGGCTGTCATCGCCATGGGTGAGATTGTGGATTCAGCTTTGAAAACCAAGGTGGCTCCATCCAAGCTCTGACTTAGTCGGCTAGCGATGTTCAACGGGGAGTAGAGGTTATGATATTGATTTCATAAGAGATATTACTAGAATGGTACATCTATGTCATATGTGTACATTTACAGAGAACGAAGAGAAGAGATTATTGAAAGGAAATTATGTTGGATGTAGTCCATTATGATATTGAGTGTTAAGGGGTAAATTAGGTAATGACAATGCGCTTAGGCGCCAGTTCGGGCGCTGCCTTGGGGAAGGTGATGGTGAGCACCCCATTCTCCATGGTTGCATTAATTTCATCGTCCTTAAAATTTATTGTCAGCGATCCAGCCCGCTCACAGATACGATGAATCAACTCACCTTGATGCCCTGGGGTAGTTGGAGAGTCCTAGAGAACTTTCCGAACCGTCGTTCTCGGACGGCGTACCCGCCCTCGTCGCTGTGTTCCGTTGACTGTTTCGTCTCCGCCGAAACGGTGAGCTTGCCGTTGGCGACATCGAGTTGGATATCTTCCTTTGAAACACCAGGGAATTCAAAGGACGCCGTTACGAGATTCTTCTCGGAGTTCTCGTGGAGGTCCAATCTGAAATATGAAATTATTACTATGTTCGGTGCAGCGGAAAACTGGGACCTGCCTTGGTTTGATGGACCTGACAACTGTGTCGCTGTGACGAGGGGCAGCCCTCCGAGAGCATTGTGGAGCGAACGCTTCCTGAATGACGCGCTCGAAGTCGTAGAAAGGCTCGTAGACGAAGACGTTGGCCATTTGTGTGAGTGGAGTACGAATTGTTGGTGAAGAGGAGGAAACGAAAAGAAATTGCTGTGAAATCGAGCACAACTCATCCTCGTATTTATACCCATTCCAATGGTACGCGCGTATGGCATACGTATTCGATTTACTCAGCACGCAGCACCAGAACGATTCTCAAGCGCCCGCGAGAGTTCACGACGTTTCTGGAATGATCGATCATCGATTGTCTAATTTGGCAACTGTGGTTCGTCACGTTGCGAACGGAACTAGAACCTTTTCGTACGTAAACTAAGTGCCCTCACAAAGGCCTAGTTGGATACGCGCGAGTTGGTGTAGCGGTACTTAGTGCAGTTGAGGCGGGTCGTTAGTTCGGACCGCACCCTATGCAATTCTGCCCCCGATTTTCGTCCAGCGAAGTTTAGAGGAGCAAATCGGTCATGATGTGAACCGTAACTGCCCCCAAAGGCATGTAATGAATCCTGTCAGAGACAGAATGACGCTTGGCCCCAAAGCCGCGTTGCCCTATATAGGCACCTGCTATTAGCAGTGCATCGACTGTCTGTCAGACAGAGCAGCCTCGTGATAGATCATCATCATCCGAGCACTCTCGCGAGAGAACACAGCAGGACGTAGGCAACATGAGATTGACCGAACCTGCTTTTTGGTCCAAAGGATGGGAAATAGGAGGAATAGACCTTCGGAACTTCCCTCAGGTTGATCACGGCACTTGCGACTCGAAAACATGACAAGCTATTGCGCTGATTCCCTTCTTACCCATATGCTTTGACAACTATAACTTGAACCCGCGTCCAATGAGTTCAAGTTTTCAACTCCTATTGATTTGACGTAACTGAACCGCCGATCCCAATGAGGCGGTGGCCACAGCAACGGAAGCAATTAGCCAGACCAACTCAATTTCAGGTCCAAGGACCCAGGTGCGTGTGTCATCACGTCATTCTTCGGAAACCAGTGCTTGTACTCGTTACTGTAGTCGTTGGTACTCGTCGGAATATCATTTCAAACTAACCACCACCCCGGCCACAGGTGCCCAAGCAATCGTAGACGTAAAGTCCACACCTTCATCCTTGTTTTTAACCTTCACAGAATGGGTATGCGGCCACATGTGGAGGAGATGGATATTGGGGAAGTGGTATCAGCGCCCGCGACATTACCGGACCTTCCCAATGAGCTCCTGCTCCTTGTCATAGAGGCGCTCGACAACGAAGCTCTCCTCAACCTTGGCCTCACCTGCCGACGAATGAATGTTATCGCTTTCAACCACTTTTTTTCGGCAAACAACATCCGTAACCCGGGGGGAGGATGGTTCAACCCATATGTAACGTCACCTCCTCCTGTGGAGACCCTCCCAATCCTACGAAGCGCGCTATTCGTCACACATCTCAGATATTTCGACTTCGCACTGAATATTGGGATCGAAAGGATGCGTAGCGAGGTAGCGGATATCCGTGTGCTTGCAGCGCGTTTGCGAACGATGGATGTGTTCAAGATATCCTTTCGTTATATCGACCGCTTTTCCCCGGGCCTGCGTAACTGCCTGCCAATGCATTCGTGGTATCGGTCCGTCAGTAGCCTGCTTGACACGGTTCTTGAAAAAGAATGCACAGAATTGCACGTCTCTGCGGGGACAGGATTTTCAACGCTTTATTGTGGCCACATCCAGGAACCTCCCGAATTAATCCAACTTGAAGGTATGGTCATAAAATGTCATCATTTTCAGAATTTTCATATAACCATTAGCATCAGTGAACACCAACGAAGGACGGAGCAGTGCCGAGAAAGAGAGTCGCTTTCTTCGGCTTCGCAAGTTCTCCTTCAATCCATTTCGACGCATCCGGTTCTCTGGGCGTAAGCAAAAGCCAAAACACACGCACGCTGTTGGGAACAACAATAATGTTCCAACTAGTGTCGTTGATACAGCAAAGGAAAACCCAGGAAAAACTACAAGCATGGTTGACGAGGCAGGGAACTCGCCAGTCGCCCCCAGAACTCAGCCAGCGTTCCGGTCCAGTCGCGAACTTCGGCTTGCGGAGGTTTATATCCATTCTGATATGCTTCTGCAGCATCCATTTTCACAATGGACACTTTTGACTCTCAACGCCGCTTCCGCGACGATTACAAAACTCTCGCTCAAATTAATAACGGAAGCAAGCTCAACATGGAAGATTTTTTCTGCAGCCCTGGCCCTACCGTTTTTGCGGGAGTTCTCCTTCATGAATGATTTTTTCAGCCCTCGGGACGTTGCGGCGTTTGTGGATGTCGAGGACTTCCTGGTGAACCACCCGCGGATCGCCCACCTGTATATCTATGGTGTAGAGCTTCCTCCATCCTCGAAGGCCGTCCCCCGTCCTGGCTTCCAGAATCTCATCAGTTTTGACGCCCACCCGCTTTATATCATCTGGATTATGAATACCCTGGTATTAAGCCCAAACGCCCTTCCGAGCCTCCAGCGAGTAGTGATCTCATCCGAGAATTATAGTCACTCCAACGGCAAACGGGACTTCGACTATCCGTTATTTGATTTAGGTCTCGAGGCCATTGCTACTTTCCCAAGAAGTATCGTCCTTGCCCTTACATTCAACTGCAAATCACACATCGAAAACTGGCTTCGCTCGCACGTCCACGCTGGAGTTGAAACGAGCGTCATTTCTCGTTTGGTCCACACCAATACATTATCCATATATGATAGTTGGAGCGAGTATACTGAAGGCATGCTTGCCATCATCCCGGACTGGCTTCAGCTGTTCCCAGCGTTGAAGCACCTCAAGTTCGAGAGGGAAGCACAGGTGAATATGAAGAAGTTGGTAGAGTCCCAATATGTGGCTACCGTTTCTTTGTTATGCCAGAAGTTGGAGACGATGAGTGTGAATCGGGAGACGTTTGACCTGCAGTTGATTAGAAAGAATTTGGACAATGGTGCTGGTGACTAGTCGAGTTTATTGAAACATGATGGGCCCATATAGTCCGCGGTTGAAATTCCGCCAATGTTATTAATTTACCATGCAGCCCTCCAAGTAAGAAAGACCAGTATTCCAATATTCTAGATTCCAGCCTTCACCAATAAGCTAGACTGGGCTCTTCCATCGGATCACAGTCTATGAGCAGGTTCGTGGTGGGACAAAAGGAAATGGTTTCCGCCGCCAAGATACGAGGAAAGGATGAATTGAGGAGACGGTTCATTTGATTTGAATGAATACCACCCATACGACATCGTAGAACGACTGTGATGTCGATTTCAAACTGGATGAGACCGGGGAAATGTGATGCATTGGACAGGTTGGCATCTAGCATGGCCTACGCGTGGTAAGTGATAGTTTTGCGCAAGAATGAGTCGTCGATGAAATCTTCCTTCAGACTGAACTTGATTTCGATACTTTCAAGGTGCTCCATAGGCTCATTGACGTGGAAGAGGTGAAAGAGAACCGACGGAGTTATTTCATTCAATTCTTCGAAGGGATATCCGTCGCAAGAGCGGCGTGAATATTTGAAAAACTTGAGGTTATGAACGGATCTTAAGTTGAAAGCTTCGGGAGGTTGAACGGCCTCACCTGCGACACGGAAACTTGGCTTCAGTCATCTCAGCAGATAATGGACGGCATTGTAACTCACCAGTGTGGTCGACGGAAATTTCGGTAAGCGAAGAAGCGGACATCCCAAGGATGTGCCACGTTCTCTCGGAATTGAAAAACTTGTTTGAATGTTCCGTGAATATCTGTAGTTTGTCCAACATAGAATCTGGGAGAGGGATTGAATAAAGTTCGTGTGAATAGTCAGTGCAGTGTCACTAGGGATGGAAAGGGCGAAACAGAGACGGGAACGAGGTCCAATTCCTGAATCTCGCGGGTAGTATCGATAAGGCCTGGAACCAGAGTGTGTCCGATAGAAAGGTCGTCTAAAAAACTGCCCCTGAAAATGTAGTCAGGTACGGTGAGATTTTGGAGGTTCAGTTGGGTGAGGTAGGGAGAATGAAGGAGTGATTGGAACGCAGACCGAAAGCTATAGGGGAGGTCGGTCCAAAGGGCACTTAGTCCGAGTCCGACTAGACGTCACCTTCTTGGTCTGGAAGGTGAAGAATTAGAGAGAAATGCTCGATGTACCGACCAATGCCGCCCAATCGTGAATCCGCAGGCCGGAATATCAATTCCTTAAGAAGAGTGAAATCCCCATCGTTATCGTCGGATAAATAGGCATAACTGCAAAAACGGGACATATTTAGAATCGATGGCGACGTAGGGAGGAGTTATTTCGATCCGAAATTCTCATGACCCTGTCAATGTTTGGCAACCCAAGATAATCCAAACAACTGCCTCCCCAGCTGGGACAACTCCAATTAAGCTTGTTACCATGGACGAGGCAGAAGCGCAACACATCGACAAAGGCAAAGGACGAGCAAATGAACCGACAGAGCGCACCCCACTGCTTGGGTCGACGTCTGCGATCCTCGATGATGACCCCGTACCACCTCCACGACAACTGCGGCGGAAACTAACCGCCGTGTTTCTCGTTTCACTATGGATATGCATCCTTGGATTCATCGGTGCTGGGCTCCTGGCATGGTCGTACGCATCTCGGGCGTCTAATCTGGCCCTGGAGGATATGCTCGTGTTTGCAGGCCCCGACCGGATAGACGTGCGGAATATGACATCAGACGGAGTGATGTGGGTGAACGTGAAAGGGCGAATAGGACTCGATGTGGGGAACATTGGGGTATGGAAGTGGGTCTTGCGTAGATTGGATAAGGTGTCGGTGGAATTGTCGACAGTCAGGATCTCGGCGCAGTCAGAGTTGGTTCGGGTGGATATATCGCCTTTGGACATTCCTTTGAGCGTAGACCCGCCCGACGACAAGTCGTGGCTTACGGAAGTGGAGAGGGAGATCAGGGTTCAGGTGACCGGGAATCGGACGGTGCTGGAGGAATTCGTGAGGGAAACGTGGAGCCAAAGGATGCTGAGTGTGCGTGCGGACGTGGACGAGGTGCGTGTTGCGTGGAAGAAGATCTTCAAAAACAAGATGGAAAACATTTGTACAGATATTCGAATGAGAGGTAAGTTATTTTTTTCATTCAACAACCAAGGCTAATCAGATGTATAGTTCCAATCGGCGGCGGGCCATTTCCCTCCTTTGACAACCTCATCTTCAATGTATCGTCTTCCCCGCTGACGATAACCGCCTCTGCAACTGTTGTAAACCCTGCCCCGGCCACACTAAGTCTGACTGTGCCGTCTCTCCCCTTCACTATATCTGCCGCAGACAAACTCAAACTAGCCTCCATCACCACCGCACCCATCGTACTCACGCATCCAAACATTACTGTTCACATCTCCGGCTCTGTGCTACCCATTCCTGCAACTGCCTTTCCATCGCTCTCTCTTCTGGTTTCGCGTTACCTCGCTGGCCAACCAAATGCACTCTTTGTCTCCAGTCCACTTCTCCAGCAACTCGATGAGATTGAGGTAGAATTTCCCGCGCCAAATCCCAAACCGCAGGTACTTAGGGATGTAACGATAAGGGATATGAAGATCAACCCTTTTGGAAGTAATTTCCTAGCCAGCGGTATCGTCGAGGGGAAGATCGTCCTCCCCAAAGGCATCAATGTAGGCTTAGAAGTGTCGAATATATTCCCGGACGTCCTGATATTCGACGGGGAGGTACCTGGCGATGACAAATTATTCGAACACGGGACGACAACACACAAACACCACAAAAACGACTCGGACAGCCATCTTCCCCCAGCACCACCAGAACCTCCCCTCCCCTCGCCTTTACCTTCGCACGCCTTCGCACGTGTTCGACCAGACGACTGGCTTCCCTCTCTCAGCGCGCGCGTCGAGCCCCCCGACGACGACGCTGGAGCAACGTACTCAATCTCAGCCAAGGTGGTGGACGTCCCCTTGGAGGTGTTACCCGGCAGGCAGAAGGAGTTTAGCAATTTCGTGACAAAGGTTCCGTGTTTTTTTTCCAATTCCCAACCTCCCACTATACTAATCTTATCCATCCAATGCAGGTAATATTCTCAACGGAAGGCGCCAACGCGGGTATTCAGGGGACCGCAGCTGTCATCGTTACCGTCGACGGGCTTCCAGTACATGGGCCTGCTGAGGTGATGTTGCAGGGGTTGCCTTTCCATGGGAAGGTGCATGTGGGCAAGCGGAGTTTGTGAAAAGTTGCAACCCCCCCAGTTCACTGGGGCACACGTTCAGTTGAGATGTAATGTTGGTAGGGAAGAGATCGAGAGAACAAGTCCACGAAAGGAGTCGGGAGAGAACAGATTGTGCGACCTCCGCCTCCAAGGATATCCGCAGTGGCGAAGCTTGAGGTAGATCTGGTTCAAGTTGTATGTATGTATCACTATCTTATTGCATGTTGTTTTCCTGTTTTTCATTTGCACGCATAATGCTGCGTATGTACGTATAGCAGTTTAGTCGTGCACATGGTTTCTAGTCACTTATCTTTATTGGAATTAACGGCATTGGGCGCAGGCCCAGCGATTCGATTCCCGAGGAAACCGCGGCACATTCCATCTACACTCATGGCCCTTCTTAACACTTGTCATCCACCGTCGGATTTCAGGAGGGCGAGGAAATTTGTCTGCCATTACTCGCAAGCAAAAAAAAAAAATCAAAAAAAGCTAGGCGCTCTGGTGAAAACCAGTGTAGGCGATGACAATCAAAAGGTGCTGAAATAAAATTCCATCAGTAAAACAACAAAGGCTTGACGTTCTCGTAACATCATTGAGCACCTAGTGGATCTGAGGACTACCGGGCCGCAGGGAATGCTTTGAAATCGTAAATACATATGTAAGTAAAATGTAGGTGTTGCAGGTATTGCTTGGGAAATAGTGATAAGGGACGAATGCGGGCTTTGTGCTCCCGTACCCCTCGTCACGGGTACGGGTTCACATGGGTAATAGGGTGCATGGCTCAAAAAACCCTAGGGCCACCCGTGCCAAATTGCCAATCCCTAGGCTGTGAGCGTGGTAACGGCACGAATTGTTGGGCGATTGCCGCCGTCAACAATCGTAATACGGCACCGGGATCTCCAAGGCGTGTACGAGTATCTGGG
>Ga0307517_10005557_pt1 | contig 18944 bp, 11 predicted proteins | sample 23_EM_MG_FD_194515 | JGI IMG/M metagenome (GOLD analysis project Ga0307517, IMG submission 194515) | Populus trichocarpa ectomycorrhiza microbial communities from riparian zone in the Pacific Northwest, United States - 23_EM | ecosystem: Host-associated > Plants > Roots > Unclassified | place... | reverse complement strand
AATTAATAATTTCAACGCTGACGAATTAATGATAAATTATCCAAATTTTTTTTCAACCACTTCATTGATGTAAATCTTTTCTCTCTTATTTGAAGGCAATTGGTTGTACTTGTTTTTTTAGTAGGTATTTACAAATTAAATAATGATTACTTTTAAAATATTTTTCATTAAAAAATATATTAAAATAATATTTTTTTAGAAAAATATTTTTAACATAAGCACATTAAAATAATAAAAAAATTAAATTCTTTTAGAAAAGTCATTTGAAATGCAATTCAAGCAATATTTTAATGGTATTAATCCACTTCACTTGGGTATGGCAAGAAATAGATAAAGATGATATGATTCGATTTTTTTTTCCAAAGCTGGTCTATGTGGCCTTTGTAATATACAATATTGTAAACATATTTTTCCAACCCCGTTTTCTCATTCAAAGGAGCTAATTTGAATTAGAGACCCTCTACTGAAAAAAAAAAAACAAATTTAGTGATATTTTATTCGAATACATCAAAACACAGTTTCTGTGATGTAAACTTATAATGATTACAAGCGATAGTCAATGACGAATTTCATACATTATATGAGCTTTAAAATTATAATTTCATTTAAGAAAAACCCACCACCGAAGGACACAGATGAGCACATTCTAGAATAGATGTTACCCAAGAAGCGTGAAACGCACGCTCGACTAGAAAGGCGTGGTACGGTAATTAAATTGCGTGAAGAAAGAAATCTTCTTTATTAGTTTATTTCCTTTCTGCTTACCAAAAGAAAAAAACTGTAAGAAAGAATCCTTCTTCCGTGGAAAAGAAATTGTTTAAGCTCAGCTTGTTAAAGAGGGATACGGGCAAGGAAGTACAGTTAACTAACTACAAGAGGGATAGCATTAGGAGTGTTTACGTCAGATTCGGTCTGGTTTAAGCCAAAAAATCTAACCAAATCGGAATTGGTTAGCGTAAGTTTGTATCTATTAAATAAGGTTGAATTGGTTTGGTCCGATTCAATCTATATAGATATTATATGAAAGCAGGGCTGGTCAATAAGTCAACTAAACGTATAAATAGTTGTAAAAAATCTATATAGATATTATATTAAAAAAATCCCAAATATTAGAAAAGCTTCAAACTAATATACGTTTTCTTATATTATTTACCATCTCCATTTAAATCACAGCTGGAGTACACACGATAGCCAAACTGATTTCTTTTATTATTTTTATCTGGGTTATCTCTGTGGTTGCCGACTGTTTAGAGAGCTGCAGTTTTTTAAAATAAATGGATGTTTATGGGTGTGATTGTGGTTATTTTTTAAAATATATTTTATTTAGAAATATATTAAAATAATAAATTTTTATTTTTAAAAAATTATTTTTAATATCAGCACATTAAAATGATTTAAAAAACAGTAAAAAATATTAATTTGAAAAAAAATAAAAAATTTTAAATTCTTTCAAAAATATTTTTAAAATATAAAAATAAATAGAAATATGTGAGCCACTGGAGGGGAAAAAAATAAATAGAACGAGATCTGCAGGTTTAATTAATTCTTAATTAATTACGTATGGACGCTGGCCAATCAACAGAGAAATCTTGAGCATGAAATGCAATAAAAACAATTTAGTACCCTTTAACACAAACGAGCCAATAAGAGAAGACAGCTGATATCATATTACAACAATGAACATCAAAAACCCTAATCCAAAATACAAGTACCTGTGGAGAGAGAAAGAATCATGAAATGCTTCAAAACAAGAGAGAGAAAGAAAGTGAGGGTGCGCTACTCATTTCTTTTAAGTTCTTGAGAAAGGAAAAGGAGAAAAAATACAGACACATGGAGTGCCATTTTTATTAAAGAAAGTGAAGAGAGAGGATAATAATAATAAATAAAAATAAGAAAAAGAAAAGAAAGCAGGAAAGATGGTGGTAGCGGTACCAGGAGGAGTCATAGTATTAGAAGAAGAAGAAGAAGAAGAAGTGCAGAAGAAGAGAAGAGAATTAGTAGTAATCGAGATGCGTGCAAAAAATATTATTATCAATATTATTATCAATAATAATAATAATACCAACCATAACTCTGACAATTCTTCCTCCTCCTTTTGATCCTCATTTTGCCCGGCATTTAACTTCTCCCTCCTTTTGTCTTTGCTTTCTTGGAATTTGATTCTTTCTTTCATATGCTCGAATCGATCTGCGGATGCATTCTTGATGAATCCGGCATCGGTTAGTGAGATGTTTCTTTTCTTTTATTTCTTAGGTTTCTTTCTTGTGCCTCCTTTGGTTGCTTCTGCTGCTGTTCTTCTTTAGGATATCTTTTTGTCGTTGTTGTTATTGTTGGTGTTATAATGGTGTTAACTTTAATTGTGGTGTAAATACTAGTTAACAGTTGTCAGATTTGCTAGTGACCATTGCTGTTGCTGTTGTAAGGATTCCTAAGCCCTCCCTGGATATATTTTGTGATTCTTGGAGGATTTTCTTAATTTGTTTCCTCTTCATCTTGATTTCTTCTTAATTACATCTTCAATATCAAAATACCATACAAATTAACCGCACCCACCTTTCTTTTCTTTTCCTTTTCCTTCTCGTGGATTTCAACACTAGTCAACCGAGTTCATTTCTTGATTTTCTTTCCAAATCCCCTCCAAATTCTGCTAAAGTCAAAGAAGAGAGGCTTTTTTAGACAGTGGGGGTCGTGATTTGAATTGGGCTGGTTTTTCTTTCTATGGGAATACCTGATACTTCTCTATTGGATCTACTAGACAAGGTTAGGTCTTGGATTTCTTGGGGAGCAAGTGATCTTTCAGCATCTTGTTTGTCTGCTAATTTTCAGATGCCTAATAACGGACTGTCGAGATGTGTAGTGAGTGTCATTCAAACAATAACCAGTTTTTTAATGGATACCATTGCCAAAGTTGTGGCAAGTGGTTGTGTTTCAATTGTATGAGAGGTTACCAATCAAATGGTGATTTTGGGGAGGCTATCAAATCTTGCAAGTTCTGTAATGGGGTTACTGTGAAACGTGATGGTGGAAGGAAGAATAGTGATAAAGTACACCCTACTGACTCTCCTAGAGGTAGCCCTGAGCCACCATCACCTTCTTTTAGTGCCGAGCCAATCCATAGTGATCGTCTTCCCCTTTATCTTGAATCCAGGGATTGTGGGTTTTCTCCTAATGCAATAACCACCAGGAGTATGACTTCTTTTAGTGCTCACCCGTCTCCTGTTTCTGTTCGTCGCTCATCAAGCAGGTAATAATTCTCAAAACTCCTAGTGTTCCAATACAATTTTCATGTTTTGCTTTTATTCTGTGTGTATCATTTCAATTTTCCCGTGTCTGCCCCCCCCCCCCCCCGGGGTAGAGAATGGGCCTTTACATGTGTATTCACTAATGCAGGAGTGATGAAGAAGAAGCAGAGGATTCTGGGAAACTCCTTTACAGCCCATCGAGTGAGTACTGTCATGATATTTCAGATATAGATTCAAGTAGTGTTAGTGCTAGGCTTGAGTTTTACAATTGTAAGACGGTGGGATCAAGTCCTTTAGACAGCCCTTCTCGGATTGATTTTAGTTCTTGCAGAGTTGGGCATACTGTACAGCAGGGGCGAGAAGGAAGCCCATTGTCTCAAAGTGATGGTCCCTTTGATCAAGAAAATATGGCTATTTTAAGCAGGCCTGACAAAAGGACTGAGGATCCAGAGAATACTGATGATTGCTCTGATGACGGGTCAGTTTTGAGGGATCAATATCACAAGTCTCCAAAACCATTGGATTTTGAAAGCAATGGCCTTATCTGGTTTCCCCCACCTCCTGAGGATGAAAATGATGAGGAGGAGAGTAATTTCTTCACATATGATGATGAAGATGATGATATTGGGGACTCTTCTGCAATTTTCTCATCGAGTAGTAGCCTCTCTAGCACATTTCCATCAAAGGAGAAACAGAATAAGATTAACAAGGACCCTACTAAAGCTATGATACAGGGGCATTTTAGGGCTCTTGTGGCGCAGCTTTTACAGGGAGAGGGTATCAAAGCCAGCAAGGATGAAAACAATGGAGAATGGCTTGACATAGTCACAGCAATTGCATGGCAAGCTGCAGCTTTTGTGAAACCAGATACCAGCAGAGGAGGTAGTATGGATCCGGTTGATTATGTAAAGGTTAAATGTATAGCATCAGGAAATCCAAGAGATAGGTATGACTTTTACATGTTCTGCTGATGCATTTTGTCAAACGCGCCCTGTACTTTTCATTCAAACTTTGTTATACCATTTTTTTAAGCTGTGGATACCTTTTGTGCTGCAGCACCCTTGTAAAGGGAGTAGTTTGTACAAAAAATATAAAGCACAAGCGCATGACCACACAATACAAAAATCCCAGATTACTTCTTTTAGGAGGAGCACTCGAATATCAGAGCGTTGTGAATCAGTTGGCTTCTTTTAATACATTAGTGCAACAGGTACATTAGTAATTTGTAAATTTGTTTAGTTTCAAGTATATCAAGATTTATGGGTTGAGGATTGGGATTCTTGTCTTTGACACAGGAAAATGATCATCTCAAGCTGATCATGTCGAAGATAGAGGCTCTTCGCCCAAACGTTCTGCTGGTTGAGAAAAGCGTATCTCCATATGCCCAAGAATATCTACTGGGAAAGGAAATTTCCTTGGTGCTGAATGTAAAAAAGCCTTTACTGGAACGTATAGCTCGGTGCACAGGTGCTCAGATTAGTCCATCGTTTGAGAATATTTCTACAACACGACTGGGACATTGTGAACTATTCAGGGTAGAGAGAGTGAGTGAAGAACATGAGACAAGCAATCAGTTCAACAAAAAGCCATCTAAAACATTGATGTCTTTTGAAGGGTGTCCAAGGCGTTTAGGTTGCACGGTATGTAATCAACTCTAAATTATTATTAGTTTTCATTGAATTTGGATTCAGCTAGGTGAGGTTCTAAAATATATAGAGATGCACCTTGTCCAGTTATTTCCTCATTGCTGGTCTGTGTCGTGAATTTACCCCCTTTCAACACTGGAAATGGAGGTTTCTTTGACTAGTGTTTACTTCACTTCAGACTTGTGTAATAATGCATCCAGTTGCGTAAAGTCAATATTGTCCATGATCTATTAAACATTCTGCAAAATGCAGTTTTCTGATTGTTTTTTCCTCCAAATAATTTACATCTTATAGAGTGCAATGCTTAAACAAGAATTGTTAGGGAGAGAATGTCACCTCCTTTTGGTTTAAGATTTCTTTATATACACTCGTGGAAGAATCTCATATTTATTCAACTAAAGCAAGTGCATGTGCTTCCCAGATAGGAAATTGTCTCTTTTAATTCTTGTCCGAGGTCTGATCCATTTTACTAGGGTTCATGGACCACGATAATGAGAGAAAAAAAGATGTCTACTACATAATCAGGCCATCCTATGCTGCAGTGCTCAAAGCATAAAGGCTGCCCTTCCCGTGTATTTTACTGGCGACTGTGTGTAGATTATTGATGTATTAAATAAGTGAAAAGGAAGTATGCTGGCTTGTTATGTTGGTGATCTCATTTTGAACACTTTGACTGATTTTGCTTCATTTTCACATGAAAGTTGCGTCATACTTTTGAAGCAATACAATTAAGTTTGGAGCTTCATATTTAAAATACATCTTCAAACGCCCAATGGTTATTTTCTATCACCAAAATTATCTTGTAATTGCTCTGTGATCCTACATGGTCTTCTTAAGATTTGCAAAGAGAAAAGTTTCAGAGTTTGATTTTGGTTTCTGATAAGGTTGTTCCTGTCCATATCTTAGGTCCTTCTGAGGGGCACATGTCGTGAAAAGCTAAAGAAGGTCAAGCATGTTATTCAATATGCAGTTTTTGCAGCCTATCACTTGTCCCTTGAGACTTCTTTCCTTGCCGATGAGGGTGCAAGTCTTCCTAAGATGACAATTAGACCCTCAATTGCTATTCCTGAGAGAACAGCAGCAGATAATTCCATTTCAGTTATCCCTCCAATGATTTGCCATGCTGAAGTTGCTTTGTCTGCTCAGGATGATGGATCACTGGGTCTTAAACCAGAGCATGAAGGATCAGAATCATTGACGGGGAACCTTGATGCTGGTGTCATTCATCCTTTATCTCCATGTTCCGTCACTTGTAGGTCTGGAAATGAATTCTCTATTGCATGCCATGGCGATTTAGTGTCTAATGCGGGGGGATTGGATGCATTTTCTGCAAGTCAATGTGAGGGTCTAAAGATGTTTGCTGTTTCCCCTGGTATCAAAAATCTTTCACAGCCAGAACTACAAGATATCATGGCTGAAGAAGAGGGACAACTTTTGGCGACTCATGAATCAGTACAATCTGAGAAGATTGATGAAGATGAGGTTTCCAGTGAATATTTCTCAGTCACTGACACATACCAGAGCATATTAGTATCATTTTCAAGTCGCTGTGTGCTGAAAGGAACTGTATGCGAACGCTCTCGGCTTCTGCGCATAAAATTCTATGGAAATTTTGATAAGCCACTTGGAAGATATCTTCGTGATGATCTGTTTGATCAGGTGACTCATTATTGGTTTCATTTATCTTTCTCATGACTCCTGTTACATATCTGAAGCTTAGATATTAATGGGTTTGTTGTCTCCAGAAATCATGCTGTAGGTCATGTAAGGAGCCAGCCGAAGCACATGTTCTGTGTTTCACTCATCAGCAGGGTAATCTTACAATCAATGTTAGATCCCTTTCCTCTGTAAAACTACCTGGAGATCGTGATGGTAAGATATGGATGTGGCACCGATGCCTAAGATGTGCTCATATAGATGGAGTTCCACCAGCAACTCGTAGAGTTGTCATGTCAGATGCTGCCTGGGGACTTTCTTTTGGGAAGTTTTTGGAACTGAGCTTTTCAAACCATGCAACTGCCAATCGTGTTGCACCCTGTGGTCATTCATTGCAGAGGGACTGTCTTAGATTCTATGGGTAAATTTTGTAGTTATGGAATTATTATTTATCATTATTGGCTTTTTCTGTGTTTTCGGTATTCATGGAAAAGTCTCTCAGGTTTGGGAGCATGGTTGTGTTCTTCCGGTATTCCCCTATTGATATTCTCAATGTCCATTTACCGCCATCAATGCTTGAATTCAACGGCATTGTTCAGCAAGAGTGGACAAGGAAAGAGGCAGCAGAGGTGCTTTTTAAGAATGCAGGCTTGCTTACTGCATGTTGTTAAATCAGACTGATTTAATGTAGAACTGATATTTTGAACCTTTTTTCTTCCGAAACAGCTCTTGGGAAAAATGGAAACCTTCTATGGTGAGATATTTGGTGTGCTTGACAGCATGGAACAGAGAAGTAAATATTTTGGAAGTGAATTGTCAGATACCAATGAGTTACAGAATCGCATCATGGAGCTGAAAGATCAACTCGTAAAGGAAAAAAACAATTACAGTGTAAGTACATGCTGATTCTTAAAACTTTCCCTTGGAAAATTAGTGTTAGCTCTTTTGATCTATGGAGTGTTATTACCAGAGGCTTATTGTCTAATGCTGTTATCAACCTGTTTATCCTTGTGCATAATGTTTACCAATTCCAAGTGATGAATCTTTTAACCAGTCCCCTTGCAAACAGGGCATATTACAACTGGCAGTTATGGAGAGTTTACAGTTGGATCAAACAGCCATGGACATTCTAGAACTCAATCGCTTAAGACGTACTCTTCTAATTGGTTCTCATGTTTGGTATCGGAAGCTTTATTCACTGGACTGTCTCCTTAAGACAAACTATCTTGTCAAGGCTAAAGAAGGGGATGTGTCTTATACTGAGCTGAAAGATTTGAAGAACGATATATTTTGCAAGGATAGCAAGCTTGACCATGATCATGAAGAAAATATCTCTGGCTATTCAAAATCACAGGAACATGTAGGGAATGATTTTCAGTCAGAGAAGAAAGAAACAGGTCTGTCCTTCGAACATTGTGTTCTTGAACATTCAATGTTGCCATCATGTTATCATAACACAGAGGATGAAGTGCATGCAGGTGAGGAAACCGCGAGTAAGACATTATTTAGTGACAACCCTTCCCATGCTTCCAATCTGTCTGACAGAATTGATTCTGCATGGACGGGTACCGATCAACTTACAATTAAAGTTCAACCTCCGCATGCATCTCAGGCAGAGGCAGATGGATTCCAACCTGTGTCTGTCAGGCAGCCAAATTTGTTTGATAATCCTCCTTTTCGAAGGATGGTGGCACCAAAGAGAGTTCATTCTTTTGATTCTGCATTGAGAGCCCAAGAAAGAATCCAGAAAGGGTTGCCTCCATTGCATTTGTCGACTATCAGATCATTCCATGCATCTGGAGATTACAGGAGTATGGTGAGAGATCCTGTTTCAAATGCAATGAGGACTTATTCCCAGACATTGCCACTGGAGGCACATAAGTTGAATTTAATGCACAGTTCCACACACTCATTTATCTCCTCCGCAGCTAATATGGCTGGAGGAGCTCGGTTATTGTTACCAGTGAGGGCCAACAGTGACTTAGTTATAGGCGTGTATGACAACGATCCTGCAAGTGTAGTTTCCTATGCCCTCAGTTCTAAGGAACATGAGGATTGGGTTACTGATAGGTCAAATGAGAGTGCAGGAATCTGGAGTACAATTAAGCACAGTAAAGAAGATTCTGCAGCTTCCTCTTTTACATCCTGGCAGTCTTTAGATTCCATGGACCTAGATTATATGAGCTATGGAAGTTATGGGTCTGAAGATCCTTTTTCAACCTTGGGCACCTTGTTTATGGATTCAAAAAAATCTCCACACTTGACAATTTCTTATGAAGATGCTTCTTCAATTGCTGAAGGCAAAGTGAGGTTTTCTGTTACTTGTTATTTTGCGAAGCAGTTTGACTTTCTTAGGAAGAAATGCTGCCCTAGTGATGTTGATTTTGTTCGTTCACTGAGTCGCTGCCAGAAGTGGAGTGCACAAGGAGGAAAAAGCAATGTATACTTTGCCAAGTCATTGGATGAGAGATTCATCATAAAACAAGTAAAAAAGACTGAGTTGGAGTCCTTCGAGAAATTTGCCCCAGAATATTTCAAGTATCTGATTGATTCTCTCAACTCAGGGAGCCCCACTTGCTTGGCAAAAATTCTTGGTATTTATCAGGTTAGACTTTGTCCTTTTCTTTTATGAGAATGTACAACTTACATGGGTGGGTGATGCTGGGTGTAGGGGTGAAATACATATGATTTCATGTGATTCTCTATCTAATGAGTTTGGTGGCAGGTTACTGTAAAGCATTTGAGAGGTGTCAAGGAAACAAAAATGGATTTGATGGTGATGGAAAACCTCTTTTTTAACAGAAATATTGGGAGAGTGTACGACCTTAAGGGCTCTTCTCGATCCCGCTACAATACTGACACATCTGGGTCTAACAAGGTGTTACTAGATACGAATCTAGTGGAAAGACTGCGTACAGAGCCCATATTTCTTGGAAGTAAGGCGAAGAGAAGCCTTGAGAGAGCTATATGGAATGATACGTCATTTTTAGCAGTAAGCTTTTTGTTTAACATCTCACCATTGTACGTAAACATGAAAAGGTTTGGAGTTTTGGCATCGGGTCTTTTATACTCTCTTTTTTGGTTTTGTTTTTCTTTTTTCAGTAATTGCAATAAACATCAAACATCCAGTTTCTGAAATTTAAATTCAAAAGCAGTAGCAGCCAGAACCCAGAAAGACCTGAAACTTTAGTTTTCATAAACAGCCGCCGCCTTCCCCTCCCTGTTCAGTACATTCTTTTGATAATTACATGAGTGATCAAGGTCTTCAGTTAATACGTTAATAAACCGAACACTATTATGTTTGTCTTTGAATGATATGTGTAATCTTAAGTACTTCCAATCTTATCTTTTCTACTTAGAAATCTCCCGTAAAATGCTCTCATCATATTAATTCTTCAATGCGGACCTCTGTATACTGTGAGAAACTAGCAGGTAGATTTCCAGGTTTTAATTGTCAAGACTGAAAAAAGGCTTGATTTGCTTGAAACGAAAATGATATTTGTTGTTTAATCAAAATGAATTCATGGCATCACTTGAAACCTAAATAATTTTTCCAGTTTTGGTATTGTTTAGATATCTCCTTTCTTTTCCTTTTCTTTTGTTTCGAGGACCTTGCTAAGCCATTGGTCAATGAATTGCATTTTTCTTTTCTATGATATCATTGTTATAATTGTTTTTCACGTGTCCCCACGCTTGTACAGTCTGTTGATGTTATGGACTACTCTTTGCTCGTTGGAGTGGATGATGAGCGGAAGGAGCTGGTTTTGGGGATCATTGATTTCATGAGACAGTATACATGGGACAAGCATTTAGAGACGTGGGTTAAGTCATCTGGAATACTTGGCGGTCCGAAAAATGCTTCCCCAACAATTGTTTCTCCAAAACAATACAAGAAAAGATTCCGAAAAGCAATGACTTCATACTTTCTTACTGTACCTGATCAATGGTCTTCACGGACTGAATCACTGCATTCTTGTCATTCATAATCATTTGTTCATTAATAAGGCAGTCAGAGAGATTAGTGGAGAAGGGAAGGACGCCATCCAATCCCAGTAAATTTCTCTCTTTTTTTTTTCTTTTTTTTCTTTTTTTCATTTGGGTGGAATCTTTCGTGTATGGGCAAAGTGTAGCCCAACAAGAAACTTATATACGAGGGAATAAAAATTCCTTGTCGAGAGGTCTTTGTACATTTTTTTTTTATATACATGTGCAATTGCGACCTCGGAATAAGAAGCCTCATTATGCTTTGCACTGTGATCTTTTTCCCTCGTTGGCAGGAATAGCTGGTAAACTTGGATTCGAAGTTCTTAGCATATGAAAGAGCAAATTAGAACCCCATACATTCAATAAATCTGTATTATTTCATCAGTGCATTCAGTATTTGTATAACTTTTCCTGTTGAATTGTGATTGTTATTGCTAATAAAAGAGATCACTCCCAAAAAATACGTACAATATATATTTTGTGATTAGAAGACAAACATAATTACTCTAGCTATATATCCTAGAGTGATTGTGGAATGATTCTTAAAATAATTAATTTACGGCCAAAGATATGAAGGATGCATCTCTCTGATCAGCACTCTAAGCTCTTCCATAATGCTCAAACCTCAAAGCTCCTTGGGTTTTATGCACAAGAACAAGACATAAAACCGGATATATATATATATATATATATGCGGTAAATTAATGGGAATCTGCAGGCTGACGTAGAGGGAATGCGAGCAGCTAGGTTATCTCTTGATCGCTCGCTTTGCTAATTTATTTAGTAAGAGTAGTGCTTTTTCTTGATTGCATATCTGGATCATTTGCTAATAAGAAGCCACAGCTATCTGCATCTCTCCTTCGCTGAAAGGAAGGAAACTCACTCGCTTCTGCAAAACAAAACAAACAAAATTGTTTATTCATAAAATAGTCCAAACATTACTAGATTTGGGTATTAATTTTAAGCTGTTAAAATTTTAAATCTAAAAATTAAAACTCACAGTGAAGTTCGATAATAAATAATAAAAAAAGGAAATCTTAATTCAAACATTCAATAGTCATGTATAAAAATCAAAAGAAAACATAATAGCTAGGGATGTAAATTAAAATGCTCGGTAATTCAGGATTTCTTTGTACATTCTAGCCTTAATTAATGGTTCATATACGTACGTTGGCAATTTTTGTTTTGATGGCGTGTTCAACTAAATACTTAGTTATAATCACCAAGCAGCTAGTATAAAATAAATAAATAAAAATAATATATAAATTAAGAATGTATTATATTATAACATTTAAACTTTTTAGATGAACTCGAATTTAATTATAAAATTCAACAATGACTCGGTGCTTTTGTTTTTGGAATGGATGGGTATTTATTTAATTGCACGGCTCGTTTAGTTTTCGCTAGGATTTTAATGGACATAGGAAGTTGTCACTTGGGAGTATTTTCAGCCTTAATTTGACAGAAGCCTAAGGGACCATATACAAGCCGCTAGCGCGGTGCTAATTGAATAAAAAAACATATATATTAATTAGCAGGTACACTAATTACTACTTAATTACAAAATAAAATTAAATCCATCTCCATTTGATACGAAAGTCAGATTTTGGTTGAAAATAATTGAATAAAACCGTGTGTCCCACAACATGAAGTACAAAATTTCAATTAAAACCTCAATTAAAAAGAAAATGTTAACTAGATCCTTCATTAAGTACTTAAAAGTTCTGTTAACCGACCTAAGGAAGCTACGCCGTCCACTTTATTATTATTATTATTATTATTATTATTATTATACTAGTTCCGTAGCTCGAAAGAGTTCACATTTGCAAATAATCAAACCACATGACATGAACCAAAAACCTGAGAACATGCCACAAAATCAGGATTGATGTCGAAATGAGGTGTGTATATATATATATATAAAAAAAAAAAACTAAAGGCAAAAACCGGTGAACATGCCACAAAATCAGGATTGATGTCGAAATGAACATACCTCACGTGCCTTGATGATCCCTTGGTTGCCGACTCTCCCGTGGCCGCCACTCTTCCAATGAACTTGTTGCGACAACCCACTCTCTTGACCATTTTGTGCAATTTCACGAGAGCTATTATTGCTACCACCTGCAGTGTTTGCCATGCAAAGATCCAGAATCTTAGCAGCCGCCTCAGCCTCATCCTTACTTTCTTGCATCAACTTCTCCACTTGTTCCTTTGGTAATCTCATTTTCACCCTCATTGCACCACGTTTTGCCTCCTCGGACACAATGCTAGAAGGTTTCATTATCGAAAGATCAGATGTTGATCTCCTAGAGAGCATTAGGCTCTCGAGCCTGTCTTTAGCACTCATGTTAATCCCCGAACGAACCCTTCTTGGAACCCTCTCAGTTGGAGTCTCTGGCAACTCTACTAGGAAGTAGAGCCTTTTTGGCACCAAATCTTGGTGTGCTTCCAATGGCTTTGCCCTAATACCATAATGCTTAACTGCCTCTGATTCTAGCAAAACATGCCCTGGATAGTCCTTAACTACATCCCCGGCCTTCACCGGTGTCTTGAACTTGAATGTTTCACCATTTATCTTCATGACTTTTGCAGTCTTTTTCCCACCTAAAGTGTTGCCCATACTTGGTATTTTGGATTAATTTCACTCTTTTGAACACACAATTAACAAAATGAAGCCCTTAATCAAGGTGAACAATGCTCCTTTGTGAATACTTTATACTACTAGCTAGGGATCGGATCATATATAAAGCTGACAAAGAGGCGCCTGTGTGGTGGGTGGAAGATAAGGACGCCAGGATTTTGGGTAGTTGGTAATATTACAGTCAACGAAGAAGGCAAGATTTGAAATTGAAATAGGCGAAAGTTTGACAAATGAAGAAAAGTACGTATATGGTTTGGTTTTCAATATTCCAAGCAAAACTGAACGGTTATTTTTGTTTTCAGTTTAGTTTAATTATCTTAATTGTGAGAGATTTCTCGTAGACTAGCACAGTTCAGGCACTACATGCGTAATTAAATATGTTGCGTGGTTGCTACCTGGGTAGCTAATAAATTTAATTTCTCTCCTTGTAGCTACATGATTTCCCAAGAGTTCTTTTATATAAAATTCAATATGCATGTTTTATAAAGTTCTAACAACCATAAGAAAAACAAAAATAACCTAATAGCTAGAAAAAAAATATATGACATGACATAAAAAACTAGAAATAATAATCCGGTATCATTAAATATATCATGATAATATAAATTTATAAAGAATATAGAAGATTAATCTCAACAATATGCTCATTTATTGACATCTTATCACCAACTTCAAAGTTGGTTTTCCATGTTTATAAATTTTTCTATTAAAATCCTTTTAATGATACTGGAAATCTCGAGTTTTAATGGATCTATCATATTTTTTTTAATCTAAATTCTTGTTTTTTTGTGCTATATCATTTTTTTCTATCCATCAAATTATTTTTATTTCTTTTATTTTATAAAATATGTATTTTGACTTTTGTATATTTAAACTCTTTTGAAAGCATGTAGTAGCAAGGAGAAAAATTATATTTGTTCTAATTTGAAGAAATTCAACGGCCAGCCACATGTCTTGGAAAATAGACGACTAGCTAGCTAGTAACCTCCAAAAACCCCGTGGGTGGGGAAAATTAACGTTTTGATCTTGAAAACGAATATTAAGTAACGTTAATCACGGCGCTGTTTCAGTTCATTGACTTGGGAATAGTTTTATTGGCAATATTAATAATTTATTTGATATTATGATAATGATTGTTTTTAATATGATATTTTATTTGAAAATATATTTAAATAATATTTTTTTATTTTTAAAATTTATTTTGTTATTAGCAAATTAAAAAAATAAAAAAACATAAAAAGAATAACTCTAAACAATGCCATGGTGGATTTTTTTTTTTTTTTACGATTGGATGAAAAGTAATTTGTTGGGTCGGCCATAACTTTTCTTTCCCTTTCTCTGGTCTCCCTGGCTAGTCTAAAGAAAATAGCATGCATAAAAGTCCGCTTTAGAGAACTATAAATTAACACGTTTAATTGCTAGTTAAGATAACTATATATTGTGTTCCTACTTCAGAGAAGCAAACAGCTTGAGTGTGAAATCACGGCCTTGGTCTAGATTGATACAACGCTGATCAACTTGGACGGGTTACGTTGTTTCTTTCAAGGTTATGTTCAACAAGGAGCGAACCATCTCAGGCTTTCTTCATTCTGAATATATATGTCCTAATTATAAACTGGTTAATTACTTTTAAACTTAATTAATAATTAAGCTAAGTCATGACAACTTTCTCAAATTGATCCCAAGAAATTTAATTAAGATCCCTCTGGCTTCTATTCTTCTTCTTCTTCGTCTTAGGCGTCCAATATTCGTTTCCGCACATGCAGTATAAATGATTGAAGTTTTCAAAGAGACTATTTCAACCCCAAGTTTTAGAGAATTAAATAACCTTTAGCACTCCATGATATATATAATATCATTAGAATTTCTATGAAAAAACAAAAAATGTCACTAGCTAACACGTATAATGGTGATTTTGTAATCAATATAACGTTTTTTTAATGGAGTGTAATGGGAATGCGCTGTGCTAAACAGTTATAAAAAAAAGTAATTTTCCCTTTCTTTTTTTTCCTGTCAGGATAGGCTCGGTCTTTAGGTTAATTATATACAATGATATTAATTACGATATATATAGCTAGCCCTCTCCTGTCACAGAATCCCACCCCTCTTGGAATTTAACCTAAAAATTCACAAGTACTCATTTGCAATTTGAGACAATATTCACTATAATCATACCTATTAAAGACGCTTCACCACTAACATTTTAACCCAAAAAAAGGGGGATATTTGTAGTTTTTAACGAAAGATTTAAGAAAACTAGAATTATTCAACCAGGAAAGAAGAAAAAAAAGAACACCTTAGAATTGCTTGGGTGTAAACAAGCTGAAAATCGTGCGAAAATGACAAAATGGTTGTTGAAGAGAGACTTGGAAATTGAAGACAGTAGTCATTGAGCTACTAATATGCATTCGCATCCTGCTCGGAAAAAAAGAAAAAGAAAAGGACATGAACAATAATATTAGCATCATATCTATATATCTCACGCAGCAACCACTGCATAATCCTGGTCCAATTTTCTTTGTTCAACAACTGATCAAATTGAACCCAGAACCATACTCCATCTTGCTAGTTTACCAGGGACTTCATGGTCATATCTGACATGTTTCTGTGCCTCCATCGCAAACACCTTTCCCACGTTTTATTTTACCCTCTCTTGCTTTTCTCCTACGTAATTTGTCATATAATTTCCGTGTCTTTTTTCAATAGTCGCCTCATGATGGTGCTCGATCTGTTTTTCTCGACCTCGTTTATTAATAATCAAGGCAAAAGAAAAAAAGTGTACTATGAGCGTCGACGGCTTCATGTTACTATTGTTGTTAAAATCAAACATATGGGCCACGGTATCTATAAATATTAACAAAAGCTAGTCGGTGAGGGATTTTCCAATGTAGCATAGCATTATTCCCTGCTAAATATTAGAGAGATATTTTTACTGTGGTGTCTGAATAAAAACACATTGTTAATTGAAATAGGATTTTCATGGTTTTGATCCTCACATTACAAAATTTAACACCGGTTATTGGGCCTTTACTGTTTTTTTTTATAATTTTTTTTTATGAAACCTATTAGTTATTATTAAATTAATCAGAACAAACAAGTTTTTTTTCATTTTAACTATACAGTGAAACAACTCAAATATCATTTGAAGAAAAATAAATTAAAATTGACACCAAGAGGTATTTTTCTATTATCACAATGGTTTTTTAGTTATTATCATGTCAGCTGGGTCAATTTAGTATTTAACTAAATACATAAAAAAAACACAATGAAATGATTAAAATATCTCTACAAGCCAAAAAAATCAAAACAAACCTCAAGGGATTTTTTTTATCGTTTTGCAATGGTTTTTTTTTTTTGTTATTATTAGTTCACCTGATGAACAATTTAGTAATTGACCAAAAATAAAAATAAAATACTAAAAAAAAATGGGGCGCATGTGGCGCACTCTTTGTCGTGTGAGAGGTGGTTTTGCTTTTCAGGCAGCGTGTGCAATGTCTTTCGGCGTCCAAAAATGCCATCCCGTCGTGTCTTTGAAAGTGTCGCCTCGTCTTCTTCCTGGCAATGCAGTGCATGTCGACGGTATTGGTCAAGTTTGTTGCTATTGGGTCTCTTTTCCCTTTCTTTTCCTCTGCTCCCCTGAAAATTACAGCTCGATTCTTTTTATTGTTGGTATATTAACTTCAGTCCTTTTTTATTTCATCATTTCATCCTAAATTGTCATTTTTTTTTCAATTTAGACCTCATTCTCTTTTGATTATTTTTTTGGGACCTTTTGTTGAATTGATTTTCTTTTCAATTTCACCTTTCAATCGAAAATTTGTGTTCATTTTTTTATTTCAATTTTGATTCTCATTCTTTTGATTGTTTTTTGGTCCTTTTGTTCAATTAATTTTTCTTTTCAATTTCACTCTTCAATAAATAAAATTGTTTTGTATTTCAATTTTGATCCTCATTCTTTTAATTATCATTTTTTATTTCGGATCCTTTCGTGTAATTGATATTCATTTTCCAAGATAATCATTCAATATTTAATTGTTTGGAAATTGAGCTTCGTAGCTTTTTTTAAATATGATACTTTCGGTCTAATGCTCTGGGTCACAAGTTTAAAAGGTTAACGGAGGCAGACATCATTTTTTTTTTTATAACTTAAGTTCTTTCCAGCTTTGTGATTTTTTATATTTTCTTTTTTATCGGGTTGTCCCGATCTCTTGACCTGGGCTGCAGATTTGGTGAGTTAATTACTCAAGTTGGGTTGCCTCTTATTCGCCGAGTTATATGTTTGTCATACTAATTCGGATTGACTCGAGCTGATTTTTTTTTTATCTAATTTTATCTAAAAAAACTGAATGTATATTAAGCTTTGGGATTGAATAAAATTGGTGAAATATATTGATATTGAATAAAATTCTGAAAGATTTTGGATTTATTTTTGTATTTTAGTTTGTTTTCAATATTTTTTTAATTTCACTTTTAAAAATCAAAGATCAAATCTTTTTTTTTTAAAAAAAAAATTATGTTTATTATTTGGAATTGTTTAGTTATAAATGGACACATCAACCATTTATTGAGTTAATTTTGTGGTCTGAATTTTGATGTACACTGTAAGGCCCATAATTTATTTTTTGTGGTCGGCCTACTAGTTGAAGCCTAAATTTTATATTATCTTTGCTAGCCCAATATATATAAAACCAAGAGGTGACAGTACATTCTCAAAAATACCATCTCCCTCTTTTCTTTCTTTAAACGCCAGTATACTTTGCCTCTTTTCTCTCTGCAGAATTTCTTCAAAGCTCTAACTTGTGATGATTGAATATATAAGTTATCTTTTTGAGTAAGTTTTTCTTAATCTCTTTCTAATTGATTTATAGTACTGTTTACGAGTCCTTTTCTTTACAATAAACCTGTTGGAAAAGTTAGGGTTTGTGTAATGTTAATTGATATGTTAGTGATTTCATTTGATGTATGGAATGGTATATGTGTATGAATATGAATTGAAATAAAACAGGAATGAATTGATGTATATCTTTGTTTAATTGATGAATTTTGAGTAAGACTTTAAGTAACTTAATATTAGAAAGAAAATAGGTAAATATGGAAGAATTGAGTTGAAAAATCAGCCTTGAAACCTGGAAATTATGATTTTACCCCTGGATTATGGAAAATTACAGTTTAGTCCCTGTTCATGAATAAAAAATTTTAAGATAGGTTTTAATAAATGATTGGTATTTATTGGTGATTTATTATCAAGTTTTATGGTTTCACTTTTAATTGGGAATTGATTTTACTTTGTGATAAAATGTGTTTTGGTACTTCGGAAGCCCCATGTATACTACTCCTATGTGATTGGTGGATGTTGATGCTTATCCCAGTTTTTTATCGTTGTAATATACTATGAGTAAATAGTACTGATATATGGCAATGGGATTAATGCTAATATATGTATAATCATGAATATGAATAATGTTATATATGAATTAAATTGATTGATTTGCTTATTTATTTTTTATTTGAATAGTGTGATTTTTTTATATTAATCTGAAATGGATTGTAGAGTTATACAAGTTATAATACTTACGCTAACAGGGCAATGTTAATTTATGTGCATATAGAAAAATCTGATTACCCTAGCTAGTTGGAGTTGAAACCAGCCTCTACCTAACCTAGCAGGGGTTCTTTTGCTATTTTTTATAATTGATTTTCTGACTTATAACACCCTAAAAGAGTGACATAAATTGAATTATATTTATAAGTGTTATTGGTCTGCTTATTTATACC
>Ga0307517_10005556_pt1 | contig 18945 bp, 6 predicted proteins | sample 23_EM_MG_FD_194515 | JGI IMG/M metagenome (GOLD analysis project Ga0307517, IMG submission 194515) | Populus trichocarpa ectomycorrhiza microbial communities from riparian zone in the Pacific Northwest, United States - 23_EM | ecosystem: Host-associated > Plants > Roots > Unclassified | place... | reverse complement strand
TTTTTTTTTTAATACAACACCATTTTATATGTTTTTTTTATAGAAAAGATTACCCTTCAATTCAATTTATTATTTTTTAAAATTGTTTTTTAATTATTTCAGGTTAACTCGTTTAATTATTACCAAAGACTTCAGTTCTCTTAATTCCTGAATCAGATATTATAATTATAACTTTTTATAATTTTATATTTTTAAATTATAAAACTGTTATTAAAAATAAACTAAATCTAATAAGAATGTCAAATTTAATTGATTAAAACAACATAAAAAATGCAAATGAATAACTTAAACACTTAAAACCAAATATATTGAAACACAAAATGTTGCAATACTCCATTGATCTATCAAAACCTTGTTGCTTATAACAATAAATCTAGTTATAATTAATTAATCAACGAAATTACAAAATGTAAATTTTAAGGCAGCAATAAAAGCAGATTTCTCATAATAATAATAATAATAATAATAAAATATAGTGAGATGAGATCTAGAAAATTCATTTAAAATTCCCTTCCTAAAAAAGTCATCCCCTGTATCTAACCCTGTGTCTCCACTCCCTGTGACTACTCTTGCTTTCCCTCTCAGTCTACTTCAAATTTCAAACACCAAAACAAGTTGAAGCCATCAACAACACTCTGCAGCTACCACCATCATCATGGGCTGTGTATCTTCTAATCTACTGAACAATGAGGATGAGTTCGCTCAACTAGGCAGCTCAGCGCTAAGTCACCACATAGTTTCACTCACTTCAACCACTTATGGCCTCCTCAATCTTGATCCGTTACCACCACCAACACCACCACCACAAACCACCACAACTCCTCCAACACCATCACCTCGGTTCACTCTTGGCTCCATCTTCCCTACCCCTCTTACAGAACCTAAGTCCAAACCAGAAATCATTGATTCTTGGGAACTTATGTCTGGTCTTGACACCGATAGCTTTCGTTTCTCTCCCATTATCAAGAAAGACCAAGAAAGTTCCCATTTTTCATCCTTTTTCAAGAAACATCAAGAAACTCCTTTATTTAGCAAAGAAAACACCAGTCCAAAACTTCTTTTGAAGGATAGCTCCTTAGTTACCAAGAAGTGCCAAGAAAGTCCTTTATCTAGCCAAGAAAACAAGAACCCAAATTTTCTTTTGAAGGACAGTACAGGTTTGATTGATAAATTTGAGAGACTATGTCCACCCAGTGGAGAAGACAGAGTTGTGATCTACACAACGACTTTGAGAGGCATAAGAAAGACTTTTGAAGCTTGTAATGTAGTACGTGCAGCATTTGAAGGGTTTGGTGTGTTGATTTGTGAGAGGGATGTCTCCATGGACAAAGGGTTTAAAGAGGAGTTAATGGAATTAATGAGAGGGAAAGAGAGAGAGGCAATGGTGCCACCAAGGGTTTTTGTTAAAGGAAGGTACATGGGTGGTGCCGAGGAAGTGATGAGACTAGTTGAGGAAGGGATAATGGGAGATGTTTTAGAAGGGTTGCCTAAGAAGGGAGTAAAGGGTGTGTGTGAAGGGTGCGGAGATGTGAGGTTTTTGCCTTGTTTTTCTTGTAATGGGAGTTGTAAGATGGTGATGGTGGTTAAGGAGGAGCTGGGACAGAAACAAGGGAGGACTGTTGTGCTTAGATGCCCTGATTGTAATGAGAATGGTTTGGTGCTTTGTCCCATTTGTAGCTGACGCTCCAAGTTACAGTCTGTTGTATCCTGAAGTCCTATGTTGTATCATCATAAGTAAGTTATCTCAATTTACTTGTTTTGAATTTGAGCTGAAATGATAATGTTCTGTATTGAATTGGTGCTAATCCTATTGAATGTGGTCTATGTGCCAATACATGATCAATTTACTTTGCTTAGATTCAATAGTTTTAGATGATTCATACAAGCAACAAATTGTGGAAATGGGATTATCATATTTCTGCTGTTACATTTGGGACAAGGGGGCTAATGAATTGAAATGATCGACTCTAAAACAAAGATGTAAAACTTGTTCAGAATATGGGGAAGAACTTAAATTGATTGGTTTTTGTAGCATTGACTTTTATGTTGTTAAATGTTCTTTTTGATGGTTCGCTTCCTTATGTTAGATCTTGAGCATGATATAACATTGTCTCTTACACAAGATCTGAGACTATTGTTATAGAGAGAGTTGCAAGACTTTTTTTTTTTTTTTATGATGTGCTTAATCATGCTAAAGGTTAAAGTCTAGGTTGATCTAGTGTAGAATTAGAAGGTAATCTTAAAGCACCAAGAGGGAAGCTTCCCATAGTGCTTTCATCTATTTCAATTGTAAAGGAGGAGTTACTGGTTACACTCTAGGAACTCCTTTAGTCTCAGATTGTTTGATGTTATTGTTATTCTTTTTTATGTATTTCACTATATGCAGATTCGAGCGATAAATGCCTCAAACTAGGGAAGTGTTAAATTTACCAAATCCTTCTCATAACCACAGTAACATTTTTTTATGGCTTTGATTTTATTTCTGGAAAAATTTCCCAGAGGACTTAACTGATTCTGAGCTAGGTGTGATTTACATCTTGGCAATAGCAGCATAGTCTTACATCGTAAAATTTTCCTTCTCTTCATTTTCCTTAGAAGTACTAGGAACGCAGTTATATATCTTTGGTTTTCTATAGCACCATGTTCTTTGCACACTTTAGAATCATTTTGAACCGCAGAATTACTAGTACAACATCATTTGTGCAAATGGGAGGTGTTTAAAGGCTAGCACTTAGAGTTCGTTTTGCCCAACTTTTTCGTAGCTTGAAGAGAGCATTAAAAACTGAAGTTTCAAGGCCATTGCTGTATATTGCATCTTCTTGATTTTGACTGTTGAATTTAACCTTAAAAAAGGTTTTTTCCATAGATTACTGAAAGAAGACAGAAAAAGTGACAGATAATGATTGCATTGGGTTACTTCACCTAGGGTTCTTTGCAGTAAGAGCATCAGTTTTCATTGTTTTCATGTGAAACATGATGCAAGTGCGAGTGTACTGTTATAATTTTTATTGCTTACCACCATTAATTGTAACTGAAAATCTGTTCAAAATTTATGGGGTCTGGTCTTGTGATTCATCCATTCTGTTTGTGGGCCCCAGGCATGGATGTGTGTGTGGCGTTTATAGCAGAAGTGTGCACTGTTTGGTTTGAACTTAAAAGCTGAACCGAACCGCCATGGTTCAGTTTGTTTTGTTTTTACCACAGAACCTAACCGCCATCTAGTAGGGCTGTTACTTGAGTTACTAATTACAATTACAAAAAATAACTAAAAGAGATCTTCCTTTTATCATGCACACATTTGTAGATTTGCACAGTAAAATTATTATTTTGCTCTTGAAAGAAAAATTCATTTAACTTAGTCTTAGAAATATGAAGGTTTTTTCAATGAAATCTATTAATCATTATCATTTTTAATAAAAACAAGAAAGTCTTTTTGCATTTTAAATGAACAATACAATAACTTAAATATTCTTAAAAATAAAATAAAATTTAAAATTAAAGAGAAGTGTTTTATGAACTTAGATCTTTTACTCTTATAATTAAAAATAATAAAACATATATTTGAGGGCACTTAGATCTTTTCAACATATTATTTTGTAATTATGTATTAGGATGATAAGTAACTAGATCTTTGACTATATATAAAAATAATTAAAAAAGAAAAGGCAGTTAATACATGGGTAGCATGCACTAACAAATGAGAGGTGTTCATATTGTTTTGATGGCGTGTGCATATCTCTCGATGGTTAAATGTTGTCATCACCAACAACATGAGTCATCCAATATTGTTTTTATTTTATTTAATTTGATTTTCAATTTAGTTTCACTGTTTTTTTTCATATAATTTTTATGCTAGATTTTGTCCTCAATTTTTTTTATTATTCTTTTTTAATTTTGGTTAATTAAGGATTTTGCTTTGTGATTTTTAAGTCTTTGCCTTCTATAGAATGATTGTAGTCTCATGAATCGAGTCACTAGCTATAAAGATAAGTCGGGTTGACTTGGATATTTTTTTATATTTCTTCTTAAATTGATTTTTTTTTCAATTTTATTTTTTAATATTAGATTATTGGGCCTTGAACTTTGTGATTTTTTTTTGTTTTTTTTCTGTAGGGCTCAACCAGGTCGTGGGTTAGTCAAGTTAACCTGAGTTACTCAATTTTTTTTATGTTCTCTATTGATTTAACTTCAATCTTTTTTTTTCAGGTTCTTTTTTTAAAAAAAAAATATTTTTTTTATCCCAGTCTCATATTATTTTTAAAAAATAATTTTTTCAATTCCATCATTTGACATTAGGTTTTAGGACTTTAGCTTTATTTTTTTAGGTGAGGTTTTCTCAATTTATTTTCCTGGATCATGGGTTAGTCAAGCTAACTCAACTTGATTCGAGTTATCATCACCTGAATGTTTTTTTATGTTATGAAAAATTTTACTTGGCCATGACGTAGTGTGGGCTACCTATTTCGTGGACACTAAGAGCTTATTTGGTATTGTAGTAGTAATTGTTTTCAAAGTGTTTTTTACTTAAAAATACAACAAATAATATTTTTTTTATTTTTAAAAATTCAGTTTTGATATTAGTACATCAAAACGATATGAAAACATAAAAACATTATTTGAAGGAAAGAAACAAAATAAAAAATTTTAATTTTTTTATGCTCCAATCATGTTATAAAACATAAAAAAACATAAAAAAATTCAATAAAAATCAAAATATAAACAATCAGGTTATAATTCTGAAAGATCTCCAATCATGATTTCTCGAGTGCTAATATGCTCTCGTAAAGCTTACAAGACTTGAGACTTAGGTTGTACAAGCTACTTTCACTATCATAATTATCGCGCTTGGGTAAGTAGCATTGGGGGTCGTGGGAGTTATCGCTTAGTTATTTGGTTCAGGGTCACTAGGAAACCTGAATATATTAGTCTTATCAGAAATAGAAAGGGTAAGAAACTAGTTGTGGTTAGGAAAGATATTAGCACCATGAGGCATCATACCTGAGGTAAGCTGTATTGTGTGGTTTGAATGTGGTTTAAAAGTTTTGATGGTTTCTTAGCTAATAGTCTGTCTATAGCTTATGATGAGGATTTATTCGTGTTAATAAATTTGATTTTTTTAAAATTCTTATGGAAAAGATCCATGTAGGTGTCCTGATAAGGTTCACCCATTTTGGAAAGCGGAAGAGTTTTTCACAACTCACGTGTTGTGGTGAAAAATACTCCAAATTAAAATTGGTGAATATTGAGAATAACTCTGATAATTTTTTAGTCAGCTCTTGATATTTAAATATCAGTCTCACTTATAGGTTCAACATTTATACCAAAATATTGACCATCAATTCTCATGAATTATTATTTTAGTGATTATTTGAATATCGGTGAAATTCTCATGAATTTAATAAACTGATTATTAAATCTAAAATGCATGCTAAAAAAATAAAGCATACAATGGATTTTATTTTTTGAAACTAGATATGATTTTTGTATTTTCAAGAGACTTGGTCGTACGCAACACGTAATTCGTTTTGTTTTATTTATTTATTATATTTTTTTATATTTTTGTAAGGCCATATTTAGCCAAAAAAAAATATTTTTTAGTGAAATCAAACTACCCAAAACAAGCCTAAAGGATGTTTGTCAAACACATCCTTTAAACAAAAAAAACCTTAACAAAAAAATCAAACCAAACAGAGCCTAAGGAGTGACCTGATTTTGACCTGACCGGATCGACCTTATTGAGTTGAAAACAAACCAAAACAAAAACCTAAAACCAAAACAGATTCAACCTAATAAAACATAAAAATACTAAGAACACTCAAACATAAACCCAGCAATATGAACATCAAACCATGCCAGATTTCAAGTAATAAAAGGCAAGGTTTTGATTGCAATCAAGTGTCAATTTGCTTTGATTATTCCTTAAACATCATGATTTTATCAAAATTGAGTTTCAGTTCAAAATTAAAACCCTAAGATTTAAACCCTCAAAAACATGTTATCAACGGCTGAGAACCCTAGATTATTCACTAATAATGATATGCGAACTTAACGAAACTATACTCGAAATAAAACAAGTCCTAAAACTAGCACCTAAGACAATGTTCATCGGATGAACACGAGGAACATAAACCCAGAACTACCTAAAAAACCCAGCATGCTACTAAACCCAAAAAACACATTTTAAACCTACAAACTAAACCCTTTTAACCTCAGCAACCCACATTATCATAACTAAACATGCTTGAATAAAAAAGAACTAATAAAAACAACAAATCTCATAAACATGTTAAAAACTCCAAGTCTCAAAACTGTCAACCTAGAATAGCCTATATTTTTATACAATTTGGATTCAAAACATCTTCTAAAACCCTCAAACAGAACCAAATAAAACCCAACAACCTAGAAACATGCAAGAACTAACAAAAGAACATCATAACATTGCTAACATATTTGCAAAATTCCAAATCAAACTTAGATGCAAACATAACATATTAAAGCAACCAACAACATGTCAACACATTCAAAACATGATATTTAAATAATTAAATCAATCGAACATGCCTTATGGACTCCACTTTCAAGATTTGCAATAATATACCTTTTAAGCTTGAAATCTTGAAATAGGAATGGATTTATGATGTTGTCTTCTTCTTTTTTTTCTCTAAACTTAGTAAAAGCAAGCGAAATCCCTTCCAAAGGTCGTGACCTTGATTGAATCACTTGAACCTTAATCAAAATCTCTCTTTCCTTTCTTTCTCCCTCCTTTCCTCTTCTAATCACCTCTCATTTTATATGTGGATTCATAACTTCTAAATGAGTTTGTTATGGTTATAACAAACCAAAACTAGGTTAGTTTCACCCCTGGATCATTGGTTTTGGTTTTGTAACAAACTTGGAGGCTAAGGTGAAGTGTGTCGTACCCTCCTGGCGAGAGCCTGATGTCACGACGACAATTCCCGGGTGGTGTCTTTTGGAATGATCTTTGGTTTGGTTAGGGAGTCGCCGCCTAGTATTACAGCTATTAAGAATCCTAACTAGTTTTTGTTTTCTTAGAAATTCTAGGCAAGAGACTGGTTGCGTAAAGATAATTTACTATAGTCTGATGACGTCTATCTCTACCGACTTACTATAACGGGTATGCTACGATGAACAAATCCTAATTTTTTAGGTCAAGAACTCGGTCTGGGAAGGTAAAATTATATTAGAAGTGAATGAGTTGTATTATTCACAATAATATTGTGGATATTAATCTAATACAAGTTTTTTTATCCTTATATTAAAGTGAGTAATAAAATTTTTGTCCCCAATAATATTTTAGATATTAAATCCTTTTAGGTTTTTTTTATCTTTATATTAAAAGTAATTAATATTTATTATCCCTAATAATATTTTGGATATTTACCCCTTTTAGGTTTTTTATCTTTATATTAAAAGTGAATAATATTTTCTTGCAAAAAAAAAAACTTTAATTTTTTTTTAAATACAGGCCAAAAATCCTTTGTAGCAAAGGCAATGTTTTTGAGAAGAATACAAAAAACATTAAAAAAAAACCCTAAAACCGAACCTAGAAAACATGATATTCAAATTAGACCTAATATGGCAAACCAAAGGTATAAACGTGTTGGGAATCATGCAAGGATCAATAATCTAGCATCTATTTACTTTAATTTTCAACGAATTAACACGATTTGGCCAAAACTAGGTTTCGGTACCAAAACCAAACCAAAGATATTAAATGCATTAAAACATGTTATTGATGCGAATTAACTATAAATTATTGACTAATCAAGTCTATGGAATAATTCTGGGCAAAGAAATGGAGAAAAATTGGTTCAAATCATGTAGTTAAGGTAATGTTCTTCGCAAGAAAACGAAAAACAAAACACAGCCAAAACCTAGCAAAAACCCAGAACCCAGCCGTTGTTAAAACCTTCATTTTTGGCTTCTAAAACATGTTTTTTTTAATCTCAACATATCACATTAACATGCACAAACATATTTGAATAAAAAATACTAACAAGAAAAAAACATCAAAACACCCAAAATCAAGTTTAAGGTACCAAATCTAAAACAATAATGTAACACAACTTATATGTTCATGCAACATGGATTCAAAATTGGCGTTTTGAACCCATTTTATGCATGAACATGCATAGCCAAGCTAGGTGAAAACACAAAATAAAACAACATTATGTACCAAAACAAACTTAAAATAGCAACAAATATGTATCAAAACTTCAAAAATAACATTAAAATGTACAACACAATAGCAAAGAGGTGAATGCAACATTATTTGTTAAGCATTCCAAACCTCTTTGCTTTGCTTTTTTTTTGTGAAGTTTTATAGATGCGGGACCTAAAAAATAGGTAACAACTATAGTTACAAGGCTTCTTGATCAAGTGGTCTTAAGCTAACTATCACACACAACCCTTTTTCTTTCTAGTGAGTAGGTGGTTGAATGACCATGCTTTATAATCCTCATTAATTTTTCATTTATGCTTTGACTAAAAATGATAATTATTATGTCTTTGGTGTAATAACTCAATTTTTGATGACATAAAATTAAAAAAAAATGAAAAATAAGATGAATGAAAAAAATTGAGATTCGGGTCAAGACAACACAAGTTGGAAGTCTTGAGGTTTTAATCAAGGTGAAATTATAAATTTAGGATTCAATATTACTAGAATTTTGAAGATTTGATAATATTAGAAACTTAAATAAACTTTGGATTAATTTAATTAATAAAATCATGAGCTTAAATGAAAATTTGATAAGATTGGAGACTTAATTAAAATTTGATTTGGTTTAAATTAATGATGTCAAGGGTTTAAATTGAAGAATTGATAAGTTGAGGAACTTAATTGAGTTTAGAATTAGTTTAATTAATGAGATCAAAGGGCTCAATTGAAGAAATATTAAAATTCAGGGTTGATTTGGGGTTAAAATTATAAGAGATTAAATTTCAAGGATCGGTTTGTAAAAGGCACCGCAATGCAGGGGCTTAAATACAATTCTGGCCAGGGGTCCGATTAAGAAGTGTTAAAGTTTGGAGGGCTAGATTAAAAAAACGGCTGCCTTAGTCCAGAAACGGCGTCGTTTGTCATTTCTGTTCACTGTCTTCTTCCTCTGAAAAACAGAGGAAAGCTCTCTGCGAAAAAAGAAAAAATACAGGCCACCAGACACATTGCAATGCCCACAACTTCCATCACCAGCTTCTTAGTTCATCTCCGTGTCCTTCTCTGCCACGATGTGCCCACAACGTCGAGGAAACCATCACCAATAGTCCAGCTATGGCAAGATTATTGGTGTCCCAATTCGGCCAAAACACAAACTCCTGAAATTTCATCCTTATCAGGGGAAGGTAAGGAGCAAGAGGGGATGCCTATAAAGGCCCAGAGAATTCACAGAAAAGAGGATGGAAAAAAAATAATGAAGGGAACAGAACACAGAGGAGAGAAAATGAGAGAGGGAGAGAGAGAACCAAAAGGGGCAGAAAGACAAGAGAAAAAAAAACAGAGGGGAAGGAACCGAAGACAGAAAGAGAATCCCAGCAACGAGCATCCACACGATTCTCCGCGCAAAACTCCAGCAACAAACTCCGGCAACAGGTAAGCTTTCATTGTTTTCCCTCTCTTGCAGTTTAATTACATAGATACTGTGCCAGGCGTGCGTGGACAATTCACGCACGCTGCATATCACTCAGTCGGGTTGCTAGTTGAACTAGTACAGGGCCGGGTTGGCTGGATCAGGGCCGGGCCATATGGTTGGGCTAGATCCAGCCCAGTAAAAAAAGAAGAGAAAGAGGAGTGGGTCGGGTCTATGTCTTAGACCCAGATAGCCCAGTCCATATTTACTAAGGGTGTGTTTGACATATGCCTTGACCATAATTTTTATGCCCATTCTAGTTTGATATCCGGCCAAATGAGCCTCTTTTTAATATCAAAAAATTTCAAAAATATATGGGGATCTTTTCGTTGATTTATTTGTGGGCGCCTCACACTTTGTTTTATTTGTTTTCTTTGTGTTTTTTTTTTTCTACTATATGCTCAATCTGTGGACTATTACTGTTAAATGCAAAATTTATTGTACAACGTTTCTTTTATTTCAGTCTAAAAGGAAAAAAAAACAAATATAATAAAAGGAAAGCAAAAAGAAAATGACATAGAAAAATTCTTCTTTAAATTCAATTTTTTGCGAAATTATTCACTGACGCTAAAGTTGGGTATATTATATTTTTTGGGGTTTGTGCAATATTTACCAACACCAGAGTTGGAAATATTCGTAGGAAATGTTCACTGACGCCAGAGTCAGGAACATGATAGGAAGAACAAAAAAAATGAAGAACAAATTCTTAGCAATTTTAGACAAAAAGCAATGCATTCTGCCTCAGGTAAGACACTCAAGGGGTGATAGTATCTTTCCTTTCGCGTAACTAGTCTCATACCATAGAATCTCTATTGATCAGTTAGGGTTCCTAGTGACCATAATACTAGGTGATGACTTCTTGAACTAAGACATATTCCTATAAAGAACAAGATGCTAGATATATGTCATTTTTTCAAGGAAATTTTTAATTGGTTGCCGCGATGTCCGGGTATGACATCTTGCATACTCTTTAGTAGTGGACCTCCATTGTATCATAAGAGATACCATTGTTTTCTTCTCCAAGATCATAATGTTATACCCGCTCCACTTTGTTGCTGAGGCGGCGTCAGGACATGCACACCTTAATGTGAGCCTCTTAAGAGGTGGTGTTGGGAAGGAAAATGTTTTGGGTTTAATTATAAAATTATGATTAAAGTTCAGGAGTCGCCACCTAGTATTAAGGTTACTAGGAAACCTATGGTCTGCGAAAGCTTGAGTAAGGGACTAGTTGTGCAAGGGGAAGACACATCACATCCAGTGCACCCTACCTGAGGTACGCTGTATTGTTGTTTAATTGTTTTTCTAGGTCAAGTTTATATTCGTTGGTCTTCTTCTAAGGTCTAAGGTAGATTTTCTTTCGTGAGAGAGTCTCAACCTCATTGGGTTCAATTCTAACTGTTCTAAAATCTAAATTTTACCATCGTATTTATTTTGCACTTTGTATCTTTAATAACTGAGGGTATATTATAACTATGTAATTTTATACTCCCAAATATAAAACTTTATATTTACACCCTAATATAAAATAAACAAAATGATTGGTGAAGGATTTTTGACATTTTGTTTTTTATAAAAACATGCTTGTAAAACTTTTAGAATTTGACCGTATACATGAAAACAAAATATTTTATGTATTTTTTGTTTGTTTATAGAGGAAAATAATTTAAATAATTTTGAGATTTTGTTGAAAATTTTTAGAAACGTTTTGGAGAAAACTGAGTATTTTAATACCGAATCTTTATCTTATAGTGTAAATACAGAACCTGATATTATGCAAAATTATTGGAAAAACATGCGAGAAAATCACAAATATTTTTTGAAAGGATTTTTTTTTTGGGATTTTTTTGTTTTTTTTTTAATAATATTATTATAATATTAAATTTGGTCTCCTAAAATTTCATTCTTTTCAATGAAGCCTGAATTGAGCTCTTAAACTTAATTTTCACTAATTAAGCCCACAATAAAATTAATTTTACCCATTTAAAGTATAATTAAGTCCTTGCACCTAATTAAATCCTTCAATTTGACTCAAATTAATTTTTAAACATAATTAAACTTTAAATTGGTCCATGATTAAATCAAATTTGTCTAATAAATGTGAATTTGGAGAATAACCCAGAAATGGGTTATGACACACTTCATAGATTAACATAAAATCTTTTCAATAATTTATTTTGTGATTATGTATTAGGATGAGGGGCAATTAGGTCTTTGACTATATATAAAAATAATTAGAAAAGGTGGCTCGAGCGTGCATGGCATGCGTTAGCAAGTGGGAGGTGTCTGTGCTGTTTGAGCGGCGTGTATTGTGCCTCCCTCATAGTGATAAAATGTCGCCATCAGCAATGGCATTAGAAGCAATGAGTTATCCTTTTCGTGGTGGTGGTGCATATGTTCACGGATGAGGTTTAGTTGAGCTCAAATGAATCTTTTTTCTTTTCATTTATGGTTTCTCTTTCATGACCTAGAAATTCATGATAGGTCTTTCAAAAATTAATAATCTCATTAGTTTGTGTTTCAATCAATTTTGCTCCTTATTCTTTTGATTGCTATTTAGTTTGCTTTTAATGCTTTTTGAACTTTATTTGTTCTATTTTTTCCCTAAGCATTTTATTTTATTTAATTCTTATATCTAATATGGTCATTATTCTTTTGATTGTTATTTTTTTTCTTGATGTTTTTTCAATTTTATATTCTTTTTTCTTTTGATTTTTCTTTTGATTTTTTTTCTTTTTTAAAAAACTTTATTTTAATTTTCAATTTATTCCATTATTGTTTACTTTCATTTAGTTTTTATGCCTAATTTTATCTTCATTTGTTTTGATTATTATTTGTTTTTTTTTTTAATATTGTATGATTAAGGATTTTGCTTAGTGGTTTTTTAGTGTTTTTCTTCTATAGAGTGATCCTGGTCTTATAAACTGGGTCACTCGTTTCGATGATTAGCTAGGTTGACTTAAATTTTTTTAAAAAAAATTAATTTTTTTTTATATTAGATTATTGAGCCTTGATCTTTTTATTTTTTCCTCTTTTTTTAGGTTGAGTCGGGTTATTGATTAGTCAAGTTAACTCATGTTTACTCAATTTTTTTTATATTCTTTTCTATTGATTTAACTTTGATATTTTTTCTAGGTTATTTTTTTAAGAAAAAAAAAACTCCAACCTAATCTCATATTGCGAGTGGTGGGTTGTTGAGTGAGCCTGAGTTGACTCGGGCTTTTTTATTAAATTTTTTTTTAATTTTTTTATTTGACATAGATTATTGAGCTTTAAGTTTTTTTATTTTTTTTATTGTTTATGTGAGGTTTTGCCGATCTATTATCTTGAGTATTAGATTAATCAAGCTAACCCCATTGATTTGGTTATTATTGCCTGAAATCTTTATATATATATATATATATATATATTAGGAAATGTTTTACCAAACTCATGACATAAGACTTGCTACCTATATAATGGACACTAATTCTGGAAGATCTCCAATCACAATTTCTCGAGTGCTGGTATGCTCTCGTTAAGCTTACCTTCAGGTTAGGACTTAAGACTTGGGCTATACAAGCTGCTCTCACTATCCTAGCTACAAGGCTTCCTGGTCCAGTGGTCTTAAGCTCACTATCATAGGCAACCCATTTTCCTTTCTAGTGGGAGAGTGGCTGAATGACCACGCTTCACCATCCTCATTACATTTTCATGTGGGCTTCGCCCCCACGATTGGAAACTAACGGATTAGCTCTTTTTACAAGGATTTGGGATTAGCTTATAATGATCCAATTATATCTAGAATTGTTTTTATTTTTTCATTCATTTTGGATACAATTTTGAAATATTAAATCTTTCATTATTTAAAAATTATGTATTTTTATCACTTGTGTAGATTTATCATTCAATGAATAACTGAAAAATCATCAATGGATGGAATTAGAATTTTGTTATTTTGTCCATAAGTAAAATAAAATATTCAAAATTTTATATTTTTTTTATACATCTAGTTTTTTTATACATCCAAAAGATTCGGATTCCTCCTATATTTTAGTAAAAGAAATTCAGTAACTAATAGCATCGTGGATAGGGATCTAACCTATCAACCTACCTAATTTTATTATAGAAGCTAAACATGATAATAATTGAGTCTCCAGCTTACTTTTTAATATTGAATCTCCATTTTTTTTTTAGTTTAACATGGGTGTCCGGGACAGCTTGCGCGCACCTCGACTAATCCCACGGGCCCTAAAGTTAACGACCATGTAAGCCTCCAGTGGTCATCATATGAGCAACCACAGGGCTCGAACCTGAGACCACAGAGGAAGCAAATCTCTTGATCTCAAGCTTTTACCACTGGGCCACCACCTAGATGGTTTGAATCTCCACTTTATATTACGAGATATTGTTATTTTCTCCTCAATAATCATAGTGTTAAACTAATACACTTTATATATTAACTTAAAAATTTAAAACTTGATCTATGTTAGGTTTTAAGTTAAACCGAAAAAAATATTAATTCGACCAACTCTAAAATAATAATATTTTTTTAAATGGCAAAAACATTGTCGTTGGAATAAAAATGAATAAATGAATGATCCATATTGATTTAATGACTCATGAATTGGACTTGTAAACTAATTGTTTTTCACATCTATGTTCAAGATGATTTGCTTTAATGATGGCAACAAGATGGGTATGACAAGAGCAAGTATGGATTGGGTATGGGTCGAGGAGTGATTTTTTAACTGATATGGGTTCGTCGTACGTATAATATATTTTAATGGATAAGACATGAGATTAAATTAGTTGATATATTTTAACAATTATTCATGTTTTAACTGTTTTAGTCCTTAGTTTTATTAAAATGAGTAATAAAAATATTATTTCTAATAATATTTTAGATATTAACTCTTTTTAAGTTTTTTATTCTTATATTTAAAATGAATAATATTTATTATTCCTAATAATATTTTGGATATTAACCCATTTTAGATTTTTTATCCTTGTATTAAAAGTGAATAATATTTTCTTGTAAAAAATAATTTTTAAATATAAGCCAAAATTCTTTGGAATTTTACAAACTTGTTGTAAAATCCATAAAATATTTTTTTTATATAAAACAACATGCAAAAATATTTTAAATTTTCTTTGAAAAAATATACTCAAATAACTTTAGGAGTTTTAGCCATATGCAAGGAAAAAAAATATATTTATATTTTTTTAGACTTTGTTTGACAAAAACCTATTTTTTCTTGTAATAAAACTACCCAAAAATAGACTAAAGGGGTGTTTACCAAAAACAACTTTAAACCAAAAAAAACCCTTATAAAAAAATGGCAAATCGAACAGAGTATAAACCCTTTGACCTAGATTTTTTTCTCAACCCGACTAGGTTGACCCGAAATATTTGGTTCCACTATAAACCGAACAAAAAATCTTGATATGACCTAAAAACAATCCAATGCTAAAAAATAGATTAAAAACACAAAAAACACACAAAAAATGGAATAAAATGGATCAATTACCACAAAAAATAAAGAATACCAAGAACATCGAGAACACCAAACATGAACCCAGCAATGTGGGTTCCAAAATAGACCGGATTTGGTAAAAATAAAGGCACGTACATTGTTGCAAATCATGCAAGTATCAATATTTTAGCATCCATTCACTTTGATTATTAATAAATCATCATGATTTGGCTAAATACGTTTCATTTTAAAACCAAAACCTAAGGATTAAACATCTTTTAAATTTGTTATTGATGCGAATAAACACTAGATTATATGTTAATCATGCATAAGAAAGATGTATGTGTAAAAAAATTGACTAAAATTGATCCAAATGTAGGGGTTAAGAAAATATTCTTCTTAAGAACATTAAGAACATTGCTTAAAACTTAGAAAAAATACCCTAAAATGGCAGCTATTACCAAGCCTAGAAATGGGCATTTTGGGTTTCTAAGACATTCATTTTTTACATAAACATGTTTGAATCTAAAAAATTAACAAAAAAATAAAAAATCAAAACATCAAAATTAAATAAGAGGTATCAAATAAAAAATACATAAACTTAAAACAGGTAATATGTTCACACAACTTGATTCAAAATTGGTTTTCTTAACTCATTTTGTGCATGAATAAACCTAGCAAACCAAGGATAAAATACCCTTGCTTTAACATGCATAGTTTAAGTTAAACAAAAACTAAAACAACATTATATATCAGAAACAAACTTAAACAACAATTTTAATGTATCAAAAACATAAAACAAATCAAAATATCTTCATTAAATAAAAATCACAGCAACAAAAAGGTGAACACAACTTTATTTGTTGAGCATTCAAACCACTTTTATATGCTTATAAACATAAATATAAAACAAAAAATAAAAATAAAAAACAACAAAAGCAGGTCACTAAAAACCTCCTTTTGGATTAAAAAAGTATACATATAAAAACTACTCTTTCTTTGTTTTCTTTTGGAAATTTTTGTCTCATAAATTTGTAAAGCTAAGAAATCTTTTTGTTTTGGCTCATGGACCTCTACACTTATGTTTCTTATTGATATTTCTCTTATTTTTCTTATCCATTCTTTTCTTTTTCTCCTTGTCCTCTGCCTTTTTTTTTTCTTTTCTAAACTTGGGAGGTATTTACAGGGTTGTGCTAGGGTTTGGGAGGTTTTGAATCCATTTATGACGTCTTGATCTTGAGAGAAGTGTTGTAAACCCTTGATAAGGACACATTGAAAAGGCTTTGTGTGTGAACACACGAAAAATAGGTCAATTTTTGCATGATAGTTGCATTGTCAGGGCTGACTAAGTTGCCCATTTTCGAGGCCTTGTCGGAGCAATTCTGACGTCATTGTCACCTGAAACCACTTGAAGTTGGTAGAGGGGATGCACATCTTTCATTTGAATCCAGCTTTGCTCAATCTGGAGATTTGTAGCTTCATATTCATGCATTTGAAGTTGTCAACTCGATCACCCAAAACTGTAAAAAACAGAAGTCAATCGACCGAATGATGTGTCACTCACCTTCTCTTCTTTAAGTCTGAATGACATGTCATTTAGGGTTTTTGATTTGGGATTGATGAATTTCAAGTGAGCTCTTATTCTTCTAATATCTTTTAATTACACCCATAATCGCCTTCAAACTTTTAATTTCATATAATTTACCCATGACAAATTCAATTATCAGCCTTTGAGTTGGCCGCCTTTTTCATTTTAATCTTTGGTTCTGATTTGTGCATTTTGACCTTCAATTGACAAATAAACTTTTAATTTTTTTAATTTGAGCATTCTGATATACTCTTCTTGCTAATAGGTTGTGTGTATATATTATATATATTATATTTTCTTTGTAATTTCTCTTTGTATTTTTTGTTTGTAATTGCTTTGTTTATGTGGGCCTAAAATGAATAACAACAATCTCTATTATTGACATCCTTTGCCCATGATGTAATTGCTCTTACTAATTGCTTTATACCTCTCTGATCTTAAATAAAATAAAATAGAATAAAATAAAGTGCTAGCTGTTTTTTGCATTGGAAAAACATACTTGGATTGATCTGTTTAATGTTTTTCATCTTCTGTCATCCTGACTGAGATGCTGTGTCAATCCTAGCATACGGTTAATCCTATTGTTAGGTAAAATAGTATGATTTGACACCGAGTGGTTTCCTCTCTTTTGCGAAGAAATATCTCATCGATGCGCAGCTGCACCATCTAGCCCGCATTTGTGCAAGGCATTGTTTACATCAGCACTAGTAAAGCATGAGAAGATGGAAAAAGGTTGCGAAAAAAAATTAAAAATTATTTTTTAAAAGCTTTTAAGTCACATCAACAAACCATTGAAGAATCTATTCTAATTGTCTTAGTTTTTCACGATGATTAAGCTACAGGACTCAGAACTTATCCTATTTATCTAGAATATTTTCGTGATTCATGCTGTCTCCATTTCAAGCTCGCTCCTAGATGTTACCTTTCGCCATGTTATCTGACCCTACACACCTAACAATTAAGTCCTTTCGAGCTCTCTTTGTACGATCGAAACACTACCCACATGTTTTTGTTGGATATTATTTGTGTTTTGTCCAATCTCCATTTCAAGCTCAAGGAATCCATTGGCCTACGGCGTGTTATTGATATGATCATCTCGGTTTTCGTTTTCCAATTTTGTTTTCAATCAAGATTTTTGAAATTTATTTTCTTTTATGATAGTCTGGTTCTGAAATCGAATCGAAATTACGTCATATACTATTCATTTTTATGATGCTTTGCTGATGAAATGATGAATATCGAATTATTACATAGAACTTACGTTGATTTTTATTTATTTTTAACTAAACCAAGCTTGTCCAGCCCATTTTCTCCGTTCATGAAGGAAATCCTCTACCTCCCATAAAAAAGTTAGGGACAAGGAAGGGAACAATGTCAAAGCTAGGCTTGATCACTAAGACCAGCCCAGGCTTCGTGGGAGGTAAGGTTGAGAAAGTGCAATTTTATGTTACATGAATAGTGATTGTGTATAGGATTGAACAATTTAGGCAACCCACTTCCCTACATAAATGACAAAACATAATATTTGTGTCTTGATCTTGAGAAAAGACCATGACAATTGACACGATTCAATTGGAAGACAGAACCATCATGCCATGCCAATTTGAGTCCGATTTTGCAAGTGATTTCCCATATGGCCATGATTATTAAGGTGACATTAATATATTTTTAACTAAGTATGTGGATAATTGTCCTTGTGATCATGATCACAGCTACTAAATTATTTTTCTACTAAGCATAACAAACATTAGTGTGGTTTGGTGGGATAACAACGGACAATATTCAAGCTAGAAACACCAACACCATTGCATCAGCTAGCTATTAGTCTAATTCTGTTCTGTATTTTCTATGACAAGACATGTTTGGTATTGTGTGGTGAGAGTCTATTTGATATATTTCGATGGTGATTAATTTGTAAAATATTTTGTTTTATAAAGATACATTAAAATATATATTTTTTTATTTTTAAAACTTTATTTTTCACATCATCATGCGAAAATCATATGAAAACATTAAAAAAATTTAATTTAAAATAAAGTAAAATATAAATTTTTTTTTAATTTTTTTCAAAAAAAATTTGAAACACAAAACCAAACAAGTTTCCAGTATCTTTTTTAAAAATAATTTTCACTTACAAATACATCAAAATAATATATATATATATATATATATATATATATATATTTATTTATTTACAATACATTAAAATTATAAAAAAATTTAATTTAATATTTTTTAAAATAAATATTTTTTTTAA
>Ga0307517_10005555_pt1 | contig 18949 bp, 12 predicted proteins | sample 23_EM_MG_FD_194515 | JGI IMG/M metagenome (GOLD analysis project Ga0307517, IMG submission 194515) | Populus trichocarpa ectomycorrhiza microbial communities from riparian zone in the Pacific Northwest, United States - 23_EM | ecosystem: Host-associated > Plants > Roots > Unclassified | place... | reverse complement strand
CAGGTCTGTCCTTTACGGTGCAAGTGAGGACAAGTGGAGGGAATGTTTCGGCTGTCATTGACAATCAGAGGGTAGTTCCCTACAGCCCTTACTTCTCCCTCCGCTATAAGGCCCATATCAATGTGGAAGTGTGCGGGTCTGTCAAGGCAGTCAAGTACATTCATAAGTACATTTACAAGGGTGGGGATTGTGCCACTGCTATCCTGGACTCAGATCATGATGAGATAAAGCGTCATCTCCATGGTCGTTATATTGGTCCTACGGAAGCAGTGTGGCGCTTGTTTGAGTTCAAAACACATGATGAACTCCCTGACGTCACGACACTCACCCTTCATCTTCCAGGCCAGCAGGCTGTCTACTTCCCAGACCAGGAGAGTGCTGGTGACCTTCAGGAGCGGCTTGATAGGTCCACCAGTACCCTTCTGGCCTTTTTCAAGTACAACTCTGAGAATGTAGATGGAAGACAGTATTTGTACCATGAATTTCCTGAGCACTTTGTCTACGTGCCTAAGGTGGGATGGAAGCCCAGGAAACAGCGATTTGCAATTGGTCGCATGTGGTCAGCAAGCCCTTTCATGGGTGAACGCTATTACCTGCGCTTACTTCTCACTGTGGTACGTGGTGCCAGGAGCTTTGAAGACCTGAGGACGGTAGATGGTATACAGTGTGAGACCTTCAAGGGGGCGTGCATTGCCTTAAGGCTGCTTGAAGATGATGGTGAGTGGATTGCCATGTTCAGGGATGCACAAGAGTTCATGACAGGGAACGCCTTTCGACACCTGTTTGCCCTTGCCCTGCAGCATACAACAATCACCAATCCACTAGCCATCTGGGAGGAGTTTAGAGAGAGTTTCTGTGATGATCTGACCCACCTGCTCGTGACAGGTAGGGTAATAGTACCTGTTGGAGGGGAGGGTATGGGGGCAGGCCTTGCTCATGACTATGGGCTCTATCATATTCAGGACTTCCTCAAAGAATATGGTAGATCCTTGGCAGAGTTTGGCCTGCCACAACAGGTACTGGATTGGAGGCAGAGGGAGAATGGGGTAGTGGGCAATGCGAGGATGGGGGAGGAGTTGGAATATGATTTGGTACAGGAGCAGGTGTTGTCTGACACAATGCGGCAGATGTTGAATGAGGAACAGGTTGCCTGCTTCAATGCTATTGTTGCTGCGGTGGAGAGCCATGAGCAGGACCCACAGCAGCAAGAGCCCACTGGTGCCTTCTTCCTTCATGGCCCAGCAGGTACAGGCAAGACCTACCTCTACAACTGTCTCTGCAGTCATTTCCGGGCCTAGGGAAAGATTGTACTTTGCGTAGCATCCTCAGGGATTGCCGCTCAATTGCTACCTGGGGGCCGGACAGCACATTCAAGGTTCAAGATCCCCCTTTCAAATGACTCTAATGCTGTGTGCAACATCACGCGAAACTCCTATCTAGGTGGGTTGATTCGCAGGACCTCACTCATCATCTGGGATGAGGTTCCCATGCAGCATAAGGCGTGCTTTGAGGTGGTCAACAGAACCTTGAATGATGTATGCAACAGTGGTAACCAGCAGTTGTTTGGTGGGATTCCTACAGTACTCGGTGGTGACTTTGCACAGATCTTGCCAGTCATTCGCCGCGGTACTAGGCAGTCCACTGTGTTGGCCTCAATTCAACATTGCTCAATCTGGCCTCATTTGCAGATCTTGAAACTCAAAACAAGTATGCGTATGATGGCCAGTGAGGTCAACCAGGTATTTCTCACCTTTCTTCGTGATATGGTTACTAATCCCCTCCATCATGGTAATCTTCATCTGCCTGCTTATATTCGTCGGGTATCCACAGTTGATGAGCTCTGTCATCATCTCTATCCACAGTCATTATTGGATGAGGCAGTCACAGTTCACAACTCTCTTGCAGGTAGAGCCATTCTAGCCTTTCGCAATGATACTGTCAATGACTTCAATGATGTACTGGTGGAAAGGATGCCTGGCGTGGAGCATAGGTTTGAAGCTATTAACCATGTCAATGTACCTGAGGACGCTGCTGTTGCGGAGCCCTTTGCAGTGGAATATTTGCAGAGTATTTCTCTAGCATCTATTCCACCCTGCTGCCTAAGCCTTAAGATCGGTGCCCCACTAATTCTGATCCGAAATCTGAGTCCAAGGGAGGGCTTATGCAATGGTACCAGGATGAGGGTACTTGGAATCCGCCGCACCTGCCTACAGGTTGCCATTCTGGGTGGAACCTTTGATGGCATGATTCGTCTTTTACCACGGATCAAGCTTACTACCTCAGAGGAGGATCTACCCTTTATCCTGGAGCGTACTCAGTTCCCAGTCCGTCTATGCTTTGCCATGACTGTTAACAAATCTCAGGGTCAGTCCCTTGATCAGGTTGGTGTAGATTTGCGCACCCCTGCCTTCAGTCATGGGCAACTTTATGTGCCTCTTTCAAGAGTCACATCGTTAGATGGACTAACACTTCTACCCTCGGAGCAAACCCCTACTCTGACGGATAACGTAGTATATCCTGAAGTTCTTTTATAACCCCCTTCTGGTAAGTGTACATTCTCCACTCTTCTATTTTCTTATATATTGGTCTTTATACTTATTGTTTCTTGCTCAGACTCCTACAGAACTCTCTCATACAGTGAACTCCTTTTCTCCTTCCAGCCTTATTGCTTGAATCTCCTCCTATTCCTACCAGTAAGTCATGTTTGTTTTCCATCTCATGTGTTTATCGTAATATGTCATTAACCGGAATGCTTCGCTATAGTTCCTCTTCTCATTCGCTTTCTGCCCAGGTACGTCTTTTTGTATACCCCCCTCTTTATCAATTCTCAATATTAAATAGCTAACCATTTACCTTGCGTATATTGATCCAAGTCCCTCCTCTTGTGTTATTATTTCTGCTTCCTGCTGTCTCCTGTTCTCTTGTGGTATAGTTTTTGAATAAACCAAAAGTACTGTACCTTTTTTAGACTAATTCATATGTGTGAATTGTGATTTCAACTTGCTGCCCATAACTAATTACCTTATTTTATTTGTGGGATCTTTAGTTTACCATCTGAGGTATAAGTATGACAAGTTATATAAATAGCTGACTATGAATGCTTCATCTATACCACATCAAAAAGAATACGCTTGACCGGTCGGTCGAGGGGCTGCTAGTTAAGGAAGTACTGACTAGTTATACACAAACCGGGGATATCGGTTGAGCACGCTTTAAGAGTTGAATACTAGCTGTCATATCGAACTTGATTGCCTGATTCTGTGTGGTGTTTTCTGGCCTTTTTCTAGCATCCTGTGGCTGCTAGGTACCCAACGCACTTTCAGCCACAGCTTGGACAGCAGAATACCAAAGCAAGTCTGGCATATCAACTTCAAAATATACTGACTGCTTGAAGGAACCAAATAGTGTCTCAATTGAAGCCCAATTCTTTTTGTACTATTGTGCAATCTCAGGCCTTGTGAAGGGTTGAACATGGAATCAGAGAGGACCAGGTGGATATGTGCTTGTTGAGCATGGAGCAGTAGTGGTTATTCGGTAAGCTCATATGTTGTCGTAGTGAATCTGTAACAAGAATTGATGATCTGTATGAAAGGAGAGCAGATGAGTAGAAACGAGTCAAAGAGTAATGTGCGGTCAAGATTGGGTCATTTCAAATGCATAGTCAGGAATTCTATCAGAAATAAGGTTTTGTGCAATATCCAGTATATGAACTATACGTATATTGATAGCCCAGGTTTGAAATAGCATGGAGCAGCTTGTTAAACTGGAATTGAATGAGTTGGGTATTGAGCAGTTTGGTTGAAAGGTAGTATTGATATCGCCCAAGAGAAAATCAATGGGGCGAATTTGCTTAAGATTCGGTTTCAAGTTGTGATCCGATAGTGAATATGGAGGATAATAAACCCTAGCAAAGTGGCAGCCAGGAGGAGAAACAGCGATGGAGTATTGTGAGGAGTTCGTTGACTGGATAAGACTATGGCGATGAGATTTGACAAGAAGGTAGATGCCAAAATATTTTAGTTCTCGAGATGGTGTTGTATTTAGTTGGGAAGGAAGTATCATAGGGCAGTAAACAAGTGGATGTGTGAGACGTGCTTCGTGATGCTGATACCAATGTTCAGCAATGAACAAAAAGTCAAAAGATTTCAAGTTTTTGACAAGGCAAATTGCCTGTGCAAACTTCCTGGCAGGCAGGGAGTTTGCATTCACGTATCCAATATGATATATTATGAGGAAATGAGACGATTGTGAGTTGACTTTAATATCACCCTCTTCCTTAGTTTTAAACCACTAATATGTGAACTATATTCTAATATATTAGTTCTATTTATTAATACATTGTTGAATTCATTATCTATCAATACCATTCTGGGATACCATATTACATTTATGCTTTAGATATTCTAGTGCCCCGGAGATAACTAGAGGCTCTCCAGGCTGGCGTTGAATCCAGTACTGATCATGCATGAACTGAGAACTGGCACTTTGGACCTTACCATTCTCTGCTGGCAATATGATGCCCTGGCTTTTCAACTCTTTCTCCAGTGGCACTCCGACTCCACTCTGTCTTGCCGGATTCAGTACATGTTGCCTTGTTGAAACATTATTACTCAAAACCACTGAATCAGATAGTCTTGTAATAAAATTTCTCCTCAGAACTAATTCTTTGGACTCTGGAAGAATATCTCCGTCCCAATTGAAACTGTTTGGTGATAGTTGATCAAAGTGTCATTTCACATTATATTTGGAATAGAGTTGAAGAGGGTTTTTGATTCTCCCAGTATGGTGTCTATCGACTAGAATTTCAACAATTCGTTGATCAATCCAAGAGATATTTTAAATATTACGTAATTGTATATTAATCGGTGCTGTGCCTAAAATATGTTTGACTTTATTTAATTTTATCAATGGCGAGCATGTAATATATACTGCAGTGGTACAAGTTGGACGGCTTTGGAATTTGGGAATATTTTGTAGTTGAAAACTTGTATTGGTCCAATCTGTACTCCTTCTTAGTTTTTCGAATATTGAAGAAACAAGTAAGTTATAATTCCTCTTAATAGTTGATGCTCAAATACTACTATAAGAGAGTTGGCGTGCTTGGGACTGAATAGTCAGAGATTCAGAATAAATCTTTTCAGGCTCAGGTATATTCAGAACTGACGAAACAGGAGACATTTCCTGTATGCGATTCAAGCGGTCTATATGCTACATATCAAATTAGTCGTTGGTTCTTATTACTAGCAGCCCCTCGACCGACCGGTCCAGTGCATACTCACAGCTATAGATTTAGTATAAACACGGCAGATACATGTCAGAAGTAACGAAGAGGTGAGCTGCAAAGGGCCAGTGTTACCAGGGTTGCAGACACAGTATCGATAATATTTTTCTAAGCTACCTGAGTTCCTATCACATAGGCCCAGGATTCTGATATCCATATATCTTGGGCCTTCGGAAGCAGGTACTGCGGGCCATCATATATCTACAACCAAATACCCAGAAATACAGTGCACATAGTAACGTAAGCGGAAATTCCATGCTATGTACCGCTCCCTAAATCCATTTTCTGAGCCATTTATGACTCTTGTTGTACCGTGCACAGGGACGGCCAAGACCCCCCGATCAGATCTGACAGTACAAAGTCGTTCATCCTTGTCCATGAACTTGCAGACTGGCTGTTATTATGAAGAACGACAAGCCCCACGATTTGAGACAATTTCAGCGAGATGACAACCGGACGTGGTGGGGTGCGGCAGAAAATGGCTGAAAGAACAGTAAAAGAGTAAAAGACTGTAGAGAACAAACAGAAGATGGTAGACAGCAGGTGACGATACACTCTCTTCTGTTAGGGTGGTTGGCGCTTACCTGTCGTTCAAGTCCAGAAAAGGAGTGGACGGGACAACACATTGCTATCCATCCTGGTTCTATCGAAGGACGGACAGACAGCCACGTTTATAACACTGATCTAAATACAGGAAATTAAACTCCCATATATGCTGAACCGTAGATCAAAAGAAGAAACTCACAAATATGAACTTGGGTTGGTAAAAAGGTCTCCATAGAAGCCCTATTGAACATAATTATTCTCGCTCCAAAGAGAATACCCGCATCGGGACCGGATTTCCGTACTTGGCTTGCTGTCTGGGGAAAGGATTTAAGGTGCTCACAATAGGCAGCATGGTAAGTAGGCGCAGGGTGATGATTAGAAATAGGAGGAGGAAAGGCAGTAATGGCAAGGGAGAGGTTTACAGCGCTGCGGTACATGCTCTTTGGACTCAAAAATTGTATAAAGCCAATACCCTGAGGCATTGAATTGTGCTGGGAGCAACAAACTATCAGGGATGCGACAAGACCACCGCCTCTGGGGAATGATGCTTGGTCGCTCACCGGGGCGGTATATGGCCTCCATTTTCTCAGTGTGCTCACCGGTTAGTGGCGCCTTAAGGGCAGGACCGCCGTCTTTATGGAGGACGGTGGGCCCTACAGGATGAGACATGTTAGTGCAGGGCAGGGGGATGGACGGCAGGGGACGGCCGGGCACAGGTGAGGACGACTGGGAACAGGTGAGAATAGTCGGGGATTGGTGTGGACAGCACGAATAATGTCTCATGATGCTATATGATTGGTTCGGAGGTGCATTATTTCAGCTTCGGCTAGTACAGGAGGTCCAAGTGCTGGACTACTGTCGCCTATAGTCTGTTCAGTCCTAACCTTCCTGGGCGTAGTGCGTTCTACTACCCCAAAAAGGATGGACTATGAGCTGTAGTCCGTCCCGTCCTACTCTGAAGACTGACCGACTCGACTACTGAGAACACAGCATTTTCTGGTATTCCTAGGCCATAGGCATCACGTCCAAGTAGTATTTGGACGACCCCCACGTGCGCCCTCCGTGCCAGCTACCAGAATGGTTGTTCGCTGTTCTCATTTGAGATATTGGGGTTGACGTGGTCCAGTCCAAGTAATATTTTCACTACTCACTCCCACCCCTTCCAAGGAGCATAACACAGTCGTGTTTGGCAATAGGCGTGGTGTTTGTTGGGATTGATGTCGTCCGGTCAGAGTACAATTTTCACCACTGCCTCGTGCCCTTTTCAAGCAGCATAAGAAGAGTGCTGTTTGACCGTTGTTATCTGATTCGTCAGGGTTGATGAAGTCTCCTCAGAGTGACATTTTCACCATTGCTTCATGCCCACTCCCAGCTTCTAAGAAGACTGGAGTTTGGCTATTCGTTTTGGGTTTTCGCCGTTGACGTGTTCCGGTCCTATTCAAAATTTCACTACTTCCTCATACCAGTTCTGAGCAGCACAACAAAGCGATATTCCGTCAAAATTACCTGCTTCGCAAAGGATGTTGTTGCCTAGTGCAAGGAGGATTTCTACAGCTCCTTCATACCCATCTCAGGCACCACAAGAGAGTGCTGTGCGCCCAGATTCACCTTGTTTGGCAGGGTTGACATCGCCCTGGCCGAGTAGGATTTGCACTACTCGCTCGCGCCCACTCTAGGAAGTGCAACATACCGATGTTTAGGCATAATCATCTCGCTTTTCGGGGTTGATATCGAAACGTCTGAGAAGGATTTTACCCCTCAGCGATGACTATTCTGGAAAGCAGAACATAACAGTGTTTGGCCCACATTGTCTGATTTCTCCAGACAGACATCATCTCTTTTGAGTAGTATTTCTACCACTCTCTCATACCTATTCCAATCGGCCAACGAGGCTGGAGTTTTACCCATGGAGTCAGTTTGGTTGATATCACAACCTTCCACTTCTAACAAATAACCCTCAATCTCAATCATCCCGAATGCAGATGCATTTTATAGACCAATAAACCTGAAAAGGTTATGGCAATTTCTAGCGTACCAGTTCGCCCTCTGCACTTTCAAGAGGATATCTGTTCATGAGATTCAGTGTTAGCAGCTGTCCGGGGCCCCTGTGGGGCCCGGTGGGGGGACTGCCAAGATCCCAGTACGAGACGGGACAGCAAAATGTGGGCCGTCCTCGTCTTTCATTCCTACTTGTCGGGCAACTTTAGAAAATGACCGGACAGGATGACAAAATGGCGTCCGCTCTCGTCCTTGAACTTCGAGGACGGCCGTCATTAGGAAGGACGACGAGCCCCACGATGTGAGACATCTTCTAGTAGGGGACGGCAGGTGCTTACCTCGGACCGCCGGGGACAATGGGGGACTGCAGGGGACGGCGGAAAACATCGGAAAACATCGGAAAACAGTGGAAGACGGCGGGGGACGACGGGGGACGACGGGGAAGTAGAAGATCTTCCGATGCTCTATTAAGATTAACAAATGTAAACCCAAGGGATGGAAGGAATTTCATCACAGAAAGGACAGGCCGTATATGCAGCTCCCGCAGCTACTCCATGTCGGTTAGCAAAATTAGAGAAGGGTGAGTGGTAGTTAGTGGACAATGGGCTTACCTGCTGGGGCCACTGGGTCACGCTTGGGCTCTTGGTCAATCTGCTTGGAGACGCGGGACATCTGCTTCTCGCGCATTTGTCTCGAGGTTGAGGAAGGAAGGAACGGTGCTTAATACGAGGAGTGGGAGAGGACTATTAACGAAGCTTGGTTTGTACCCTATAGAGTGTGGGTTTGAGGAGAGTAAAATGTGTAAGTTGATATCCGGGTGTAGATTTTTTCACTACAAATATTTGTGAATCCAGTGTTAGGAGGAGATGGATGCAGGGAACTGGAGCGCTACAGAGACCAGCCGATACTTCCAAATACTGTACTGATGTGGCGTTGAGACCTTTTGCTATTTGTATTTTTCTGATTTGAGAGATGTAGAGGATGATTTTTTGAGCAAGTTTGTGCCGTGAATGAAGCTGGAGTCCTTGCAGTGGGGTGAAGAAAAGGTGAATGGTGGGACAGTGGATAGCAAGTGAGAGGGGGAAGAGGAAGTTTGGTGTGGAGGGGAGGATAAGGATGTGTGTGGGGGGGAAGATGATGTGTGTGTGGGTCTCATGGTGAAAGAGGTCAAACGCGAAATTTTAATAACCTAATCGGACGATCTACCGGCATTACTATCAGATGATCAGATCGCGCATCGAGATCCTATTTTCGAGATAAAACTGCCCAGTACATATTAGATTCTCAACATTAACTTCAAATTATACCTAACTATCCAGTCTCTAATAGTGTAGTTGATTGTAAAATGGTTATGAACAAATTTTATGAGAAATAACATACCTTCTTTATACCCCTAGTATTCCAGTTATTATCCTGTTTTGACTCAAACAAGGCATTCAACGTGCTTGCAAACATGCCAACTCTCTTTGCCAACCGCTGATGATGATTAATCTCCTTACGGAGACCAGTTTGACGTATATCAATCTCAGAGGATAGCTGCTCGACACTAGACTTTGGTATATCTGAATCTATTGACAGCAATATGCATTAGCTTGAGATATAATCAACTACCATAATCTGAAAAAGCCTCTTCATATTGTACACAATGTATTTAGTTTGGAAAAAGAAACCTACTCTTATCATGTAGGTCATTTGACTCAATAGCCGAAAATTCACGGTTGGATGATGATAGAAGACTGATAAAAAAACCAACTTTCTATTGTATTCAATAAGGGATTCTTGATTAGTAAAATCAAACTTACAATTAATGTATGGTGAATGAGTTGACAAATTATTGGGTTAAGTATACAATATAGAAATAAGATAGAACTTACAGGAACTGTGGTACTAGAACCAGCCCTATTTTTGGTCAGTTCAGATTTTGATAAGGAAAAAGATTTTAAAGTAGTAATTAGTCCATCGTGAGTATGAGCAGCTAACGATACTTGATTGATATTTTGGTATAGGATAATGAACTATGAAATGGAGGGTGATGAGATGAATGAATATAATAAGCACTCAGATGGCAGGGATAGAATAGTATACATACTAGAAGGTGAAGGAAGAGGTAAGTTATTAAGTGAGCTTGAGGGTAAAATCTTTGAACAAAGTGGAATAAACTCTGTGACCCCTAAGGTCTTTCGACATCTAAGACATGAACTACATTTGAAATGTTTATAGCGACGTCTATCTGCATCGGAGTTTGCTCCAGAGTCCTTATTAAATGCTCTACAATCTGGATCATGAAAGCTGCAGTTAGGGCAATGAATTTGTTTATTCCACTTATTATAGATTAAATCAGCCATATCACTCTTGCCATTTTCACCTTTAAGCGTAATCTTGAGAAATTCTCCCATCGTGTATGTAGTACTATGTATCTATCAACTCCTGTGCTCATTAGTATAATTATAACTAGGATATTTTCTGACTTTATATATGTATCAATGTTGAGTGTTGAGTTACCAATAAAGATTGAATGAAAGAAAAGTCAAATGTTATGTTTAACCTGTGAACAGATTGACTTCACACTACCGATATATCAGGAAAAGACAAATGGTCATAAGAGATGCCATTCCCATTTGCGTGCTGGATTTCAAATTATTATCTGCAATTTAAAAAACTATATATGAGAAAAGATACTAATACTTACTGGCTTTAGGATAAGAGGAAGGCTATACATACAGGCAGGTAAAACCTTGGGTTTGACTTTGATTGGTGCAGGAGCAAGTGGGTAGATTAGAGACGGCTCAATTAGGATATGTGACTAACATATTTGACCTAGTAATGGGACACTCACTAGATATGGAACACTTGGCAATTACGGTGTCCCACATATTAAAATAGGAATACCTTAATCAAAGCTACATCTATTAATCTGTAAATCTATCTATAGATAGCTAATATATCTTCAAATATGCTCTAGCAATATTACTCTCCCATTGGCAAAACTGATTAAGTAATAGTACAAAGTGTAGAGAAATAACCAATTAGCTATATAGTGAGTAATGTATTTTATATAAAATTGATAAAAAATGGTAAAATTATTCTAACTGCTGGAGAAGGTAGAGGCACATTTTCTCCTGAGCCTCCATGTTGTAGACAGTTGATTGAATATCTACAAAGTTCAAGTCGTTGATTTCAATCAGTATAACATTTGACATATAAAAAAGTATAATATTTCTACTCTGTATATCACCTAATACATATTTTAAGTATTCTACTAGTTTAAGAAAGAAAGTATATGTTTGTTTCTGTAATTCCAGTGATCTTTAAATAATTGAAACTGTTAATTACATATTGTAAATCTTGTGTAAAATACAAATATTATACTTGAAGTCACCCGACTTGTAATTTATATTTTACAATAATAGGTAATATGAAAGATATACTTTCCTAGTAGTCTCTAGTAAATAGCATAAGTTTATCATTTTCTATCAATTGTATCAAAGATAAAATACTCAATATATTGTAAATTAGGACATTTTCTACTGGAGTTAGCAAATATTATCTTTAAAGCCTAAATGCCTATTTTTCATTATAGAGCATTATTATAGGCTTATCAGGTATTTATGAAACATTTTTCATCTGTTTTAATTAAGTATTGATGGAGGTCTTAATAGTTTTATGATACAAACTGAAAGATATTGTCATTTGCAAAGGTTGAACTGATTGAAATCAACGACTTGGACTTTGTAGATATTCAATCAACTTTCTACAATATGGAGGCTCAGGAGAAGATGTGCCTCTACCTTCTCCAGCAGTTAGAATAATTTTACCATTTTTTATCAATTTTATATAAAATACATTACTCACTATATAGCCAATTGGTTATTTCTCTACACTTTGTACTATTACTTAATCAGTTTTGCTAATGAGAGAGTAATATTGCTAGAGGATATTTAAAGATATATTAACTATCTAGAGATAGATTTACAGATTAATAGATGTAGCTTTGGTTGAGGTATTCCTATTTTAATATGTGGGACACTGTAATTGCCAAGTGTCCCCTATCTAGTGAGTGTCCTATTACTAGGTCAAATACGTTAAACAGAATCCGTTATCCTAAATTAGCAGAAATATTTTGCTTAAAATATAGAAGCAATATGATCCAAGAGAACGATTATTGATTCTAGTTGATTAATATATTGGAAGCCCAATAAAAGTCACATGTTGGATTTGATTTAAATGATAATCAATATTTGAGCAAATATAATACCTAGAATTGCCAAAGTGTATTTGAAAATATTAAGGTTTCATATATTTGTACTATTCTCTATATGTGATAAAATATAAAATAATATTTACCTATATCTGAACCTAATACTTGACCCACAAAGGTCAAACCCAAGGTTTGGACTTGGTTATACAACCTATGATTTTGATAACACTGTTTTTGAAAGAATTCTTCAAATATTTTATATGAAAAAGGTTTAAACGGTAGGATAATAATCAAAGGATAATTGCTGGGTAAGAGATATTGGTAAGAAAGAAAGATCCTATAGGGCAAAAGGAACAGACCAAAAATCTATTTCTAATAAGAAAAACAGGACCTCTTAGATGGTTGTAGAATAATATATATATAATTCTAGAGTTTGTTATGGGGCTGAGGCTCCCAAAACTGCGAGCCCTGGCCCTTTTTCCCATCGCGCCCCACTCAGTGGCCTGGTGCGGGGTGCCTTTTTCTGCATTCCCTGCCCCAATCCCGGCTCACGCCCTGACTCCAGTTATATCTCAGACCGGTTCCTTTTAAAAATAGGTGGTATCAAAGGAGTCCCTTATAGGGAATGAAGGCCGGTGGGCCATGGACGGGGGTAGGGCAGGGATTATGGGAAATATACCCCCTCTGACATAGTCTAAGGGCGGGGTCTCGTACGTGAAAACCTGACACACCCAGCCTGTAATGAGCATCTGGTAAAACATATGACTAGGGCATTTCTATCTGTATTAATTGAAATAAGTTAAACATTGTGAGGACAAAAGAGTCTATGACCATTGATGATATTAATATTATGTCAAATTATGATATTCCTATCTTGGTTGTTATACCACTACGCAAGAGCTGCTCATTGTATTTAGCACTTTTCTCCTAATAACAATATCTTTCTTGTAGTATTATTATCAAATTTCACCGCAACTGATTTTTAAAAACCACTTATTGAACCTGAGGGAATTATTCCCTCATACCAACATAATCAGTACATAGGAAATTTTAGTCATTATCGTATCATCAATAATGTACTAAAGGTTCTATATAAGAGAGCAGTTATCGCCTTCTTCCTATCGATATTTGAGCTTGTCAGTTTTCTTTCAATTTTCTTTTCCTGATATTAATATCAATTCTTATTTTGATCCTGGGTACTAATATATTCAAAGATCAAAGTCAAACCTTGGGTTTAACCTTATCACAACTATCAGATATTAGTAAGTACACGACAAAAGCATTTTCTCTCTTATTCATTATTATTAGAGGATTTATCCATTCAGGCCAGATTAGTTGAAACACTTTTGATATGCCTTGTTCATGATTTATTCTACTTTAGCAATAGCATATTGCTATACTAAAAGCTAAACCTTGAGTTTGATATTTAATCAACATATTTACTATTTACCCTAAAATAGTTGTTTTGTTTTGAATTTATTGAATTCTATATATCCTTGTTTAAAAATCTCCAGTTGTAATTCGCCAACATTTGTGATTCAATTATTCTGATCAAATGCTAAGTAACATGCATCTAGAGTATCCATATCTGCTATCACTTAAGTCAAACCTTGGGTTTCACTTTTTTACAATCAATTCTCTTTTTCCACTTGTTTTAAAATGTTATAGAAATCAAGATATAATAAAGTTCAAATTTAATTATATCGGTAATACAAATAGGGTTATAAGAGTAATGGCTAATAAATATAACCAAATATTTAGATTCTACTATCGATATTATCATGATGTCAGTCAAGTCAGATATGGAAAACCTATTGGGTCTGGATTCATCTGACCAAGATGCTGAGTACGAATTCATCGCGTTTAGTGATGATAAAGCTACCACTAGCGACCATTTAGCCGTCTTATGTCATCTGCAGTTTATGTATAATGGTAGCATTTCAGCCAGAGGATATTTTGATGGACTCGAACTGCAACAAGTACACTGCTTCCTGTTACACCTTGAGCAGGAGTACCAACGGTTTATAAACAAGCATGTATCAAATACAGGAGATGATATTTCTGCGTTTAGTATCAGCAAAGGGGCTGGCCCTACCGCACCAGAGATAACAACAAACAACACTACAGAACCCTGTTGAGAGTTACCTACTAGGCACATTCCAAGTGATAATGTAGGAACTAGTAACTTCAATGACAATGAACATGATCACAGATCACTTAACCAGGAGCAGAAAAGATTACTTGAGCTTCAGAATACATGGGGGAAGAGCAACTGGCGAGGGAGATTTGTACTCTATAATGAGTATGATGGTGTCACAAGACTCACGCTCACAGAATGGAAGAGGTTGTTGACCTGATTCTGGTCGACATTGTTGGAGGAATGTATGACCAGACTATATAACATGCTCGCACGCCTACGAAATACACGAAACAACCTCCTGACTGTGACATTTGCAAGAATTCCTGGATTACCCTGATCACAACTACAACTGACTCTGATTCGACATTATCACAAAGTTATGCACTCCAAGAATACCAAGGACATTGTTTACATCACCCAACGCTTTCATTATATAAGTCCCTATCATTCTGACTCTGCCTATCCTGAAGACTATGGTTACTGGTGTATGACAACCTTGCCTGCCTACCAGCGAGTAAATTAACTACTTCTTGACATTTTACGAAAAGAGTTTCGCATGCCTATCAGGCAACAGGCTATTACTACTCACTTGAAAGAAGGCCGTCACGGGTTCGAGATTGTCAATAGTAGTAGAATGAAGCATTTTGCACATGGATTGCTTCTGCTTCTACTGATGGATTGGTATGTGGATATAGCTTGAATGACAACTGATTAAGTTTGACACTTTCTATTGCAACAATTATCACGAATTCTTACTAGACAGTGGAACTAGCGATTCCCCTTCAGCCAATTGCAAATTGACTTCAATAGAGGGGTTGGCAATATTGATGCACCCCTTAGTGGATATGAGCTGAGAGAAGCAACCTTTACGAGCTATGATAGCCTCAGTTCAATGCATGTCTGGCATCATACCAGGACTTGCCAATCCCGGAAACTCTGAATATCATCCTTGCTCATGTTTGAATACATGATCCCAACAAGAGAGGTGATCTGATTAAGGACAATTGGCTACAGTAGCATAGACGAGATGGCTATTGCGTTCAGCACAGTGGAGATAATTTACCTCAATCATGATAACCCGATATAGAATATCTTGAACGGGAGGCTGATATGCGACTTTACAATTCTACCATAGATCACAACACAGCGAGTGGCAATTTGACTGGGCTTCGGTCCTCACATAGTATATCTCCATGTGAGCAAGGAGAAGATATTGGAACTCTGTTGTATAATGTAGGTATTGATTCTCTGCCTATCCCGGTTGGGTCTAGAGGCTTTAAAAGAATTCAATATTGAGTAATAAATGTTGTACTTAACATTTAGATTGAATGAATATCGGTTACCCAATGGGGATTACCGTGACATACACAATCACGGCAGCAGTCCACTGGTTAGTGCAGCATGTCACCATACTGGAATCATGGAGGTATTAGGTGAAGCAACAATCTGCATCAATGCCTCAGTCGAAGAGTGCCAATAGTACCTATGACAGCTGTACAACAAATGCAGAAGTCATCTTTGGTTGATTTCACCATCTTTGATGATAATGAAAATGTGGATCACGAAAGAACACCGTCCTGCACTCTGCCATCCGAGGCTTTGCACCAGCCTTGTGAAAACTATTCTGCACAATGCAATTAAGAAGTACTCAATAGTGGTACCGTGACTCAGATGGCTCAGGAACATATATCAGATATCAGCATGACTGTGGATAGTGTTAGTATTGATCCCACACTACTTGTTAGAATAAGTCGGTCCAGTTTGATCTCTAACCCACCACACATGGTCAAACCACGTGAGTGGTCAAATGAGAGGTATTATATGCTCTGTTCATGAATGGAATGAATAAACTATTTGGACAATAGTTATTAGCGATAAGTGCTAACACTGGTGGGATGTAATTATTAAAATATATATTTGTACAAGCATTTACCCATCATGTGCTGCGCAATGGGAGCTTAGACCAACTCTGGATTCTCTTCTGCCTTGTATTCTAGTAGAACGGTAACCATCATCAGATGAAGTACTAGTATGCGATTCAAATAAGTATCATATGGCAATTGAAGTAGGGGACGAGACCATTATGCAAACCCCGGAGCAGCCAACCATTATGGAAGGTAGAAGTAGAAATATTACACATTTGGCAACCATAATTGCGTGTGAGTAGGAGGGGTGGGTAGGTGGAATGGATCTGCGAGGCTAAGTGATGTAAATGGTTGATTAGTAACAGGGGTAGGAGGTATTATTGGGAATAAGTGGTGGTAAGATAAGTGTAAAATAGAGTCAGAAAACGGACATAGGTAGAAGAGGAAATTAAGGGGTAAAATTGAAAGATATATGAATATGTGAGATAAATATGATATACATTTACAACAAGGAAAATATAAAAAAATAATCCATAATGGGGATGACAGCCCTGTCAGTCCAGATTTCCTATAAAGGGGACGCTACCGCTGTCAATCCTGTTTTCCTGTAGAGTGGACGCAACACCAAATGGTCCAGTGTTTCTTTAAAGTGAATATCACCCCTGACTATGCAGTTTTACAGTAAAGTGGACCACACCTCTGGCTACCACTAGTGCTGTAAAGTGGAGGACACTCCTGGCTATGCACTTTTGCTGTAAAGTAGACAACACCGCTTGCTGTCAGGTTTGGTGTAATGTGGATGACACCCCACTTTGTTCCGGTTCCTGTAAAGTCGACAACACCCCAGTTTATTCCATTTTGATATAAGCTATAAAGTAGGCAACTGCATGAATAAGTTTTCAAACTAGACACTAGGATTCTAGGTAAAGAAATCTAGGCCTATCAAGGTCAAATCTGCTGCTGCTAGTATATATTATTAGTAAATACTTTCCTTCTTGGCCCCGCAATGGTATATACTAGTACTCAGGTCTGCGGCTGACAGTGTTTGTAATTAATAAACACTTTGGTTCTCGAGCATACAATGAAATCTAGTAGGACTCAGGTCTGCTGCTGATAGGGTTTGTGATTAGTAAATACTTCCGTTTCTGGCAGTGGAATAAAATATACTAAGGCTTGGGTCTGTTGCTGACAATGGATGTGATTAGTAAACACTTTCACTCATGGTACATGAATGAAATACACTAGATCTTAGGTTTTATTTGAAGTAGTCTAATATAGCTCTTGGCAAGCTTTGAGGACATGGCAGAAAATCTGCTCTGTGGTATTACTCTTAAATGCAGGAAGACAATAGTAACACACACAAAGCATGGATGTACCTTCATGAATGCCCGAAAAATAGAAGCTGACGAAGGGTTTACTGGGATATTGAAAACGCAACGCTCACCAAGAGTGTACAGGTGTTGTGAAAGCCCCAGGCTTACCATGCATATCCGGTTGTGGTGAAAGCCTGAAGCTCACCAAAGGTGTCCAGTTTTGGGGAAAACTCAAGGCTTATCACGTGAGACCAGTGTTGGTCAAAAGGAAATGCACACCAATTGTATCTGGCCATTCTAAAAACCTGATGCTCAGCAAGGGTGTCCAGTTTTTCTGGAACCATGAGGCTCACAAATTGTGTTTGGCTTTGTCAAAAACATGACCCTCACCAACTCTGTCCGGTTTTTGTGAATGCCCAAAGCTCATCAACTGTGTCCGGTTTTGGGGAAACCCTGGAGCTCATGAATTGTGTCCAGCTTTGCCGAAAACACATTGCTCACCAACTGTGTTTGGCTTTGGTGAAAACCTGACACTTACCAAAGCTGTCTGGTTTTGGTGGAAGCCTGCAGCTCACCAAGTATGTCCTTTTTCATGAAATCCCCACCCTCAGCAATCCTATTGGTTTGAAGTCTAGAGCGAATGACTGGGTCCCTGTTCTTCTGTTATGCAAATCTCATATACAGTAGACTAGTCTATTTTCACATAGATTCTACCTACTTGTAATCTAGAAAGCTAAAGCCCAGAGGTGTAATATTCCTTACTCTTGAACATATCACTTCTGTACCCATTGTATATTCTATGATTTTTCTTTATAATCACAGGGTATTTCTTTACGATTCTTATTTGATTGAGAGAATAGTTCTGGAGGATTCTGATAGCTAATGCAAGTGAACTACACTGCCTACATATTGGCTATTGTATAAGGTAAAAGATGTTCCTTGCCCCTCAAGCCCTCCTGGTAATCTGCCCTCAAATATCCCATAACTATCTGATCTAAAGTACGATTACTCTTGTCTTGCCTACCCGCATCTACAAGCCTTGCCCTTCTGATAATCCGCTACATGACGTGTATCATTCCCAGTCCCGCCTCCTTTTTTCCTAACAGTTCACTTGCTACTATGCTTTCCAAGCCTTCAAAACAAGTATTCCAACTACTAAAGAGCTTGGTCTGATTGACTTCCTATTACTTTGATTAGTTATTGTTATAACAAGGGTAGTTTATCCATACCTCATACAGCACTTTAATTGTCATAGCATACGCAGTAGTCGCTGACAAATACAGGATCTGACTCCGCTTCTCATGCAAATTGCAAACATACAAGGAGTATGTTAGATTGGTCTCATGCAGAATCAGTAGAAACTTCGTATCCTTATAGATGGATGAGGATTGGAGTACACGTGCTATAGCCTTTTGGAGGGAACATTTACTACCATCACTATTCATAATGTCTTCACCCTCAGCCAACAAGACACAGCACGAACTCATCAGCAAAAGTACACATTTGCCCCCTATACCTCATGAGGCATGTGAGGGATGGGGGGCAAAATTATCAAACTCCAGTTGATGTATGGGTCATCCATACCCTCATAAACCTCGGTTAAATCCT
>Ga0307517_10005554_pt1 | contig 18950 bp, 5 predicted proteins | sample 23_EM_MG_FD_194515 | JGI IMG/M metagenome (GOLD analysis project Ga0307517, IMG submission 194515) | Populus trichocarpa ectomycorrhiza microbial communities from riparian zone in the Pacific Northwest, United States - 23_EM | ecosystem: Host-associated > Plants > Roots > Unclassified | place... | reverse complement strand
CTACACAACTGAGGATTTCGTATCCATCATGAATATAAACCTTGGATCTGCTTTCCATCTGTCCCAACTTGCACATCCACTTTTGAAAGCTTCAGGAGCTGGAAGGATCGTCTTTATGTCATCCATTACCAGTGTGGTTTCTATAAACCCTCAATATCCTATATATTCAGCTACTAAAGGTACTTGACATAATTTTCTATCTCTTATCTCATTTTCCTTTCTGGTGTTTGTATCGCAAAAGCTGTTATGTTGTGATTTCTATATAATTGCAGGTGGAATGAACCAACTTACAAGGAATTTGGCATGCGAATGGGCTAAGGACAACATAAGGGTTAACGCAGTGGCGCCATGGTCCATCCGAACTCCTCTCACTGAACAAGTACGAACTCTACAATTCTTTAACTAATGTTTCTCTCCTTTATGCTTTCTTTTCCTTTCAGTACTCGTTGCACAAGTGCAGCAACATAGGTGAATCGTTTTTATCTCAGGAAATTGCGTCAAGGATGAACATTCTGAAAATATATAATGATGCTTAATTTTCCTGTACGATTCAGTTTCTGGACGACGAAAAATTTCTGAAGGAGGTTTTCAATCGAACCCCTATGAAACGACTTGGAGAACCAGGGGACGTGTCTTCTGTCGTCGCATTTCTATGCTTCCCTGCACCAGGCTTCTTAACCGGACAAGTTATTTGCGTTGATGGAGGGATGTCAGTGAATGGCTTCTCCATGGGCTGAAAACTAATTAGCTTCAAGGCCTGTTGGTTCATCTACTAGCTAGCAGGAAATGTACGAGAGAATCATATTGCTGGTTGTTGAAGTATTATAGCCAAATAATATTCAAAGACCATCAATAGCCAAAAAGTTAGTTCATCTACTAACTTTCTTTTCTTTATTATTTTCTTGTGTTTTTTCTTATGCAAATTCTTAATGTTTAGGTGGCTTTATATACTCTTACAATTCCTACTTAAACTAAGACGTTTATGCTTGTCTAAGTAAGATTTATTCTTTTCTAAAACTCTAATAGATATTAATCTTTAATATTGCAAAGTTAAAAAATATTATAACTCTTACGACCTCTAAATCATAACTCCTAACTAATATTGAATTCTAACCATACTCTCAGTATTAACTGTAATCATTTTTCTATCTTTTCCTTCTTTTCATGATGTTTTGCCTCAACCGTGTTTATACTGTTTTTATTCCTTCATTACCAAACATGAATTTCTTCAACATTAAAAAAAGTAATTTTACCATTGTATTCAATATCAATTATATTCTTCTAAGCCATATTCGTATTTCCAATCTTCAATCAGACTCGTAGATTTTTCATCTAAGAGTAACCTTTGGGCTTGCATATCTTTAATTTCTTGTAGCTTACTTCAAAATTTTTTATCTAGAAACCTGACTCGAGTAAGGTTCTAAATCTTGGATTTACTAGGTCGGTCTATTGAGCTAAACTGAATTTAATGACTATATTCATAACAATATATTAACTGAGTTTGTTTTCCACTAGAAACCTAACTCGAGTCGGGCTCTAAATCTTGAATTTATCAAGTTGACTTGAATTTAATGACCATGTTCCTAACTCCTATCAACTGAGTTCGCTTTCGTGAGGTTTATAAATGTTATAACATAATTTTTTACCCCTCATTCTTGTATATATTTTGAAAATTAGAAAAAAAAATATATCTTTTCAATAAATTTAGTTAATTTTAATTATTTCGTTATTTTCATCCATTTATTTAATTTTTATGTGTAAAAAATAAAGCATGAAAATCATAAAAAAATACAATTTTTTTAAATATAGCTAGGGTTAAAATTGGACCGATAATCGAGTATCATGAGTAAAAAAAATTAAAGAGCTAAAGATGAATTTAAAACACTTGATCAAATTAAGAAGTCAATTAAGGATTTATTTGAAGAGAAAAATCAAAATTGAAAGTTAAATTGGTTAAAATTGTATAATTTTGAGAACCGAGTATGAGTTTGCAACAATTGATTAAATCTGGAAATCTAAATTGATTCAACTAGGGGTAAAATTAAGAAGAAAAAAGTGATTTAGAGCAAATCCAATTAAAATTGAAAAAATTCAATACCCAAGGACTATAATGAAAAGGAGAAAATATTTCAGGGATCAATTGACTATTTATTTAACTCTGTTCGAGTCCCATTCTTTTCAGTCCAACCAATTGAGTCCAATTGAATTAAACTAATTTAATTCAGCCCACTTAATTCATGTTTTCGGCTCAATTGTTTCCAGTTGATTCAATTTAACCAAGTAATTAAACTCCAAATTCCAACAATAAAACCAGATCTTTTCAGCTCCTCAATCCCAGTAAAAAACAAGATCCTCAGCTTCTCAAGGCCCAAATTCTAGCATATCAAATCAAATCAAATCCCAGAACTTCAGCAATCAAACATCTAACTCTCCAAATCTGTCCAGCAAGAATCACTCAAAGGTATCTTAAGCCAAATCTCTAGCCTGTCAAGAATTATTCTCTAGCATGATTCCAGCTGCAAAACAAAAGTCTTCCTTCTATAGCACTTCAAAACGAGTACACAAACAGGCCACAATAGCAACAGGGGGGGCCAGCACCAGCCTTGGAGGACAGAAAAAAACAAGACTGGTGGAACCACCACAAGCCTTAGATTTACCCAGAACGCCAGCAAAGAACACTGCAGGTTTTTGCAGTTTTCAACCAATCCCTTTCATCTCCAAGACAAGAACACACAACATCCCATCTTCCCAACCATAGCCGCTGTTAGCCACATTGCTTTTGCTATCTTGCCACGGTCCAGCCAATAGACCCATCACCACTAGCCATCATCTCAATCATACCCATCATAACAGAAACCAGCCTCTCCTCAACCCAAATAACCAATCATGTCATCTTCCTCTTCATTGATTGTCAAAACTGACAGATTCATCATTAGCCTCCATCTCCCACAAACCCACTGAACCACACCACCATAAACACCACCAACCTCCTAGCCAAGACAACCCATTGTTGCTGCTTCTCACTGTAACAGCCGCCCTAGTCTCCTCCTTCCTCACCATAGACCCGAAAAGCCGTCTCACCAAACACTCAAACCAAATTAGCCCCCTCTCACTCATCCTTGCAGTCTACCCACGCTCGTGCACCACCAACAGCAACAATGGCGAACCCTACACCAGCAACAAATGATAGCAACTACTACAAGGACAACAATTCAAAGTGACCATCACATCACCTTCTCCTCAACAGCCACGACACCAGAAACCACCACCATTGAATCACTACCCACACCAGCCTCCACTTACAGCAACCTCGCTCTCTTCCTCGCCATCAAATGAACCCTCAGCCTACCTCTTTTGGCAGTCCACCTGAAGAAACCCAAGCCACAAACCTTTGCAATCTCAATTAAAAAATTATTTGGTTTGGGTAGATTTTGACAGTGGCAAGCACGAGCTCTCCAACACAGAAAATTTAATTGGTCAACAAGTGAGATACACACACCGCGTGGCCAAATTTAATTTTATATATGCGTGAGTCCAAATATTGTCAGTAACAAATATTGCTCATAATAAATAAATAATAATATTAAAGAATATATTTATTGATATAAGTTTATTTTGTGTAAATATGATAAATATGTGACTCCATGAAGATCCATTAATTAAGAGTGGTGTCTTTAAAGTCTATTTTAAAACTAACGAAAGTAAATGGAACAAAAGCCCAATACAAATTTTTACAATTATTATGGGTCAATATTCATTATTAAAAATGACTTAAATAACAAGGTTTTTTTTAGAAGACCAATGAGATATATATATATATATATATATATATATATATATATATATATATATATAAAAGTAATGAAAATGACAAGTCTTCTTTAAAAAGGATTGAAGTCAAGATTTTTATGATTAACCAAATCGATAAATCTTCTAATTCTAAGAAATGACATCAAATTTGGATATTGAGCACAATGGTGAAATCGCCCTTTTCATTGTCATAGAAATTCATGTTTGGTATTTCATGAAGAGATGGAAAAGAGAAACATATTGAGAGCAACATCAACTAGGTTTTAGGTTCATAAAATTTAGAATTTGCAAGAAATTTAATATTGATAACTATGCAAAATTAAGATCAATAAATATATATTAGAGAGTTTTATTGTAGTTAGGAGATAGTTAGTTGATTAGTTCTCTTTTTATCAGAGCAAAACTTACATGAGTTTTGTTCGCCCGCACGCTGCTATGCATGCCGCCACTCGGGCCACAAGTGTTTTTTATATGTCTCGGTTGTCTATCATTCAAGTCCAAACTCATGTCAGCCCATTGCTCGAGTAAACAAAAAAATTATCAGGTTTTTTTTATATATATTAAATAATTAAAGCAAAACAATAAGAATTAATTTTAATAATTACTGGAATTAATTTTACACTAATTTTGACATGATTGACATGCATAGACTCAGCAGAGCAGGGCATGGGGTGAAGCTAATAGCAAGGATGCATCTTCCCCAATGGGTTAAAATCTATTTATGCATCCATTCTTTTTGTTTGAATGTGGGCTTCAATGACTCAAGGAGCTGGGTTGGGGACTGCACTGCCCAGCTTCTTTCGTGTCCAGTACTGTTGGGAATATGACCACTGCACTGGTCATAGCCTCTTTATTTTTGTTAACCAACATTATATAAAGAAACAGATGTTACTGTACTGAAATAAAAAAAAAAAGGGAAGAAATGGATTTTAGTTCCCTTTTCTTATGTCTGGATTATGATTCACTCTGTGGGTCAATGGATGCATTAGTATGTTTTGTTCATTCCTGTCCTTGAAAAGAATGATTATTCTATGTTTTTCTCCATTTTTTCTCAGAAATTGTCGATGTTTTGTTACTGCTTTACACCTTTGCAATTCTATCTAGTGATTTTTCTTCAAAACTTTGCCTGCATTTCAATGATATGCAGCGCAATACTTCCCTTGGATTTCTCTGTGTGTTTTCTTCCTTCAGCTTTTGAGATACAACTAGCTGATCGCTTTAAAATACAAATTCTTTTGCAGAACAGTAATTTAACTAGTATTGTATTCCTGCATGGGGCAGAATGGGTTAGATTGGAATCCTTCAACTACTTGTTACCTCGCTATAAAACAAGCAAGCAAAACAAAAGGGGGAGAGAGAGAGAGAGTTGAGTGATAGAATCTTCCAAAATAATCCTCAGAGCTTGTTCATGAATTTAAAATATGATTTGTGCACCTACCTAAGGATCTTGACCCTTCAATAGTATATTTGAAAAGTAACATTGAAAAAAACGAAAACCACATTCTCACTGAACTTGTTAGTCTTATCTGAACTAATATTATTAAATCCGACCTGAATTAATTCAAATTAACTTAAATTTTAATGTAGTAAAACATTGTTGATTTTGCGATTCGTTCTATATTAGAATTCAGTTTAATTTTTTAACATTATAAGACTTCCATTTTGAATGAGTATTTTAAATTGACCCGTAACCTAAATTTTAGGTCGGGTCATAACCCAATCCAATCCAGGTTTATTTAATAACTTTGTTTAAAACAAGGGTGATGTCTTATCTTTAAAATGGCATGTATAGTCATATCATTGGTATTCCACAGGTAAAGTTACACAGCAAGAAACATCCTCTTTAGTTCATTTTACATTCAATCAAATACAGTAAATTGTCTCAGTTATCCAAGTCTTGATATAAATAAAAAAATACCAAAAATTAGCTAGCTTTACTTTTTTAAATTTTTAGCCTCAAAAGTGCCTTTTCTCCACTAATAATTGCAAGAGGCTGTAAGTAAAATTGATTGCTTTGGCAGTACACTAAAAGCACTAATGTTACAGTACTCCTTTGCATGTGAATGTGGCTTGTCTCCATGTTAAAATTGGATCATGCAACTTCTAATACTATGTAGCATCGCAAGGTTTGCGGTTGATGGAAATGCCAGCTCAGTTAGCAGGGGCACGACTACGATCAAGGGAGGGGAGGCCATGGCACTTTCAAGATTGTTTTTTTAATTATTCTACAATTTGAAAACTTTTTAATCACATCCCTCAATTTTACACACCCTGCACCCTAATTATTATTTTTTTTCTAACTTATCCCGGCCCAATCTTAAATTTCTGGTTTCACCCCTTTTAATTAATTAGTTTTTCTACCGTGTCTCTGTTTAGTATTTTAAAATAGAAGAAATAAATATAAAACGAATAAAAACATGTATAGTTAGAGGGATATAGAAAAAGGTATAAAAACAAATATGTTTTTAAAACAGTTTTGTAATGAATTTTTATATTTTTAATTAAAACTAAAAAAAGAGGGAACACTTCCTCTTGCTGTCTCAATTGTCTCCATCATCTTTTTTATTTTGAAATAATAATCAAATGCTAATTTGAAGTTGTAAAGAATGATAATATTTGATAATTTAATTATATGTTTTACGTACGTACAATTTATGTAGAGTTTATATCACCATAAAACAAGACATATAAAAAAATAAAATAAAATAAATTATATAAAATACTTGTTCATCTCCTTTGATTATATCATATAAATAATTTTCTGATTGCCTTGATTTGTTCATTTCCTTGATTGTTTTTTTATCAAAGTCATATATATATGTTTCTTTAATTCCTTTTTATTATTCTTATAAACAAATTGTTTTGCATTACTTGAAACATGTCCACCAACCAAAAATAATAGAGAAACATAAATAGAGAGTGAGACCAGACGACTGTTGTTTTAGCCCTGGTCCTTGGAGACATTATTATTATTATTATTATTATTATTATTATTGTGAAATTCAAAATCTGTGTGCTAAGATTTTTACCAAAAAAATACTTAATACTCAGTTGTCCCATTAATCAATTCATTGTCATAAACTTTATTCTCTTTAAATCTATCTCTCAAAAGACACTCAACCCTACCACCATATCAACTTTTTGCCTAGGGATTCGGCCGCGAACACCGTACAATTTGATGGGGCTAAAATTACAATCTCAATGCACAAATGATTTTGATTTGATGCCACAAACCACAAACATAAGTTCATCAACACCCTAATCTAGTCCTACACAAGATTAGATCATGTCTTTGGACGCTAAAATGATCAAATTGGGTGAAGTGGATTAAATTCAGGTTACATGTATATCTTTCAATGTGCAGGCTGAGTTAAAAGAAATTCAGAGATGTAGAGAGAGCTTAGCTCTTCTTAAGGCTGCTCGTCATGGCAGCCTTCTGTTGAGTTTCACGTTCATGAGGTTCTGATACATCACCTTTAAGCTTTTCTGAGTTCAAAATCTTGATTCTCAGAGTGTGCTTCTTCTGACTTGCTGAAAAATATGATATTGGACATGCATTATTTATCTAGCCATGTGAATTATGTTTGCTGTACGTACTCTTATTAGGAAACCTACATCACTTTTATAAAGCTATATATTCGAATTTCGCATTTGGACTCTTGCAATTTTTTGACCATCTGAAAAGTTGATTCAATCAGCAATAATATGATCAGTCACCAGCAGAATATCATATAGACATGTTCAAGCAGATTGTATAAAACTTGTACTAATTACGCATCACTAGCCCAAATGATCAATTAGGTATCTCCAGGGTTGTATCTTTTGGGGGTGCCATGAAGGAATATATTAATTTGCTGGTGAAATGGTAGCTAAAGATTGGTTTGATGCCAAATTTGGATTGTGGACAAATATATAAAATATAAGATTGAAAAAAAATATCTTGTTCATCTTAATGAAGTGCCAAAACCTGATAGAGGGAAACATATGGTCCAGAGGTTTGACAGATTTGAAAGGCAAAAGTTTCAGCCATGGCCCATTTAAGCACCTAAAATATTATAAATTGCAGCACAGATAATTCTTATGATAGAGGCTGAAAACAGTAAGATCTTAAAGAGAGGAAAAAGGTTGAGCCGTAGAGGTTAGGAGAGAGTATTAGTACAAACTAGAACAAAAAAATATGCTTGGGCAAGGCATTAAAGATGGTTTGAATTGACCAAGCATCTATGTGTGGCTCATACACAAGATGCTCTAGAAAAACTACAAAAAGAAAAAGGTGGAGAAAAAAGTTACAAAATAGAGGAACAGAAACATCCAAATTAGACCAACCAGACTAAGCTACACTAGGAATAAAATGGGAGAGACATTAGTCGCGATGAGCCTTTCAGAGACTGCCTAAAAATGCAGAAATTGCCCTCATATGGTGTGTAGAGGGCCAACCACAAAGGAAAATTAATAGTAAACTTTCTAACAATTCAGCACACACTCTTCTTGAATCCTACCTAGCATCTGATACACTGCTGTAGCAATCTCATCCACTGAAGTCAGCTTACAATCATCTTCTACCTGCAATAATGATCAAGCCATCATAACTGTTAAAACCTTAGCTGGGTTCCTTTTTTTTTTTATTTTTCTTTTTCTTCTTGTCTTGGCTGTAAAGAAATTACCTTGACACTTAGAGAATAAAGCACAATTTGATCAACCGTTGTGACGTTTAGGTGAAGAACAGTGAGGCGCATGCTATGCAGCCCAGAAACAACCTTCAAGAGCTGTTTCGGCCGCCTTTTCGATCTTATTTTGAGGTTGGCATGACTCTCTACCATGGTCACTTCTATGTCAGCTATAGTAGATTGAGTCTTATGCAACTTTTCATTCTTGCCAACAGAGTTTTCGAAATGAATTGAGCTTGTTGAGTACTGTGGAAATGTAAAGAACTCGGAGAAAGGCAGTGAAGAAACATGTTGCTGATTATCACCATCAGAATTTTCCTTCATTTTTTTGCAGGCACCAAGTACTTGCATCTTTTGTTCAAGCTCCTTGACAAAATTAATAGCACCTCCGATAATTGATGCTTGATCACCCTAAAAATTAAAGTTAATTACTGCTTAAGAGAAAGAAACTTTGCAGGCCATACAAGAAAATTATCAAGAGATGAAACTAAGCAAGAAAATGAGGAGGAGAGGGAAATGAGAGATACCCTTTGAACGTAAGACTCAGGCATTAAAGCTCTCAGAACTGAAAGATACTCGTTCATTTGCTTTCTTCTGTTTCTCTCTACAGCAATGTGAGTCATTCTTTGATTCTCAATCTCTTCTTTGTTCTTCTTACTCCTCGATCTCCTTCTCTTAACACGAGTAGCAGGCATTGTTGATGAATCACCCAAGTGGTGATGATGATCACCAGTTGGAGGAGCAGTACTCAATAGTCCATTTGCTGCATCAATGCTTGCATCTGATGAGGATGGAATATTGTTGCTACATGTTAGGTGCAAATCATTCAAGTGAGGCACCATGGAATTAGGTGGTTGGAAAGAGTTCCAATCCTCATGAAGAAATGTTTCTGTTTGGTTCTCGAGAAAATAAGAAGAGCAGCTGTTGTCTTGATCTTCTTCATTTTGGTCTAGGCCAAAGTCATAGCTCCAATTCCCACCAAGCAAGTTGTAGAGCTCTTTGCTGCTGTGGCCAAACCAGTCTTGTTGAAAGACTGCAGCCTCCAGTGCCATCTCTTTCTCTCTTATAAGAAACTCAGTGTATTTAAAAATAAAAAAAAAAACAACACAAAGGAGAAGAGTAGCAGAACAGAAAGCACCCAAAAAGAAGAGAGGCTTTCTGCTTTTTGGGTCTTGTATGGATGGAGAAGCTGAGCTTTTAAAGGCCTTATTATGAAACAAATGATCTACAGCATATTGCACGTGAAAATGGTATTGAGTTTTTATTGAAAAAGAGAGGAGTGGAGGCCACAATATTGGATTAATTTTCTTTTTGAAAAAACAACAATATATATACTTGCTCTATTTCTCCTCTTTTTTTTTCACTCTCAGTAATACAAAAAAAAAAAAAACTATTTGTTAAATTAAAATAGGATACTCATTTTTGTAGGCTAACAAAAAATATATAAAGTGGAAATTGTAATTTTAAGAAATATTTTTCAAATTACATAAATTAATTAAATTTACATATATTTTTCAACGTCACCACTTTTTTTGGAGTAGATCCTAGACTATAACTTTTGCTTTTCTTTATAGTTGATGTTTACTGTGATTCATAACTTTTTGATTACTTTTAACGTAAAAAAAAATATGGAAAAGACAGAAATATATTTGATTAGAAAAAAAATAAAATAAATTTATTTTCAAAATAATTTTGAAGTTAATTTATATTATTTTAAAATAGAACATACAAGAGAGATGTATTCATTTTATTTTTATTTTCTTATATATACTATTTTATCTCAAAACAATAATCAAATACCAAATATTATTTTAGACTACTATTATTTTACTCTCTTTAATTGGAAGCTCATTGTTCTTCAACAACCACACAATATATAATCAATTCCTATTTTTTATTCATTCTTATACATATTATTTGATTTCATCAGCAATTCGTATATATTCTTGAACCTGTTTCACACACTAAAATTAAATAATTAAACTTTTTAATCTCTAAGTAAATTATTCCTCACATAATCACATCCAAATTAAAAGATTTTAAGAAATAATAATTCAATTGTGACTTAAAATCTGAATCCCAATAATATATATATACACACAAACATGCAAGAAGAAGAGGAAGAGGAAGAGGAAGGCATCTAGCTCACTAACCATTGCCAACATCTCTTGTTATTCCCCTTTCTCATATGGATTGTGAATGAGATTTGAAGAATGATCTATCTATCCTGTTGGCTAAGATAAGAACACCCAGTGATAAACTTGAAACTTAAATCTTTTGCCACATATTGCCTGTGCTATCTGCAGGTTGACCTTAAGCGGGTGCATGCATGCCTAAAATCAGAATCATGAAAGTTTTAGATACTTGCAGCATTTACAACACAAGTTGTCTTCTATATATATATATAAGAATTTTCTTTTATTAATTGTCTCAAAATGATATTAACAAAAGTATTTAAATTGGGACAGAAACTGATATAAACATCAAGCTGTCACAATATATAGCCATTTTCTTATTTTTCTTCTTCAATTTTTAGTAAGAATCAAGAATTGTTGGTTTAACTTGAGCTTAGTACATGGTTTTTTTTAAGGATTACATATCTCAAAAAATATAGAAAATAAATATGATAAAAGAAATTATAAACTAAATTAAATATTGAAAGCTAATTAAGTACTAAAAATGAAAATCTACTATTTTAAAATATAGAAAATAAATATTGAAATCTACTATTTAATTAAAAAAAAAGTACCACAAAAAGAAATTAAAAAGAGTGCCTTGTTCACTTTATTATACTTTTGTTTTTGTAAATATATCAATGGATAAAGCTTGATTTGGTGGCAAATCATGAGCCACATAATTAAAAAATTGGATTTCTTTAAAGAAAGTTGTGATTAAAGTCCCATCTGCCCCAGGTTTTAGGACAGTAACGAAATACCATATGCAGCAACAAATGGGTTAGCTTTCTCTGGTCTCTCTGTTCAATTTTATTTTATTTTTTATTTTGTAGCGTAACCGATACTCTGAATTTTATGTAATTATATTGGCCCATTTTAACTTTATACTGCTACCTACCTGCACCTTGATATGATAACGCATAGAGCAGTCGGTCTACTTTAAGCCTTGATTTGTTCCAAAAAGTTAACAATCATTTATCATCTAGGATTAAAAAAAATATATGATAAATGAATATTATGGTGTGAACAGACTCTTTAGGTGTAATCTGTGTTCATCTTCAATTCTTTATGTAATTAATTTTCAATCAGGCAGGAACTATTGTCTCTGCGATATATGAATATCATAATTATGTGTTTATATTTAAGGGCAAAACAAAAGGTTTAATTAGAAGTAGAGGGGAGGGAATAATAATAATAATAATAAAAAAAAAAGTAATATTTCGAAGCGAAAAACATATAAAATCAGAGGGTGTATATAATTGAAAACTTTCAAGATTTTAGGAGGTTAATTTCTATTATTTTCAAACAATTTTTTATTTTTTATTTTTATGTTAATCATAAATGAAAAGTATTTTATTCCGTGAGTAGGATGTTTCACCTATATAGCCAAGCTCCCAAATTCCTCATCCTTAAAGTTAATCTCCACTCATAACACCTTTTCCTTCAAGTCTTTAACTATGTATGTGTAGGAAAATGACACTCACACACACACATGTATATAATTTCTTTTCGAGCAGAGAAAATCTCCTCTAGCATAACAAAATCAGTAGCATCGACTCGAATTATGGAAGTAAGACTCATTAAAAGAGTTAACTCTGTTCAAGACTCGTATTATAAACTGGATGTTGATGGGTGAATTGAAGTTATAATTTTATATATATATATATATATATATATATATATATATATATTGTTTTGATACAAAGAATTTTTTCATGGCAAAACCTAGTTCGAGCTAGGTTTTAGGTCACCGAGTCCGGAATAACAAAAGATTCACTAATTACTCCACACTCTTATCTTTTTGTGCAAACGTGCATAAAGCAAGAGGCAAGAACTCGAAACATGGAATCGAGTCACACGAGCCACCATGAACCACCAAAAACTTCTGAAGAAAAACTTGAAGGTTATTCGTCATTTTGTAATAATATGGGTCGAATGTACGACTCCATTGAGAGAAGTGAAAAATAAAAAAGACTGACATAGAAGAGATTCTCGCAGTGATGAAGGCCAAGATCGATAGATTAAAGCTACACTGGTATGATTTGTCTGATACATTTGCACGTGAGGAATCTATTTGACAAAACAAACTAGCCATTCATACTGTACATTACTATTACATAATGTATAATACATAATTTTATATAGGGACAGTTAGTATTATACATTATGCATCAATTTCCTTCCCAAGGTCACTGTAAAAGGCAGCCTTTTGTTTCTACAGTTTCAAAAGAATGAGAGCCCATCTTTAGATTCTCAACTTCTTTGAGTATTTCTTGAACAAACAAGTTTCTTGGGAAACAGAGAATTCTGATCCAACTATTTGTATTCCATCTGAAAACAAGTACATAAAAAAGGAAGGTTTAATGCATGTTTTTCATTATAGTAGCATGATTATGTTTTTTTGAAAAAAAAAACTATAAATTATAGCTTTTTATAAGTAGATTTAATAAATAAAAACTAAAAAACTTTTAAAATTATAATTAATCTAAAAATATCTACCGCAACACACTATAATATCAAACAAAACATTATACATTTAGTAACAATGTTAGGATCATGAAAATTAAATTTGAATGTTCTGATTTAAGATGTAACTAGAAAATAACTAGAGAATAAATAATACATAAGCTGCTTCCACGTACCTTTTACCCAATAATATTAATCCATAATTAGTTAATCAATAATCTAAGTTGCTTTCCATGATACGTCTGCAGCTAATAACATTATTGGTAACTTATGCATATATCCTTTTCAGTGGTCCTACAGTAATTAGCACAGAACACAGTAATCTAATGGACATTAGTCGGCACATAGGATGATGTACTTGGCAGTTTGCTCTGAGAACTAGCTAGAAAATTGGACCCTGTAAATTTAAATCCATCAATCAGAAATAACTGTAAAGCATGAATGCCTACATGCACTCACAAAAAAATAAAAAGAGGGAAAAAAATGGTAATGATGAATATGTCATATGTCATATTTTATTATTATTATTATTATTATTATTATTATTATTGTAGGTATCTGGCCAGCTTGCGCGCACATCAACTAATCCCACGGGCCCTAAAATTAACCACTATGTAAGCCTTCAGTGGCTATCATATTAGCAATCATAGAGATAGCAAACCTCTTAATCCCAAACTTTTATTATTGAACCATTTATCTAATACTATATATATATATATATATATATTCAATAAGCAAGCTTAGCATCTTAGTTAAGTGAGTGTTTGTAGCAACTTTCCAAATACGAAGGCATATATAACAACATCTAATTCAAAGGATAAGGAATTGAGTGTTCATATGAATGGATAGACACGTACACATGTTAAAAAAGAAAGAAGAATATTTTGGATTTAAAAGAAAAACTGTCTCACTCTACCTGATAATCCAAAATCTTTGCTTGATGGTTTCAAGCATCAGCAACCTAAAAAAGTTTCAAGAATATTATGGCCTATTGCTGCCAAGAAATAAACCCGATCCTTACCATCTACTTTCCCACTAAGTTTTTGTTCTTGTGATTTTTTCACTTCTTTTTTGCTAGATTTTTTTAGTGAAGAAATGCAGAAAATACCATAAAATTATTCTTTAAGTTTTATCAAATAATTTAAAATTTTAGATTAAAATATCTTTTAGAGTTTTAATTAACAAGTAAATGTTCAGGAATTTCAATTCTACTATCCTCTTATTTCTTTTAATTAAACTAAAAAATTAAGCACGTATTTCAAAGAACTACTTTCATTTAATAAGTGTTAGAGAATAATATAAATCATATCCTGGGACCTCACCTAACAGCTTAAGCTATTGGGTTGAGATGGTTCTTTGACATGGTATTAGAGCCTTGATGACCAAGCGGTCACGAGTTCGAATCTCACCATCCCCATTTATTTGATAAAAATTAAGCACAAGGTAATGTGGGTCTGTGCAAGTTTCAAGCCCAAAGGGCTTTCACTTGAGGGGGTGTGTTAGAGAATAATATAAATCATATCCTGGGACCTCACCTAACAGCTTAAGCTTTTGGGTTGAGATGGTTCTTTGACATTAACAACCTCAGATCATGTTATCTCTGACTGACAATGATCTATCTGTTACATTAATGTGGTTGGAAAACGAGATAGAAATCATATTCTCTGGTATAGTTTTTGGTTTGGCTAAGGTCAGTCACTTGGAATCATATTTATTATTGCTTTATTAATGTATACTGCATTATGCACTTGGTTTCCTTCCATTCCAAATTTACCTATTTTTAACTAGTCCATTTCTAGGGTTTCAAAGTGTCTGCACCATGATCGTAATTCATAGATATTAAATTGGTGATGTGGAGATGGCTCCTTGATATGATAGGATATTTGCAATTTCCAATTCAAAAGCTTATTTCACTTCCAGGTTAAACAAGAAAAAAAAGAATTTGATGCTTAAATATACTGTTTCACTATTATTCTGAATAGCCTATTTTCTGAAGTGGTCCAATGTTGGTTTCAGAAATTACATGTCTAAAAGGTTATACAAGGATTTTAAAAAATTGTTTTTTTTCCAGATTGAAAGTGCTTATTAGGCAATGATATAGTATCCGAACTAAACTGTGTTTCAATTAACGTTAGATTTTACTCTCCCGAACTAAACTGTGTTTCAATTAACGTTAGATTTTACTCTCAATGCAGATCAGCAGTTAAGCTATACAAGAGTTTTCTTGCTGCATACACTCTTATAATCTGAAATGTTAATAATAGAGCTCTTGTTCTTACATTTAAAAGTTGTTGCCCAAGAAAAATGTAGGTTTCTTTTCTGCTTTTAATTATAGGTTTTCTTTAGTTTTTAGCTTTGCATTGACATTTATGTTATTGTCTTAAAGAAAGTTACCTACTTTCTATGCTCCAGACAAGAAAGAAAATTGTACATTGGTTTTTGAGTGGTGTTTCATTGTTATTAATCTTTTATTATATTATATTTGATTGAATGTAGAGAATTAATCCTTTCATTGCATTTGTTCTCTCTCAAAAGTATAAATATGTGACAGTTGGTGAACCAAATTGGACGCCCTGACCTGTACATTGGGGTTACTGAACAAAGAAAATGCTTTATTGGGTCAGAGAAGTCAAGAGTGATGACATTCCTGGTTTTCCATGGAGTTATGGGGTGAGATGTTTAACGTTCATAATTTTAATTGGCCTTGTTTTTTCTTACAGACATTCACCATGCGCTTGGAAGAATTTATCAAACATGAAGCGTCTGTTACTTTCATCACTCACGTTGTCAAACTTTAAGAGATTCATGCATTATTTTCTTGTATTCCTTTTTACTCTGGATTCCTTCACAATGACTGAAATGCTATACTCTCAAGCGTTTCTGAATCTATAACCAAAACAGCTGATGAAAATTGAATTGTTTTACTTTAGTGCAGTGTGCACAAGTGCTAGAACCAACAATTTTAGTATCATAACAAACAATAAATTTGGATGTGGGAGTTTTTTCCTTTTGCTTGGTTTAAAGCTCACACTTGCAGACCATTTTCAAATATACTCTTCTCATCAAGCTGGTTCCTTGTCAACAGAGGAGATCAAGAGTACCTTTTTGCTGATGGAGTTGGCATCAGAACTGGTGACTATTTCCAATTTTACCATTCAGATCCAACTACTGCACTATCTTCATGTAATGAAGTCTCTAAGAATTTCAGAAAACTGAAGCTAGATTGGAGTTCTAGAAACTGCCTTCAAGCAGGAGTTTCTGATAATGTCTGTAGTAAGGAGCTTGTTGGAGGTTTTGTTTTCTCTTGTTGTGGCCGTGGTGAATCATTCTTTGAACGTTGCAATGTTGATAGCTCACCATTTTTGGACAATTTTCCTGGGGTCCCAATGGCCGGAGTATTTTGTCGAGGGGAAATTGGACGTGGCTTTTCAGTTTTGAATGCGGATGAAGGCCCAGAAGAAAGGAGTCTGCATTGCTGCCTGCATGTATATAGCACTGCATATCTCTTGGTGTCTTATACTCCGGCACCTGCAGAGCATTAGATATTTCTTCTTCCAGATGGATTACCAGAAGTGACTGCTGTTGTTGGAACTGGGTAGTTATGCTGCTTGATTGCATTTTTATGTGAAAAAGCCAGGATATGATATGCAGGTCTTTTTGGTCTTGTTATTTTATAACCATAAGCTAAACGTTTCATGAATTATATTTTCACTTCAGTAGTCAACCAAAACCACTAGCACTAATGTTATCTGGGAAGCCGGGATGAGCAGTGCACAACCTTGCTTTGTAATATCAAGTTATCATTTTGTTGCACTAGATTCAAGGATGTCTGATCTTTCCATACTGCGCCTTGTTCTCTTCTGCAACTTGACAGTTCGTGTAATAAGCATCAAAAAATTGTATTGCCTTGTGTTTCTTATCTTTCTATTTTCAATGGATAAATTATGCAACAGGATTAGATATTTCAATTCAAAATAGATCTCCTGTTCTATGCTTAAGAAAAATGAGCCTAGCTTTAGGAATTGTTGTTTTTCCTTCTCTGGGGACATTGAATTTTCTCTAGGTTTCAGGATAAATGTATTAGCCACATTTAATTTTTGATTCTTTGTTATTTTTTCTGCTCTTATCACATGAAACTCACGAAATTTACAAGTGTTTCAAAACCAAAATAAAAGATGTATAGAACAGAATTGACCAAATATGCATAAATTTGTTTAGCTCTGAACTTCTGGTGCAGTTGGAACTAGCTTTATTCTTATCATAGTATCTCACCCTGTTACCAGCCATATTTGCTTAGTTCATGTGGTTGGAAACTTGAGTAACTTGTGTTCTACTGAACTGGAGCCTTATAAATAGCATGCACAATCTCAAATATCTAGTAGAATTTTCTATTTTGCTGAACTCAATTGCTTGTAATTATGGTCACTTATGATTAGTTCGTGCTGTACTGTACACTTGATTTCTCTATTCTAAAAGTCACTAATTACTGAGCCTGGTTGGATTCTAAGGATTGTAGTTATTGCACCTTGATCATAATTCATATGTTCTGTAGATATGGCTCTTTGATATCATAGGAAAGGTGAAATCTCTAATTCAGAAGTTGCTTTTGCTTCTGGGAAACCATTAAATGGATGCGTAATGCATGACCTCATTTGTAGAACTGTTGTTCTGAAATGACTTATTGTCTGAAATGATCAAATATATTGTAGAAGTTAAAATTAATTGTTTTTATTTATAAAGATTTGCTTTTCATTTGTTCTGCATGAAAATATCTATCTCGGAACAATTTTAACCAAATATTTAAACTTAATTTTTTAAAATTGCAGCTAAAAATATTTTTCTTCAACCTATGCTTTTTATTAAAAAAACAAATCATATAAAAATACATTTCCAGATTGCATATTTAAAATTAATTTTTTTACATTGCAGCTAAAAATATTTTTCTTCAACCTATGCTTTTTGTTAAAAAAACAAATCATATAAAAATACATTTCCAGATTGCAAATACAGATTCAAGCACTGCATTGTCTTCTTGTAGTGATGTATCTGAGAATCTGAGAAACTTGAAAGGCAATAAGGAAATTCTTGGCAGTTTTTATTTGGCGCAACTCTGAACACTGCAGTCTTGATAGCTCACTATTCTTGGTTGGAATGTCTTGTCTTACGGAGATTGGACGTAGAAATTTTAGATTTTTTTCGTTAAGAAGGAAAAATGATAAATTTGCAAACTAAACAGTAAACAAGCATTCACATTCATTCACGGCAGGAGTGTTAAAAAAACGAGTTTATCTCTTGCATTAATTTGAATGATATGGATATTATAAATGATAATAAATTAAAAAATTTTAAAAATAGATATTACATATTAAAAGACAAGTAAAGATTTTTAAAACCTAGTCAATTCATCCTAACTCGTATATCTTACCACATTTTATTTTTATATATAATAATTTATAAATTAAAAATTTATTTTTATTTTATTTAGAAATATTTTGGCTCATGATTAAATTTCTTTAATGTAACAAATACTTGTTTTTTTTTTTTTGAAGGAGAGATAACTAAAACTTAATAATAATATAAGATATAAAAATAAGTCTTAAAATTTAAAGTGCCATGGTATGTTTTAGTTGTTTTTAAATCCGGACTCATAAAAATTAATAATATTTTTAACTTAATATGTTAAAAAATTTAAAAATATTAAAAAAATAATTTAAAAAATTTAAAATTATGCAGAAACACGATCCAATATCATTCGCAAACATCCCATTGAACACCAGCAAATCAGGCATAAAGGTACTCCTAGTCTAGAGAGTAGAGATAGATATCTACAGAA
>Ga0307517_10005553_pt1 | contig 18952 bp, 10 predicted proteins | sample 23_EM_MG_FD_194515 | JGI IMG/M metagenome (GOLD analysis project Ga0307517, IMG submission 194515) | Populus trichocarpa ectomycorrhiza microbial communities from riparian zone in the Pacific Northwest, United States - 23_EM | ecosystem: Host-associated > Plants > Roots > Unclassified | place... | reverse complement strand
CCAAAGGACACATCAAATTGATGGCATGGATAGCTAAATAAAGTGATTAGAAAAGAGAAGAAAGCACTGAACAAGCTCATGGGGTCTCGCTAGCCTTCTGTCGATCAAAAACTAAAGAATTAATAGCTCTGCTAATTAGGGTTTCGATTTCCTCGTCATCCATGACCTAACATGTTCTTGACGACCTTTATCGACAAATTTAGCATCTCAAATTCAATGTTTTTATATGAAAATCATTGTTGAGCAGGTCACTTTCAAAAAGGCTGTGTGGGTGTTTGTATATATTAAAAAACGCTTGAAAAGTTTTGCATTCTCCAGCCAACTTAACTTGGTGGTTTAAATAATCACATGATGAGATGAATGTTCAATGAGCTTGTTTGACATTGATATTATAGTTGTTTTTTAAATATGTTTTACTTAAAAATATATTAAAATAATATATAATTTTTTAAAATTTATTTTTAATATTAACATGTCAAAACACAAATATATTAAAAATTAATACTATTTTCACGAGGTTAATAAAGTGTATATGTGTACGCGCGCACAAATCACAGCATTCCAACAAGAAGTAGAAGAGGTTGGAAGATAGAAAACTCTGAGTGGTAGCTCAATCGGTCAGGTCTTGAATTTGTTCCTTAATGGTCACGAGTTCGAGTCTCCTTAGGACCACTGGATATGCTTATATGATTATTAACTTCAAGACTCGTAGGATTAGTCGAAGTACATGCAAGCTGACCTGAACACCAATATTAATATAAAAAAATATTAGAAGATAGGGTGAGAAGTGATAGAGAGTGTAACATGAAAAAAAAACCATAGTCTCATCCTGCAAAGAACTCGAACACAAATGTACAAATACATTCTAGTCATAAAATGTTATAATTATGCAAACAAGTCCTTAAAACGAGAAATTTTTCTTTTTTTTTTCTTATGTTCTTGCCTCGACAATCTTCAAAGAATTACAGAAAGCAGTGAGTTATAAGTATAGATTAATTCCTTAATTTGAAAAAAATACACAGTCACATGATTATTTATTCAATCTAAAAACTGGTCATTAAGAACATGTTTTTTTTATATTAAATTCATGTGATGAAAATTAATCTAACCAATCAAGAAAATGAGTGGTCATTAGTCAATAACCTTGTAGTAATAGGCAACTAAATCTGACCAAATAACAACTTGGCGAATCTAAAGATTTATTGTGATTAAAAATAAGGTGAAGGATGCCCCACGCGCTTAGCTCATTTTCTTTTTTTGGACGTTTTCCGATATGAATATGAAATTAATTTATCTTTTTTTTTTTTTTCAAAATGACAATTCTAATACTTTCCTCGTGAGGAAAACTGTTCTGTAGAGTGTTAATTGGCTATTCGCCATGGATCACGATCATCAATCTGAAGCCGTCCATTCAGATGGATGAAAAACTCAAATAATATGAACAAGTTAAGGCACAGGGAATTAATTATATATCCAATACAATATTTATATCAATATAAAATTAAAATCTATTATTTTAAGAATTACAAGATAATAATTTCATTATAAATACATATATTTTTTTAATTATTATTAACCCCTACACCTAAAAATTTATCATTTCTGCTTAAAATCTAAAAAAAATATTTTTATTATTACTTTTTGCTTAAAATCTTTTAAAATCTATTTATGAAAATTAATGGTTCAATCTTAATACAAAGATAGAGATCAAAATTATGAATTATTTAAATTGATAATTGTAAAAATATCAATTTAACTTTGTTATGTTTATATTTTTGTCTGGAAAATTTCATATCAAGAAGTAACTTCCTATTAGTTACTTATTGGAATTTACTTTGAAGAAAAAGATAAATACAAGTGGAAAAGACTCTAAAATCCATGTCTCATAAAAATAATAAAAATATTTTTATATAGTATTTCTTTCTTTCTTTTATTTTTATTTATTTATTTCTATAAAATAGATTTTACTAATTAACTGATAAGATGTCACTAAAATACCATAAAATTTTTAGTCTTTATCTTATTTGTTTTATTTTTTAGTGGAACACAAATTTATCTAAAAATATCCCAAAGACACTAATTTTTATCTTTATCTTTATAATTAAATATATTTTTATTTCTCGTGTCTTTGTTTTTATTTATAAAAAAGCAACAAAACAATACTATAAGAACACAATTAAATTATTTAAGTTTAAGTTTTTATATATTAATATCGTATATTTAGATATTTGTTTCGGAAGGGTATACCTTGTAATTACTATATTTTTTAAAACAGCAAATAAATAAATAAATCTTCCGCGCTGTAAATTCATGTTTAGCACGGCATGTATGAGTGATTATGCTATCAATGTCCAAACAACATTAGAACTATGATAAACGAATGAAACCATGCATACAACTTAGGAACAATATATTTTAGTAGGAAGTATTTAATATATATTATGGTAATAATTGTTTTTTTAAAATATTTTTTATTTAAAAATATATAAAATAATATTTTTTTTATTTTTTAAAAATCTATTTTTAATATTAAAATATTAAAATGATCAAAATAATATTAATTTAAAAAAATAATGTTTTTTAAAAATATAGGGACACTGTAAAAATAAAACAAATGTCGTACATGAATATAGAGGCCGTAGCCTAGTCTCATGCACAAGGACACCAATCTCAAACCTTCCACATGCACTGATGACCCCACATGGAAGTCCGACCCCAGACAGATGGTCAAAAGTGAATGTACCCTTATCTTGTAAGGCAATGACCTATCATGCATATCCTCTTTTTTAAACACGTGTACAAATACCTGTCTGTCTTTCCATGCGAGGAAGCATTAATTAATATATATATATATATATAACTGCATGAAAGGGTGGTTTTAAACAGTGTAAATTAAATAAATAAAAATAAAACGGAACGATGGTTTTAAATAGCGTAAAATATTATAACTATAAACTCATTTCTAATGTGAATTGTAATAGTAAAATAATAAACTAACAAAAACAAGTAGCTTGGTTATTGAAGATAATGTATTTTTTTTTACAGTAAAATAATTTATTTATTCTTAAAAACAAAAATATTAAACTGGTGTCTAAGGATTATTTCGACTCTTTATTGTTTAAAGCACAATAAAATAACTTAATTATTTTTAAATTCAAAAATTCTTTAATTGACATCACATAATTTTTTTGTATTTTTCATCATGATTTTTTTTTGTTATAATCATGTAAGCTGAGAGGTAAATTAATATTTTAATAGATATAAAATAATATTTAAAAATGAATAGTACTCGATGCGTGTGATGTACGCACTAACATGTAGGATGTTATTACCGAAGTTTGTAATCACACGCCACAGTCTATCAGTGTTGACAACACATGAACCCCATGCATCAACATTGTCATCTTTGATTCTAGTTGGTTCGTGTATAATTCATGCCGCTCTATAAGGTAAATTTCAAAATCCAATGAATTTTAAGCAATTTTTAGTATATTATTGAATTTTTGTGATAATATATTTGTTAGTGTTGATGATGTTTAATCGATTATGTATTATCATGAATGATTATGAAAATTAAAAATGTTGGGTTCAAACCAATGTGTGACAACCCCGTGGTATAATGCTGATGAAAAATTTATTTTTAAGGTGAAATAAGGTTGAAATCAATACCCCACTATGGACCGGGTTAGAAGGATCAAGATTGATTTTAGTTTATCTGAGATGTAATGGTTTAGTTCTGGTGTTGAGATTTTTATGTGTGAATGTTTGTGTTGATGTTTGCTTGCTTTTAATGAGTTTGTGTCAATAAATAATGGATAAATTATTTTTATATATAAAATGTTAATTTTGTTTTTTTGTGTGCATATATATAAATAACAAAGAATATTACATTATTTATGTATTTATATGTTAATTGTTTCTATTATTCACCGAGCAACCCAAGATAGAATGGTTTCGATGTCGGGCCATGCCCTTGGAATTTTTCTTAGCAGGTAATAAATTCAATTAATACATTATCCTTTTAAGATGTGATTCTAAACTCTTTTTATGTGTTAGTTATTTTTACTTACCATTCATAATCTGATAGACAATTAGGCAGGGTAAACCAGTGCTTGAAGACCTACTAAGATGCATGACTATGCATAATCCAAAACAGTGGAATTCTTGGCTTACCTTAGCTCAATAGTTGCACAATTCTAGCTACATCTCTATGATCAAAATGAGCTCTTTCCTGGATATTCACCTCCTAATACTGAAATTGTGTTACCTGAGAAGACTTTTGTAGAAGCTGTGGAGGATATGTTACAAAAGAGGTTTGAAATGGATTTCAATCTTCAGCGATAACTAGATATGGCTAGAATCAGTATGAAGCAAATAGCTGATAAAGGAAGGACGAAAATTGAATTCATGGTGGGAGATTGAGTGTTTCTCAAGTTGCAGCCATGTGAGCAGACAACTGCAGCTTTGAGGAGGAATATAAAACTGAACCCGAGATATTTTAGTTCTTATAAGATTATTCAGAGAATTGGGACAGTGGCTTATAAACTTCTCTTGCCTAAAATGAGTGCAAATACATCTGGTGTTCATGTTTCATTGCAAAAATAATATAAAAAAAAGATTGGTGTAAATGTTGTGGTTTCTTCTAAATTTCTAGTAACTGATGAACTTAGAAAGGTTAAGGTGAATCCTGTAACAGTTTTGGACAGGAAAATCATGAGGAAATGAAATATAACGATTACATTTGGATTGATTGAGTGGTAAAATATGTTTAAAGAAGACTCAACTTGAGAAAACCTTGAAGAACTTCAGCTACAATTTCCAGATTTTGATGTCAATTCATGAGGACAAGAATTACTTATGCAGGGAGGAATTGCCAAGACTACTAGTTCAACTTACTCCCCACTGTGTAAGTTGAATTACTCAATTCCAGATTTTAACTATCACTTTTTAATTGCTAACAGTAATTTCCACCAAGATTATTAGCTTCCTTATTAAACTTGAATACTTCATCTTCTCTGTTTTACCCACGTTCCATAACAATTTCAATCAAGAATTTGTTTGGAAACCAATTGAATAAAAAAAAAGATTGTTTGTGCTTAGATAACTAGTTAAAAAGTTGGATACCTTTTGGTATTTGTATCAATTTTTCAAGTCAATTTACATATTAGTTGAGAGAAACTATCCTCCATAAATAATTTCAAAAACACATTCTTACAGCGATCAATACAGTAGCTTTTTAGTACTAACTTCAAAGTTAAAAAGGATTAGATTTTCTTAAACACCGGAGTCACCCTTGAAATTTGGTATTACTAATGATGATTTTCTGTCGGAGTAAGCATGTGCAAGATAGACAGATAGATAGATGCTAGTCATGGCGATATAATTTTACTTGACAGTAATTACGTTTAGTCATGAGTTATGACAGATAAGTGCAAGAAGACTATCTGGACAGCCTGCAACAAGAAGCCGACAAAATGCAGAGAGCATCTTCCATTAACTTTAATTAATTATGTTAGCATAAGAGTATGTATGCGGTCATCTAAGATTTTCGTAGTAAATTCTTTTTTCAGTAAGAATTCTGAATAATGAATTTGGTCTCACAAACTGTTCTTGACTCCACCAAAGACATATGTGTGAATTAATGAGCCCTTTCTACAGTAAAAGCTCCAAAACTTGCAATAAATATCCAGAGTTTACACATGAAAGTTCCAAGTTGAAAGCTGAAACTCACGTGTAACAGCAGCATTACCCATTACACACCAGCAGCTGATCTGTACAGCCTGCAACAAGAAGCCAACAAGAGTCATAGACCCCACAGTTTTCTGTGCAATGTGTACCGTACCTATAATATCATCATCAACCCTACACCCTCCTGTAACTCCATGTTTTCCTTTATAAATACCCTCCTCCTAACCCTACAACAACAGCCTCCATCACTTGCTTTGCTCACTAAACCTGTTCTGTTTTTCGTTGTCTTTGCGAAAGTTTTATTAGATTTGCTCATTCTTGTATGGCAGTGAGTTTACTTGCACGTGAGATATCTGACCTCTGCTTAGGCAAGCCTGCTTTGAGGTCTCTCTCACTCACCACAACGATAACTGAAGTTCTATTTGCTCTTAAAAACTCTGATGATAACTTCTTAAGTGTATGGAGTTGTGAGCACACAGCAAAAACTAATAAAGACTACAGAGGCAATTGTGAAGAGGATGGCTGTGATGTTGGTGAGTGTAAATGTGTGGGTAAAGTTTCCATGGTGGATGTAATATGCTATCTTTGCAAAGACGAGAACTTGTTGTCCCCTTCTGATGCTTTGAAAGCACCTGTTTCTGTTCTCTTGCCTGAGATTCCTGGAATGGTTGTTCACGTGGAACCAACTTCAAGGTATTGAGAATTGTGCTTTTTGGAGTTTTACCATGTTTCGTCAATTTCTTCAAATTTCCAGCTTTTCTTTTTCTGTTTTTATTGGTGTTCTTATCTGGGTTTTTATTGATTTTTCAGTTTAACTTTCTTTATGGGAGTTCCCAAGCTATTTATTGTTTGCTCAAAGGCAAGCTTGGTAATAATCCCTTTAGTCTAAAATTTATAATTTTCTTTCATTATTTCTGTCAGTTACTTCATTAGTCAAGATCATTTCTTGATCAGGTTTATGTAACAATTTAAGACTTGTTCTTAACCATAAATCTATCCCAATTTGATTTATAGAATCAGGATGTTTTGGTATCAAATATGATCCTCCCCCCTTCCCTGTTTTTTTCTTACACAATAGGCAGCAATTTGAACGCCAATAGTTTAGTCGCTACACGGATTTGAGATTGTGTTCTGTTTCTTGCAGCTCCACTAATAATCACCAGCTTTTTTTTTTTTTGTCTTTCAGCTTATTGGACGCAATTGATCTCATCCTCCAAGGAGCCAAGAATCTAGTTGTGCCAATAAAGACCAGATATAGCTCCAGTTCAAGAAGAAAACAGCACCAAAAACTCTCAATCACCAGCCCCACCATCCACAATGGCCGGGAATTCTGTTGGCTAACACAGGAAGACATAATCAGATTCTTCCTCGGCTCCATTGGCCTCTTTGCTCCACTTCCAGCTCTCTCTATTGACACACTTGGCATTATAAGCACTGATTATCTTACTATCGATTACCACTCCCCTGCTATCTCAGAACTTGAAGCCATTTCTGGTTCTCTAGCAGACGAGAATTCCGTTGCAATCATTGACAGTGATGGCATCTTAATTGGGGAGCTCTCTCCATTCACTCTAGCCTGCTGTGATGAGAGTGTTGCAGCTGCAATCACTACCCTTTCATCCGGGGACTTGATGGCCTACATTGATTGTGGAGGACCCCCAGACGACCTTGTCAATTTGGTCATGACGAGGCTTAAAGGGAGAGGCCTAGAAGCAATGCTGCAAGAATTCACCAATTCTAGTTGTTACTCAACTACTAGCTCATGTCATTCACGGTCTTCATCGTCATCATCTGATGAGGAGTCAGGGAGCAGCACCCCATTTAGTGCGCTGCAGAGACCAGGAAAGTACAGCAGGTCCATGAGTTACTCAGCCAGGATGGTGAGGAGGGCAGAGGCAATAGTTTGTCATCCCAAGAGTTCACTTGTGGCTGTGATGATTCAAGCAATTGCTCATAGATTGAATTATGTGTGGGTCATAGAGGATGACTGTAGCTTGGTTGGGATTGTCAGATTTTGTGATGTGTTGAAAGTTTTCAGGGAAAGTATAGAAGATATGGCCTAAAAAGATGGGGAGCTTTTTCTTCCTTCTTTTTTTTTCTGATGGCTTTATCGTTAACGCTGATCTGGTGAGATTAGATCAAGGAAATAAGTGGTAGGAAAACTGAAGGAGGAGTTTGGAACCCTTTTTGATACGAGGAGAGTTGGTCTTTGATTGTATAGTTTGTATGTGTTTTCTTTTTACTGGTGGGGTTTTGAATCTTCTGTGCCTTTTCTACTTTTAATTATTGAAGCAGAACAGCAGGTGCAGGCAGATTTGACATGATGCTCCTTTTTTGTTTAATCATCAAGTGTTTGCCTCGTGGATCATGATTTTGTTGAAGATTATGTCATGTGTGTTGATGTTAATTCATAGTTTAAGTGAAGTGAAATGGCATGGACTCAAATCCCAATGACTCAGAATTGCGTTTTAAATCGTCTTTTTAAAAATTTAAAAATTTTATTTTTTATTTTTTATTTTTTATGTGATGATGTAAAAAATAATTTTTTTAAAATAAAAAAAATATTATAAATAAAAAACATTTTAAACAATAATTGTTATTATAATCTCAAAAATACCTTAAAAGGGTGGGTGAGTGTGTTTTTCTTTATTTTGATCCATTTTTTTTCCTTTGGTTATTGAATTTTTTTAAAATTTTTTTTGTCTTTATATGATGTGTTTACGGGGATTTAGAATTGATAATTTATTTTAACTTGTTTTTTATATGGTTATTGTGGTATCAAAAAAATATCTCAATATTAAATTAGTATTAAAAAAATATCTCAGCATCGCAGAATGATCTATTTTTTTTTTAAAAGTTCAGTTAAATAAAAACTATTTTTTAAAAAAAACTAAGTTATTAAACTTTAACCTAGTTTGCGAGTGTGGCAAGGTAACTCTAGTTGCCCCGGTTTGCTGGTTTAGCGAGGTACTTTTTTTCCCCTAATTGGACTTGAATATGTGATCGTCTATTTTTTTTATCATATAATTAAGAAAAATAGTTTTAGAAAAAAAACATGTTATTATATTTTAGAAAGTTCATGGGTCTGTTGACGAGTTTTGCAAATTTAACTTTTTTATTTTTTAATTTTATCCTTCAATATTAGGCTAATTGAAAATTGAGTTTTATAATTTATTTCGTTTTTCTTTCTATGAGATTATCATAGTCTTAAGAAAAAGTCTCAGTATTGGTTTTGATGCTCGATTTTGCGATCATCTATTTTTGTTTTCATAAAGTTAAATAAACAATAGTTTAGAAAAAATAAGTTATTAATCTCAATGAAGTCCATTACTCGGTTTGGAGGTTTGATGTGTTAACTTGGGTTACCCGATTCACTGGTTTAGCGGGTTTACCCATCAAACCTGATAAGTTTTTTTTTTTAGTTTTTGGTCCTTTAATATTTCTAATTTTTTTTATTTCACTTTTCTTTAATATTGGATTGGTTGAGAAATGAAATTCATGGTTTATTTTTTTTTCTCTATTTTCTATGATCTCAGATAAACATTTTTTTTAGTGTTGGTGCTCGATTTTGTAAGTATATGATTTTATCATAAAATTAAAATGAAAATAATTTGCAAAAATAACGAAGTTATTAAACTCATTGAAATTCATGATTTGGGTTGTAGAGTGATCGAAGTCAATTCAATTTGACATTATTTTAATATTAAAAAATAAATAATTAAAAATCGAGCTAGATAAGTTAGGTTATAAGTTTTTAAGATCGAACCATTTAATTAGATTTAATAATATTATAAAAAAATTCTATACTTGTAACACGTGGAATGTAATAGTTCCTATCTATAGCTAGTGGGTTTGATTAGGTGTGCTCAATACTCAACACAGCTGGAATATGTTTCAAGGAATGTTTAAAAACAATTTGTTGAAAAGGAAAGGGAACTGAAATTTCCACTCCGATTCTTTCTCTGCAATAACAAGTCATTTTCTTTAATCAAATTGAAATTTTACCCACTCATGGTATCTTGTATATCGTAGCCAACAAATGAAGAAGATTTTCTTGTCCTATTCCCACCAACTCACGATGACTCGGTTTCCGATGCAGATGTCTACAATGCACATAACGCATGGCATCCGCTTGTTCTCTGATCCTAGAATTGCAGTCTCCCTCACATGATTTCTTTTCGGACAGCTTTCAAGCAACTTTATTATTCTCGAGCTCCACCCTCGTGGTACTCCCGAAATAATTTTGCAATTACAGCTAAGGTTCTTTATATTTGCCATAGGAAACATAGCTAGAACTGTCTCGAATTATGCGAGGTACCATGGATTAGCACCACCACTACAAAGAAGATGAAGAATGGTGATCGAATTTTCAAAGATTACGAATAGAAGAGAGGTCTGCTGTTTACATTCAAAAGAACCTATGATTGGATCGTGCTCTTTCAGACAGCAATGGCAAATAAACTTGCAAAGGAAAAGTGGGGGAAATATGTCTAAAGACTATAAGCAATTTCATGAATTGCACTACAATCGTTACTACTAAAGAAATTTACAGTCAAGTTTTCGAAAATATGAGACGACTCAATCTGGTGTGCGAATATTAACTCGGATGAGTTGAGTAGCTGTGGACGCTTCTGATATAACAGTGGCATCCACAGAGCAGAGAAGGGTGTCTAAACTTGATCTTCATTTGCCTTCCGAAGCAAGACCTGTATCATCTGCTGTTTCTTGAACAAAGATTTCAGTCGGCTGTAGGCATCCCCTCAATGTGTCATGCCCAAGTTGTGCTCTTTCATTATCTCCAAATCCAAACATTTGGCCCTGGTTAGTAACCACAACAGTGTGGTAGAGGCCTGTGCTGATCTGAGAAACATGACGAGCTCTTAAGCTATCAAGGACTCTAGGTCTCATCACTTTATCAGATACACCCCTATCAGGAAAGCCAAGGCTACCAAATCCCATCCACCCAAAGCCATAAACAGAACCCCCATCAACCAGAACAAATGTTTTCCTTTTTCTTGCACAAACCTATAAAATAAAAAGCATCATCACTGGTTGAGTCTCGGATAAAGTATCATGACAAAAAATATTAAATAAACATGCAAACAGAAGCTTGAGATGCTAACTTAAGCCAACTCAACTGATTGTCATTGATATATGATTTTGCTTGACAGAAATATGATTTTTGTAGCACCAAAAGGTTTTGTATGCCATTTATCATAATAAACTCACACAAAGGAGAGAGGAAGCAGATATATGTTTAGAGAAGAGGAAAGGGGAGGAACTAGAATGAAAGGAGAACGTAAAGGACATAGCAAACAACCAGGAGGAACAGTGCAAGTTGCTAAGGTTATGGAAGTATTCTAGTACTGATCCAAATTCCAAAAGTTAAGAAGGTGTGACGCAATCGGTGGGAGAGAAGTTAAGAAATGATTATTATTTAATCTTTGTTTCTATATATTCAAGTATTTCTTGTAAACCTAATCTATTTAGCAAACCTAAGAAGTCATAATACTATACAAAAATCCTAGTCGTTTTGGAAATTATTTTGTGCAGTTACGAGCTTTATTTAACTTGTTATAAATACCTATGTGGAAAGTTTTTCATAGAATTGAATTATGGAATAAAATTGTGCTACTAAGTTAATTGAAGACTTGGTGCCTAGAGTTTTCTTCCTCCTCTTCTTTATTTTCCTCTGGCTTTTCTTTCTTACTATAAAATCTGCTGCTACGGCTCACCAATTGTTGTTAACAAGTTTATTATAACCCAGAATTCTTCTAAACAAGTCCCTTAAAAACATTAAACTGGTTATTGTAAACACATCCTAGGATTTCAGTTCTACCCCCAGTTACCAAGAACCATAAACTGCCTAGAAAACTGATACATGATATGCATAAGTTCATAGTGGGGATGTGCTCAATTTACTTCAAGGAGGCAAACAGAAAAGGTTGACCAAACCTGCACAGCAAGGTGGCTCTTAAGGCAGTTCACAAGTGCAGGAAGAGTCTTATCAATCTCATCGCCGTGGCCTAACGCTCCACAGTAACCTTTTCCCCAACTATAGACCTACAATCACCAGGACATAGGTTAGAGAGGTTCTTTGACAAGTTCATAATCAGCAAGACTAAGCATTATCAATGAAGCACAGTTCAACTTGGGTGCAGAGACTAACAAATCCACTTGAATCAAGTGCCACTGCATGCTCATCCCCAGCAGACACGTGGACCACATGAATATCCTTTCTTCTAAATGTCTGGATTGCACGTGGCCGGAACTCATCATGTTGCTCTCCATGACCAAGACACAAATTAGAACCAGAACCAAAAGAGTAAACTACACCGTTGTCAGTTACAGCTAAAACGTAACTGGGACCAGCAGCTATTTGAACCACAGAACCAACTCCCTCAAGCAGTTCAATGATTTTGGGTGTTGGTCTGTCTTGTGTGTCACCATGACCAAGTTGCCCATGTGTGTTCGTTCCACAAGTATAAAGCTGGCCTTGTCTTGTGAGGAACACTGTAAAGTTAAGGCCAACAGCAACCTGAAACAATTCCCAGTTTTTTTTTTTAATTTAATTAAAAAATCAAGAGAAGAAACAAAAGCAGCTGGTCAAAGTCAAATGGTCCCAAAACACTAACAATATAGTGTTGAAGAAGCACACAATTGCCTAGCAGGAAGAAAGTACAACCCCCATGCTTAAACTAAATGCTTTTACCCGTATTTTAATCAAGTCTTCAAGAAAATCAAGTAAAACGTGATTCTGCAGAAAAGTCACTGATGCGTAAAAAAATTAAATGAATATCAGAAAATTAACTCAGCATTGGAGACAAGGCACAGTTTGCTATCCAGGCAGCTTGGTATTAACCGCAAGACAATGGTTGGATATAGCAGGAATTGTTATCTTAAAACATATCAACTTAAATAAGAAAAGCATTGTTAAGAAACAAAAGCCCTTGAATGTGTATTGGTCATAAGAGCCTCACCAAAAAGGCTGAGAACAACAATTTTACATGTTACTTTAGATCATCCAACACCAGCTAGAATACATATCTGTTACCTAGGAACCCATTAGAGAAGGTAGGAACACTCTTAAGAAGTGACATCAATAAGAATACAGTATAGTGATATGTATGTTACCTGCTTGCATGGAACTCCCTTCAGTGCCTCAACTAGCCTAGGCCTAAATATGGGGCGATTAGTATCATTGTGGCCGCAGCAAAATGATGAATTATCACCGCATGTGAAAACCTGCATCATTAAATAGCATCATCTGAGGGACATGACAAATTATCAAAACCAAACTCGTGATTATTAAACCATGTGTCAACTGCCACTCGGAATACAGTATGTGTTTGAAAGCTTGTTGATATAGTATGTTTATCATGCATAAAAACTACAGCGACATTAATAAATCACAACCATCATTTGAAAACAGGAGATGCATGCCACATAGTTGAGGCTTCTAGACAACACAGAAGCAATACACGTCCAATGTTACCACAGTCTTATAATGAAATATGCAGCATAATCACCCTTAATATTCCCAGACTGCATGAGCATCAACAGAACCGTTTTTTAGTAGGAAGTCTTGAACTCCCAACTTCTCAGACAAAGGAAATTATGGAATATGAAAATGAGAAATGGCAGTGCTCTAAATTACTTGCACCAACATTTTCTTTAAAGCATCCAATTCTATGAAACAATAGCATTCCTAAAACAATGAAACTGCATTTTTTTTTTACCATTGATGCTGGGTCAAACATCATTCACACATGAAACCACCAAAATTTAAGAGCCTAACCATGTAGCAGCTTGCTCAGTATTATTATTTTACTTTTTATCATCCCCACTGTGGCCCTCTAAAGGTCTACACCAAAGCCTGCTCATTCTAGCAATTAGTTCAGAGCAAAACAAATGACTGATGAAATATGAAGTGTGACCAATAACAAACCTCTCCGGACTGCAAAACAAAAGCAGCATGATTATGGGAGGCTGAGACTTGGATCACATAAGCCAAAGATGGGAATCTAATCCGTGTGAATGCTACACATTGTGTTGTTTCAGCACCATGTCCAAGAACGCCACACAAACTGGAACCACAAGAATATACAGATGAATCTCTGATCAGCAATGTGTGATATCTTCCGGTTGTGACCTGCATCTGTTTATTTAACCCAAAGAGAATAAACATTGATAACTCTTCTAGATGCATCAGCCTAAATATGAAAACGACTAGGATACCAAAAGGAAAAAAAAGATGAAAAGAAATGAGAAAGAAAAAGAAAAGGTAGGCAAGGTTTGGCACAAATCACAAATTTATTACCACATGAACTTGAATGTCCATCCTTTGTGGAAATCAATTATAATTTTCCTAGTGATAAGAAAAGGGACTGTAAATAATTTTCCTAATATTTCCTTTCTAGAACCTTGACACTACTTTGTAACATATGCCAATTGATACTAGGTACCACTCTACATTATTGATGCAATAGCAAACAATAATAGTCATTAGACTCTAGATTCCCTTTCTAATATTGGCTTGTCCTGTCTTAGTTCATAATGAGAATGCCAACAGCGATCTTCCCAGCCGTCATAATTCACAAGGAGAACAACCACGACAACATAGCTGTTAGGACAAAAGCCTAATAACATCATTTACTGCAAAATAAATGTTGAGAACATGTAGAATCTAAAGGATATAACAGAACAATATAATTACTTTTGCACTTGTGGAGTTCTTCAATCTTTTATTTGGAATGTAAGAATATAAGAAAGAACACGTACATTGGATGCTGAGGTCTTGACCATGCCTGACGATTCCTCCACGGCTTGCAAGAACCTCAAAACCCGCTTCCAATTCCCTTCACATCGACCAAACAACCCTTTCTGAGCATTCCACCCCATCCCACTATACACTCTATGAGACACACACAGCTGATACGCTGCAAAGTCCACCAGCGACCTAAACTTTTGAGGGTACAACCCATGACTCCCTCCAAATGTCCTAGAAGTCAACTCTAAACACGCGAGGTCAACCGCACTGAGCCTACCAGTGGTCAGTATCTCAAAAATCAAATGTGATGGCAAATCCTCGATGGAAACCGATCTATTCTTATCGGCCATTTATATCAAGTTCCTCAGTTTTCACACCACACCACCAATCCTTTACCCTCAGAATCCAACACTTGTTCTCCAAAATTGATAACAATCGACCTCAATTCAACAAGACCAAGCTCAAACAGGGCCGATAAATAAGCGAAAATGTATCAAATTTTTAGGCGAAATCTATTGTGATTAAAGCAACATATGAAGAAAACAACATCACAGGGAAGAAAAATAGAGGGGATAGAATACAACAAAGGGGGTCCAAGTGAGATTTTCAAATTATGTTTTCGATACAATGATTGGAAATAAAACATCAGAAGAGAAAATATTCTCACACAAACTCCCAAAAATTTAATCAGAGAAATTCTCCAAAGCCAACAGCTTAACCTGCAAAATTGAGCGCAATTCAACAATAAATTAGATCAAAATTCACTTCTCAAACCCAAAACAGAATGAAATGCAAGATCTTGAGACACAAACTTGATTAAAAAACCATCAACAACAAAAGGGTTTCAGTAAAGCTCTCAACTTCAAGACAACAGTGAATAAAATGTGAGATTTTGAGATGAAAAATAAAAATCAATAAACAGAAAGGGGTTTTGATGACTAGTGATCGCTCACCAAACCGACAAAGAAAGCAATAGAATTTCACTTTTTTAGTGGTGACCGAAATGTAGCCAAATTGAGCACAAAATGAAGAGAGAATTGAGGAAAGGTAGGGTCTTGAAGGTGTCTTTATGGCCACATTTTTCTTAGATGTCAGTCAGTCATGGTATCTCTCTCTCCAGATTTTAGTTTTTGTTTTTTTCATTTTATGGTTTGATTAGTAAGAAGGAGAGATGGTTGCATTGGAGCGAATTTGGGCACAGAAGGAAGAAAAAGTCCTTTCCAGGATTCTACTCGCTGGACTTCACTCAAATTTGCCACCGTTTTGCGGTTGACACGTGGAATTCAGTGGAGTTGCCATGTGCGATAAATGAAGTGGTTTTGGCGTCAGCTTTGCAACCCTGGGAAGACGAAGGATGGAGTGACCAGATTTCGCGCGTAGATGAAGGGTGCGTCTTGCGCACCCATGCAACCGCTGTTTTGTTAAATTTTATTTTTTATTGCTACAAATTAATTTTTTTATATATTTTTAAATCAAAACTAATTCTTTTTGTTTCTTTCAATTGTATTATAGATACTTTTTAATTTAGTAGTTACAACGATAGCTATAGTTTTGTGAATGTTGCTATTACAATGGTTAAAAATAAAAGTTTGTTTGATTATAAGATGTTGTAGCATAAGTTTTATATAAATAATATAAATAAAAAGCTTGAAAATTCCCGAAAACAAGCTTTTTATTTGTGGAAATTTAATGGTATGTTTGGAAGTATGGTTGCGGTTGCTTTTCAAAGTGTTTTTCGGGCCGAAATGCATTAAAATAATATTTTTTTATTTTTAAAAGATTATTTTTTAGATCAGCGCATCAAAACGATTCAAATATATAAAAAAAATCAAAATTTTTAAAAATATTAGTACAACTGCGTTTCCAAATGCTCACCGAGAATCAACACTAGATTTATCATTAAAAAGGATAAATATGTAATCCATACATTCCATATTAATTGAAATCAAGAAGAGTTATATGTTTATATATAAAATAAGTTTATAATTCATCCCAGCATCAATTTGGCCAGCTAATATTTCTTTAATTCTTCAGATTGGCTGGCCCCTTCGGGCCAATTTTTCTTGAGGAAGGCAAGTAGCTATTTCACTGTATTAAGTTTCCCATTGCTCTGCTTAATTTCTTAGCAATGGCGCCTGCTAAAGTCATCGAAGACTTGACCTGTTCATTCCTTAATGGCTAATCAGAATATAGAAGAAGTCCTTTCTCCTCCCCTGTAAGTAAACACCCTCACAATATTAATTGCCTCTCTCGTCACCGAAAGCACAGCAATAATTATTATGAGCAGCGAAGCCATGGACTTCTCTGAAGATTTTCAAGGTTCCAGGAAATCGACCAATTATTTCATAACTTGGGGGGCAAGTCATCATCTACTAAGCCAGCCAATCCCGAGAGTTCTTTTCTTATAAAAATATTGAGACGTGTTTGGGTGTTTGGTAAAGTAATAAAAATTATTTTTTAAAATAGACAACAATGGCAGTGCTGCGCCAAAACAGACACTAAGCATCAAAAGCCCACAAGCTATTTCTTATACCTTTTCTTTTCTGTCACACGGGCCAGCCTGCATTTAAGGCCGTACTGTCAACGGACCAATATGACCTAGGCCCATTATAGTTTTAGGCATCAACAAGGTTGATTATTTTACAAATGACCCAGGCCCATTATATTTTTCAGATGACCCAGGCCCAAGTTTTTTCTGCTGTTAGTTTTAGCTTGTTTTGTTTTTGGTGTCTGTTCGTGGCACAGTTAGGTTATTAATCAACTTCTTTTTGGATTCAGGTTCGGATATGGAGAGTACCAAACCTGACCCCTGGTACCCTGTATCACACTTGTTTTCCATTTCACTCATGGAACACAATTAAAAGTCTCGTGAGCCTTCATCAACCAGGGACCTGAAAGGGTCTTTAAACACTTGCCCAATTCTCAATAGTGTTGTCTTGCTTGTCTGTATAGATAAAGACAATGGAGGCAGACTTGATGCACCATGATAATCAAGAAGATGGAGCAGAAGAAGAAGACTATGTGCTTCTTGATCTTGATGCTGTTTTTGCCCAAGTTGATATTTCTCCAGATACACCATATGTTCTTTCTGTAAGTTTTAACTAATCCCTTCTACAATTTGCTAAGTTTTTGTTTCTTTTGACACTGAAGATTGTGTGTTTGAGTTCTTTAACATCAACCCACTTCAATTTCTTTGATGCTAAAGAACATTATGTAGTTTACTGGGTTTTGAATTTGCATGAACACTTCCATGCCATTACTTATTGAATTTTAATTATGTAGTTTTTGTTTGCTATTTTAAGCCGATAAACTGTATGTTGGACTGTGGTTTACAATTTCTGAAAAATTTGTACAGATTTTAGGTGCTGCAATTCATGCTTTATTACAATTGTTTTTTAACGAGTAAGGAGCCCTTCTTATTTTGAGTTTACTCGAGCATGCCATAGTTATAATTTTTTATCATTGAATTCGAATTGTACATGCTTTTGCTAGAATAAGCTGAAACAATTGTGTGTTTGTATTTTGATTTGTGACTTGCTAGTGCGGATATTTTTCTTTGTTTTTTTAGCTGTTGCATGTCATGTATTATTAAAATTATGTAATAAACAAGAAGGCCTTTTGATTGTTTGACACCACCCCGTATTGAAATATTGCTTAATGCTGCTGCTTGAAGGATTCAACAAGGAAAAGCCTTCACTAAGCCTTCACTGTTTTTTTAGCTGTTGCATGTCATGTATTATTAAAATTATGTAATAAACAAGAAGGCCTTTTGATTGTTTGACACCACCCCGTATTGAAATATTGCTTAATGCTGCTGCTTGAAGGATTCAACAAGGAAAAGCCTTCACTGTTTTCTGATTTTCTTCAACTTTATTGACTGGGTGCTTTATTTTTAGTTCAAAAGGATGATGATGGCTTCTAATTTTCTTTTTTGGCTCAGAATTTTGTTGACTCGGTATGGCTTTTCCTTGGGATCAATTGCTTTTATTTGTTTTGCCTGCTAATAAAGTTAATAATTTGCTTTTGCTTTTATTTCTAGAGTGTCTAAATTCTTCAAACCATTGATTTTTTTCTTTTCATGTCAGCATTTTTCTTTTAGTTAATCATTTGTTCGAACTCTAGGGTCTCCACACTGCAGAGCCAATATTGATTATAGATGACAAAGTGAAACTGGTGAGTGGATGGCTTGACATATCATTTATTTGTTTTTGTATTCATTTCGAGTTTGAAGGGCTATAACATGGCTTACTTTTTCAATTGACTGACAAATTGATAACAAACATATGTTTGGTTCATTTTTTTTCGCTTTCGCAGATTGGGAAATATGAAGATACAATCGGTACATGCTTTGTTTTCTCAGAAAATGGTGAGCTTATCTCTACTTGTCTTCTTGGGTTTAAGGAACTAGACTAAAAAGAAGTTTTCCTTGCATAAATTAACCACCTAGCTGACTTGAGGGTATAATATTCTAGTTTTGTGGGGGGGGGGGGGGGG
>Ga0307517_10005552_pt1 | contig 18953 bp, 18 predicted proteins | sample 23_EM_MG_FD_194515 | JGI IMG/M metagenome (GOLD analysis project Ga0307517, IMG submission 194515) | Populus trichocarpa ectomycorrhiza microbial communities from riparian zone in the Pacific Northwest, United States - 23_EM | ecosystem: Host-associated > Plants > Roots > Unclassified | place... | reverse complement strand
CAAGGGCTTTCCCCAGAGCTCTCTAGACAACTACGGCGACCTGGAACCAACCTTGTTTTCACATCCTTATCTCTACTCGCTTTCCTGGGGTCATAAAGTCATACGCTTCTTCTGTAAGTCAAATATTCAATATCAATGCCAGGAACCTAGCTTACACTACGATGTGGTAGATATGATGGATTATTCAAAGGCTGGGATGCACGCCCCCGTCTTGGGCCAGATGTATTGGTTAGGAACGAAGGTACATGAAGACAAGTCTGAGAATGTGGAGCTATAGCGGGAGGAGATGCTGTCGGGGTTCTTGGACTGTGACGATACAGAGTACAACGGAATCCTTGATGCTCTAGAAGCAGGAATTTATATCCGTACAACTGTGCATTCAATGGAAATAGTGTTCGTTACGGGACGGGCGGGGCGGGTTTTCACTCGCCAGACCCGGCCCTTACACGGGGCCGGGGGGGGTATGTTTCGGGTAATCCCCGCCCTGCCCCCGTCAGGGGCCCACCCGCACTCATTCCCTGGACGGGCCCCGTTTGTTACCACCTATTTTTAACGGGGACCCGTCTGGGGTATGGGTGGGGCGGGGGCCTGAGTGGGGACAGGGGCAGGGAATGCCGAAAAAGACACCCCGCCCAAGGCCGTTGAGTGGGGCGGGGCGGGGAAAAGGGCCGGGGGCCCGCATTTTTCGGGGCCCCGTCCGCCCCGTAACGAACTCTAAATGGAAATGATGCGTAGTGGAAGTACAAGTAGCAGAGTTGTCTTGGGTCTTGTTTATTGTACCATTGTGGATTCTGATTCTGATTCTAAGATAGAAGCCTATCCTGAAAACTGCGGAGCTTAACTTCTCTAGAGGAATATGCGTGGCTATTCCCTTACATATTTGAACCTAAATTATAATTAAACATTCGCAGAGAGCGTCTTTACATCAACTGCTTTGGGCGGGTATTTTGGGCGTATGCTTTGGGCGTATGCTTTGGGCGTATGCTTTGGGCGTATGCTTTGGGCGTATGCTTTGGGCGTATGCTTTGGGCGTATGCTTTGAGCGTGTGTTTTGGGCGTATGCTTTGGGCGTATGCTTTGGGCGTGTGTTTTGGGCGTGTGTTTTGGGCGTGTGTTTTGGGCGTATGTTTTGGGCGTATGTTTTGGGCGTATGCTTTGGGCGTATGCTTTGAGCGTACGCTTTAAGTGTATGGCTTTAGAGCGCATGGCTTTGGGCGCATCACTTTGGGTACGTGGTTTTGGGCGTATGTCTTTGGGCGTATGGATTTTGCCGAAGAAACCAGAAGCAAAGGACTAAATAGACAATCTCAATCTGTGCTCAAGCTTATCGTTATGTGAGAGTGTTTCTAACTTCTAAACTGCTATCCTATTACATTATACTGCAAAGAGTAAGGTCACCCACTCAATCATGACATAAAAGAAAAGAGCGGAATCCGTATAGGCGCCGGGTATGATAACAAAAGAAATTAAACTCTAAAGGAACGTCGGTCTCTGGAAATTCAGAGTGAGAAGAGAGCAAGAAAAGAGGTAGCGTGCTGCGTAAGAATCTAACCCAAGGAAAACAGCCCCCGGACTTATGATATGGGAGAAAGAATACGGGCTAAGGATGAAACCAAACGTGAGATATTGTGGTGGATAAATACAGAAGTGGGAGTGCAGGTAAGGCAAGGTAAGGGGAACCGTATTAAGGAGAGTAAGGAAGGCAGAACCGGCGTGAGAGGTCAGGAAAAGAACTAGGAGATAACAAGAAAAGAAAATAGATGGAAGTAGAAATCGTTAATCCTCCGGCTCCTGTTTCACGCAGTGAGGAAAGTGCTGGCTAGCCATATTGAGGAGGGCCTGCCTATCCATCTCGCGGTCAATTCTATCCATCTCCTCAATGTCAATTCCTTGTTCTTCTGCGTCTTCCCTAGCGGCTGCCTCGAGATCAATGATAAGACGGGCATTGCCGGCAAGAAAGCGCTTTCTCTTGGTGACAATATTTTCGATGCTGTCCTGTTGGTCTTCCGGGCTTGTGAAGAAATCCTTGGGTGTCATAGCCCGCCCAAGCAGCCTCTCTCCAATCTCTTGGGTGCTAGCACGGAAACGGTGTTCTGCCGCATCGCCGTACAGACCACGAGAGGAAGATGCAGAGTCAGGGCGACCTAAGTCTCGCATCCTACTTCCCAAACCTGAGCCGGAGGTTTCCCCTTCATCCGTCATATGGACATCATCATCACCCTCCTCCCAGCCCTCCACGTCCTCCTGCTCGCCCTCCACGTCCTCCTCCTCCCCCTCCACATCCTCCTCGTCCTCCTCGTCGATCTCCTCTTCCCCATAGACCTCATCGGAATCCTCTGAGCCATTGCCACCCTCATCACCAGACTCATATAGGTCGATAAAATCGACATCTTCATCCTCTTCATCCTCCTCCCACTCTTCGTAGACCTCCGCATTTGGCAAAAGCCACTCAACAGGCTTCACCCAGTCAATCAAAGGTCTACCCTTTTCGTCGAGCTCATCCTCTCGAACCGTCATGTCCAAATCTCCTTCCATATCCTCCTCCGTCAATCTGTACTCAGAAGTACTGTCCTCTCCGCCGATAGGCATCGAGGGGCCTGTCCGAGCTAAACAACACTGAATATTAGTAAGCACATCTCAAGTTAATTAGGCAAATTTTAAAATTACTTACTTGACTGTGGATTATTAGCCCGGGAGCTTCGCCTCAGGCTACCTAGTCCTATCCTAAACCTGGTGCGATGTGAGATAGGCTCCCTTGTGCTCCCTGTATTAAATGTAGCTGCCCTCGCCAAAGCCACAGGGCGTCCAACAGGGGACCCTGTAGGGGATACCGGGGCCCCACGCATTGTGAGTGAATGACTGCGCTCCCGAATCGCTAGCTGGCGGGTGCGCCGGGGAGGAGCGTCCTGAGATACAGAAGGCCCCGGAGGCGGTACCAGCGCAGACCCAGTTGACGAGCTTCTGGGTCGCTTCACCACACGGTCGAGCAGACTCTTCATTCGCGCTGCGGGCCTCATCTTTGGTGACGGAAATACAGGCGATGCCGGCGAATTCGGTGGAGAATCGACTTCGATAGGGGTTGGGGGGTTCACAAGTGGCAAACCATCGTCGCCAAACTGGTTTGGATAGTATCGCCGCCAATCCGCCAGGATTGCCACACGTTCCTGCTCCAGGACCTCGTTCTCCTCCACGATCATCTCCTGATCCACTTGGGCTTTGGTCTCGTCGTCAAGCGCCTGGTACTCATCATATCTTCGCACAAAATCACGGCGTTGTTTTAGGCGATTGCCTCGGTTCGCCCTTGCACGTTCGAAAGCGGTTTCCAAGGGGGTAAGGCTCGCCCTATGTTCGTTCCGGCGGATGGTCTCAGGATTTACTGAGTGCCCCAAAGCGCCTGCCGGAAGCGGCCTCCACTTATAAGCAGATGGCATTGCTCGTGGAAAAAGGTATTCTATTCATCAATGTTAGTACATATAATTTGTGCGTATGATTTTGTGCGTATGATTTCTTTGTGCGTATGATTTTGTGCGTATGATTTGTTCGTATGAACTCGGCGTATGATTTGAGGGGTGATAAAAGAGCAAAGGAGAAAAGACCAGTGTGAAGATGGTGACTAACTTACTATTTGGGATCGGGCAATAAGTAATCTATGCAGCGACCTTTTGCCGGCGTGCCCTCTAATGTAGTGGAGAAAGTAAGGGAAGTAGAGAGGGTGGTACCAGTAGAGGGGCGTATCCGGGTTGGTGGGGCAAGAGCCACGGGTGTTTCTTTTCTTTTCTTTTTTCTTTTTTTTGTTTTAACTGCTGAGTTTGCTTCTGTATGAAAAAGAGAAGCGGGATTGCAGCGCAGAGGGCAGAGCGACCTGAGGATTGTGTTGATGGCGAGAGCGTGGATGGAGAAGGTAGGAGTGTGGTGAGAAAGAAGAGGAGTTAATTTGGCCTCTCTTAAAAAGAAAAGAAAAAGTTGGTTCACCTCTTGAAAACATCGTCACGGTCTACCCGCAGTCACGCGTCGAGCCCTCCTCTCTACCGCGGTAGCCTAACCAAAAGCCCTATTCACCAACTTCTCAGTATGATATGAATGACCCCCCAGATTCAAGCCTTCTGCTAATTGCTTTCATCATACTATCAGAGAAAGGAAATTATAGCAACGAGAGCTGTGTGTTTGAGTTCGGAGCGAAGATGGGAGGGGCGTACTCTCCAGGTTCATTTTGTGACTACAATTGTACACTTGATACATAAACAGGGAAGATATAACATCTTGGAACAAATACAACGTCTAGTACAACATTTTCAAGCCATTTCTACATGGAAGGGATTGTACATTGCGTGTTATGGTAGACTGGGGGTTGCAGTCTTACGCGACTTTAACCATCGTACAATTCAAGTGTATGTTTATACCCATGCCCTATCAACCTTAACTGTCGTTTACTCATCTAGACATCATGAATCAATATACGCCTAAACTCCAGGGGACTCCCGGAAAGATATGACGAGGGGGCTTGAAAGGCACTCCTCATGAAATAACCAATTTTTATTTCGTTGGTATAAAATAACTCTTTACCCACCTCTCCTCCAACACACTTCTTCCTCTTAGCAAGCCCTAATATCCGACTCAGCTATCAGGGAAGGTATAGGGTCCATACACATACGCACAAATACACATACGCACAAATACACATACGCACAAATACACATACGCACAAATACACATACGCACAAATACACATACGCCCAAGGAAGCAGACTCCAGTCACCTACACACCAAAGATCATTTTGCGTCTAACTTCTGAGCAAAAACCCTTCTCTCTTTTCCTGTGAACCTCCTTCCTCACGCACCTGTCCGTCAATACAACAAACAAGCAAACACCAAAAAAGTAACTCCTGCTCAATGCCTCCCAAACGTCGCGCAAATGATGGTATCTTGGGCCGCAAGGGTGGTGGAAATTGGGGGCCCCCAACTCGGCATCTTGGTCGGAAAAGAGCTGGGAGGGTTGTTGGTGGGGTCCAGCAGCCGGCTCGGTATCCAACTGGCAGGGTGGCAATGGCAGAGATTATTAAGTATCGCCGCGATGGCGGGTACCTAATTCCCAAGGCCCCATTCTATCGTCTTTGCCAGGAGATTGTGTCAGATTTGGCACTCGAGCAACAATTCCGTTGGCAGAGATCAGCTGTTGAATGCCTCCAGGTGGCAGCGGAAGAGTTCCTGGTGATGACAATGACCGGTAAGTTGAGTTCCTCTCCTAGTATAATTATCTGATTTACTAATTCTTTGTTCATAGCTGGAGCCCTGGGTGCGGCACATGCTGGTCGCGTTACCCTCATGGTCCAGGACCTGAGATTAGTTGAGGATGTCATGAACGTTATGGCTGGCCAGCCAGATGGTGCCACTCGGGAAGAGATGAGACGTCATCTAAATGAGGACGGCGGTGCTCCCGGGGGTGCACCTCCTCCTCCTCCTCCTCCTCCTCCTCCTCCTCCTCCTCCCGGGGGTGCACCTCCTCCTCCCCCTCCTCCCGGTGGTGCTCCTCGTCCCGGTGGTGCTCCTCGTCCCGGTGGTGCTCCTCGTCCCGGTGGTGCTCCTCATCCTGTGGGTGTTCCTCCTCCCGGGCGCGCTCCCCCTCCTCCTCCTCCTGGGGGTGCACCTCCTCGGCGTGGTGCCCCTCCCCGTCGCCAGGGAGCTTCTTCCCATCACTCACCCCCTGCCAATGACGGTAGTGACAGCGACAGTGACGACAGCGATAACCCTCGTCCACCTGTACGCCGTCGCTTGTATGGTGGCCCTGGGAGCACTAGCCGGACTGGTGGTAGTGGTACTACGGGGGGTGCTGGGGGAGTTGTTAGACAAGGAAATTTGGTTGGGGGTGTGGGTTCTGGTATGGGAGATGGAAGTGGTAGCGAGGAAGGTGATGCGAGAGGTGCCCAGGGAGACCATGATACCGGGCATGTGGGTACTGGGGGGGGTGGTGGCAGTAGTAGTAGGGTGGTGACTGGGGCCGTCAAAGGCACACCTGCACACCCCGCTGGAACAGGGCCGTCTGGGGCTGGGGTTAGTAGTCTCACCCCGCGGACGCCAGTTCAGCCGACTGGTGGTAGGGGTTCAAGTGGTTGGAGTGGGGCTTGTAGGCGCTCTGCGGGCCTTGGTGGGAGTGGTTGGAGCGGTGGTGGCGGTAGGATGCCAACGCGCTCCGGAGGTGGTGGTGTCAGGGCAGGAGCTGGTCCTGGTGGGAGCGCTACCACCTAAGCATATTGGGGGATTGTCTTTTTCTTTCTCTTCATTCACCTCTTTTTTCAACTATTATGACTTTCATTCTTCTTGTTTTCTATTACTCCATGGTGTTGTCCCCATGTGGTGGGGGGGACGGGACAGTCTTTTCTCACTTTTACACAAATCATACGACTAACTCAAACCTCCGAGTCACATCTAACTTAGCATAATTACCTTATATAGAACTCTTATTATTATAAATACACTCTTTCTTTAACCTCACCATTTCGCTATATGAACTCTGAACACAGTAACTCCATACCACCACTGTGGTTATGATTTGGGCGTATGGCTTGGGCGTATGGCTTGGGCGTATGGTTTTGGCGTATGGCTTGGGCGTATGATTTGAGCGTATGATTTGGGCGTATGGTTTGGGTGTATGGTTTGGGCGTATGATGTGAGCGTATGATTTGGGCGTATGGTTTGGGTGTATGGTTTGGGCGTATGATTTGAGCGTATAGCTTGGGTGTATGATTTGGGCATATGGCACCAGCGGATGAATAAGGCTTATAAATTGGGCATATGATTTGAACCTGTGAATAGAGTGTATGAATTGGGCTTATGAATTAGGCGTATGGCCTGCTGAGACAATATATGTGACTAGACTAGGCAACTCGGATGTCCAATTGGTGTTGTGAATTATTCCGGTTCATATTGTATGAATCATTCCATGCAAATAAATGTCCGTATATACTTTGAGGTATGTGGTTTTTGGTACACGTCCCTAGCATGAATGGACGGAACATCAGGGGGCTCCTTGGCAAAGGGCTTTCAGCTCCCGTAACCCCGGCGGTGTTTGGTCCATTCATGCCAGGGACGTGTATATGCTCACACAATTACTCAATCATGTATCAAAAGAGCAATGTTCGAGAGGGGAATATACGAAAAAGCGGGGCCCTGGGCGTAGAAAATTCATTAACGGGGGCTGTTCGGGGCATTGAATGGGGCGGGGGCCTCGACGGGGGCAGGGGCAGGGGTTGAAAAAAACAAACGCCCCGCCCCGGGCCATTGACCGGGGCGGGGCGGGGAATTGAGGCGGGGGCCCGCCGGTTTTGGGGCCCCGGAGGCCCCGTAACGAACACTACTAATGCTCATGAAATTCGAAAATAAAACATAAACTAAGACACCAATAGGGCCCGGCCGTCCGTCCCGGGCATAGGTCAGGACGGACTGCAAATGGGCGTCCATCCCGTCCGAAGGTCTCAAACTTGGCGTCCGTCCCGTCCTAGGCTAAAGACGGACCGACTGGACACTTGGCAACAATGACTGTGCTATCGTATCATATACCATAAATACCCAACCTATGGTGCCTGTTGCGAAAGAAACCCACGCCGCCCAGAGCGAGACTACTTAAGCTTCTGGTAATAAAAAGACTTTAGATAGCCGACCTGATAGATCAATAGAGTTAAGAAGAGGGCTTACAGACGGGGCTTCGGTAATAAAATATCGGTATGTGGATTATCGCATGCAGAGTTGCACTATCGGGGATGAGTCAAGTTGGATATAGGATATTATCATTCAGTATGTAGGGAGTTGATGGTGCATTAAAACACCTGGGCTCATGTTTCTCTCAAGCTACGCAAACTCTCCCCCTTTCTACCGGTCGGGGTCTAAAGGGGTTTTTTATAATACTAGCCCGGCTAATGGCGTTTGGTGAGTTTATGGCCTAGTACCCAGCTCCTGCTCAAGAAATTTTGTGTAAAAAATCCGCAAATATCATCAGAGTGAATGGGCATAGGCTGTGCGTTCTTAGGATTGAGGAGAAGATCGAATTGTCGCTATCCCGCTCTTTTCACGTTTTCTTTGTTAGCTTCTCCCCACCTGGTGAGATTCCCCCTTGGCCCTGCGGCTGCCGGTTCATGCTTTGTCACTCCGTAGCTAGTCACAACCTGTTGGAGAATTCTGATTTTAGGCTGCTCACCACATGCATGCTTTCGTTCCTGCATAAGGCGAAAGACATTTACGCTATTGTTAACACAATGGTTGCTTCAACGGCGTTCCACCACTCTTAGCTTCTTACGATCGAATGTCACCACCTTGCATACCGGATGCGGCACGATCAAACACCGATCGCTGGATGATGAAACACGAATGACAGTCAATAGCTGAACATCTACGATACCCGTGGCCATCAACACGATCCGAGGCACCTAGCATAACTGCACCCTCGGCCAAACAGATCTTACCTCGGATGTGTCTTCGCAACGCGAAACACAAGGACGACCAACAGATGGAAAGTGGAAGAAGAATCCGGCATGCGCAGGAAGTATGCCGGGGAGGAAGGTACTCTCCAGATTAGGATATAAGGCAGCCTGTTCTTCTCTTTGTTCGTTTTAGTTACTTCATCTCATACTCATCGCATCTTTCTCTCACGGTTCTACGGTCTTCACTTGTCTTGTCAAAGTCATTCGTTCTCACATACGATCTCTTTACTCTTTATTGTTCTGATATCTTTTGTCTATTATCGTTGTTCGCAGGGTTCTGAATGGTCGGCCGAGGACCGGCTCGGACTAGCTAGACCTGGTCAAAGTCTAGTCTAGTCCAATGGTAGAAATTAGACTGACCAGGCAGTTATGGTTGCTGGAACTGACTGGACCGGGCTCAGTCAGACCGGGCGAACCAGGCAAAAAACGAGTGATAAGGGGTGCGTCGGCTGGTGGCTTATCCGCGAAAATTGCGGCTGAACAGATCACTCAGCGCTAAAGAAGTTCTCTCGTTCACTAAGTGATTCACTAACTGTACAGAGAGGAGTATTTATAAAACAGAATAGTGCTCCTATCCTTCCATCGATCAGAACACCCAGCCTTTCTTCTCAATGTAAGTTCCATTTCTTCTCAATGTATTTTTTTCGCTTACATCAGCAGGTTCGCACTCGTGCGAACTTGCTTACAAATTATTTTTTGCCGCCTCGGACAGAGGCCAGAAGGACTGGTCGGGGACTAATCCAGACCAGTCGTGACCACATATTTTAGTCAAGTCCGGTCTCGGACATCCATTTAGACTGACCAAGTGGTCCTACCTCTGAGACTTGACCGGTCGGACCATTGAGAACCCTGGTTGTTCGTATCAATATAAGTTTTGTGCCGTTCGGTAACTTAGGATTGGATCCACTGCGCCTAACCACCCAAGTAATTGTTCAAAACAACCGAGGTTTGTTAGTGTACTCGAGTATGTTCCGTGGACAAAACAAAACACGCACCAACGATCAATGGCAAAGCAAGCTTCTTCACCTCCCACTTCTAATATTGCCTGAAGAAATTTTTCTGGATCAATTTCTGCTCTGTATGTTACTAGGTCTTTATATTTTTCGACTCATTTTTTTTTTGGTCCCCACTGTTGTGGGCTTGATATGAGTGCGGTTGTCCTGGCAGACGCCCACCGGTTGCCCGGTGGGCGGTGAATTTTGTCCAGGGACAATAACTATACAAAGGCCAAAATACACCAAAATCGCAGGCGTTTGAGCCCTTTCATCTGCATAGATATGTTAAAAACTCAGCTTGGGAATTTTTTTGAGAAAATATGGCATATCTGAAGTTTGGCAAATATTTATTTCAGAGTTTTGTCTGGTTTCTCCAGAGCAGTGGGCACAGGAGCTCTGTAAGAAGTATGACTCCATAACTAACATCGCCATGCAACGGGGCGCACCTTCCGAATAAAACATCGTCAACAAATTACTATCAAAGCCACAGCTAAAGAATATTCAAAAATGAAATAAATAACAAAAATTAATCATAATTAGTGTCATATCGTCCATCTGCCGGAATAGTGGCTTTTTGGCATGGGACATATTTGGGGGGTTTGTGGAATACGGGAGGGGGTTGCGATGGGGTGCCCCGGAGCCCCGCGAGGACAAATGTTCGCTTATTTATGCTTAGGTACTCGGGTACAGTACAGGACCAGTTGATGATGATAAGGAAGGAACAACGGTGCGCTTGGTACAATTCACACATCGACGATATCTCACCAGCCGATGCGAGATCCTCTGGAACCCCTCTGTATTAAGCCCCCGATGCTTGCCGGGAACATCTTAATTTCGATCTCATTAAGGAACATTCTTCAATTTCAGACGATGCCCCACAAAATATCCCTTGCGCCCATACGCTTCTCGCTACTGGGGACACCGTGCAAGAAATGAAGCCACTGAGGGGCTGAAATCAGCGCTACAACTTTTGGCCTGATTTGATAGCCAGATCCGCGAGGATTCTTTTACGTCGTCATTGTGTGGAGTTGATGGGCACGGGCCTCAGGGCTGTGTCGGGGATTCACGAGGCTACACGGCGTGGCAGATCTGGGTAACTGATCAGATAGTGGAGGCTTTATTGTAAACGAGAGGCTGGGATGCTGATGAGACCGATCCGGCGGGTAGTATGTCACTAATATGGGCTTCCAAGAATGGATGTGAAGGCATTATCACAGTCACGTGCCCTACAGTAGCCGGCTGCAACCAGAAGGTTCACAAAAGTTTTCTTATCACCCCCACGCGACTGTTATATCTACCGGCCGCGTTTTTATTTCATCGCCAGGCTAGTCACCTCCCGTCCATTCTAGAGTACCCGGATGATTAGACTGAAAACCCGAGATCAAACCCCATCTGGTACCACCACTAATGCACAATCGGAGCTCTTGAACCTTGAAGATTCAAACGAGCTCAGCCCGTGTCGGCTTCCCTCCCACAATCGCTTACAAAACAACTACCGGTAACCCCACCAACCAAGATCTAACAACGTTTTTAGCACCCATGTGGCGGTGATGGAGTAAAAACGAGCGTTAGATGGCCTTTGTGATTAGAAAATCTCGCCGTATCCTACGGTATACCGATGAAATCTAATTCAAATCATCACTGCACTATTCATACCCACCATTAGATATTCCTAGTATGCAATGAATACGCGACAGCATCTAAAGCAGTGTACAAGTATGTGTGTCATGGACCTAAAATCAGAGCATCGATTTGCCGGAATATTTTTTAAAGAACTGAACAGCTGCCGTGGAGCGCTTAAATCACAGGGTTTGTCAATCGCCGCTTTGGTTTTACGGGGAGTGGTGGCATGTCAGGCAACGGGAACGAAGACTGAAGAGAGTTTTCTATCAGTGCTGCGGTTGGCGGGGACAGTTGCACGTGAGCGCGCAGATGTTAGCGAGTTCCACTTTGCTTCAAATGAACGAAAGTCGATATCACACCTGAACTTGCAGGGCTATACGAAGAAACACTGCGGAACGAGCCACTTGATGAGAAATCGAAAGGATACCGATATGAGAAAGGCAAGGCTAACCACTAACTAGGAAGGCGTGGGGCTGTTTTCTTCACGGCCAGTTTGGTTTGGAATTCCGTGCCCAGCGGTTGCGAGGGATGCGTTATTGTGAAAGAGCCTGATGCATGTACTCAGTATGCAAGCCTGGGTTGAGGGAGCTTGTTAAAAGTTTCAGTGTGTGTAACATTGAGCAATTCATGCGAACGTTTCTGCCTATCACAAGCGCCTGACTGACTTTGGGTGGGATCCGGTGCCCGTGTGGTCCGACCCCGCTTTTCACGAAATTCAACTCTGTGATATTCTATTCACCACTCCCACCCTTCGACCTTCGCTACCTCTCTACCTCATTCCATACAAAGCAACATGAATCCATCAACCCATCTCACACCTACCACTACCGGCACAAGCCACCAAAACAGTTTCAACGTGACAAATAGCTACAACACCAACAATAACACCACATATGTGGATGAAAGCCGTGAGATCCTAGAGTGGCTATCCCCGCTAGAACCTCGCCTACGCCACCAGGATGTGCGCACACGCAGGCTGGATGGCTTGGGGAATTGGTTTTTAGAAACAGGCAATTTTATCAACTGGCGTGATGGCGGGGATGGATTTACCATTGCCACTCTCTTTGGCTCTGGTGCTCCGGGGGCCGGGAAAACATATCTTAGGTAGGAGGAACAGCTTCAATCGGTGTAGAAGTTTAGACAGATGTTAACTGATGGAATCAGTTCCCTAGTGATTGATGAGCTATGCGACAAAGCTGTGGATCAGAGAATCGTGGTTGCGTGTTTTTACTGTGACTTTCAGAGCCAAAAGGTGCAAACTCCCGAGAACGTGTTGGGCGCCCTGATCAAGCAAATTGTGCGCGCGCGGGGCGTGATCCCTACTGAGATCGACTCGGCTTTTCAGAAAGCAAAGGCTCAGATTGGAGGCCGCGGTCTCCGCGTTCCTGAGGAGCTTGAGCTCCTAAAGGCCTCCATCGCACCGTTAGACCGGGCTTTCATTTGTATTGACGCCTTGGATGAGCTCCTGGTGAAGCATCTACCCACCCTTCTACGCTCATTGAATAATCTTTCGCAGTCATGTCCGGGGGTCCGCTTTCTGTTTACAGGTCGACCGCATATCGGGGTTGAGATTAAGAAATATTTTCCCGGAGCCACGCGGTTGGTCCAGATGAAGGGAGCGAAACAAGACATCACGAGATATGTTGAGATGATGTTGGATGACGATCCCAACCCTGAGGCAATGAACACCGGTCTTCGCGCTGAAATCACGAAACGGGTTTCAGAAACAATTTCCGATGTGTATGTAGCTGCGATTATCCATTCCAAGCTTGAGGTCTCGCTAATAGTAGTACCTAGGTTTCTGCTTGTTTCATTGAACATCACAGCGATATTGGATGAGACAACAATTTACGACAGGCGTCAACAACTCAAAAGGATGACCGGTGGCCACGGGTTTAACGACGTTTATGCTGCGGCGTTGGACAGAATTAAAGGGCAAACGGTGGGGAAGTCGAAACTCGGAATGGGGGCTTTAATGTGGATCTCGCAATCCGAGCGGCCAATGAGCGCGGACGAGCTATGCGACGCCTTAGGAGTACAAATGAACTCTGGTGATCATAACCCTGATAGTATCCCTTCCATGCAAACCTTACTGGCTTCTTGTCTCGGCCTTGTTACAGTCGATGAAGAGGAATCGAAGGTCCGCTTGGTGCACTTCACGCTTCAAGAACATCTCAATCGCGGTTCCGAGATTTTTCAGAACCCCTGCGCGGTAATGGCCGAGGTTTGCCTAACATATCTGAACTTCGGTCGCATCAGAAAGCTTCCACCTACTCTAAATGCCGCTCCACACATATACCCCTTCCTCTGGCACGCTTCCTGCTACTGGGGACACTATGCACGACACCAGACCACGGAGGGCGTGAAATCACGTGCACTTCAGCTCCTGGACGGATTTGAGAGCCATATATCAGCAAATCTTCTTTTACTTCGGCATTTAGATGAATCGGCTCATAATAGAAGGGCGCTCCGAGAGGCGGGAGATATCCCTGAGGGATTCACGGGACTGCACTGCGTGGCATTTCTAGGACTTAATGAGATTGCGGATGCCGTATTGAATATAAGAGACTGGGATGTTGGTAAGGCTGATTCCACGCACCGCACACCGCTGATATGGGCTTCTGTGAATGGGTGTGAAGGGATTATAAGGCTACTTTTGGAACAGGCGGGGGCCGATGTCAACACCAGAGACACTACAAATGGCCGGACAGCCCTCTCGTGGGCAGCAGAGTATGGACAGGAGGGAGTCGCGAAGCTGTTTCTGGAGCGCGATGAGATCGATCCCGAATTGGGAGACTGTCATGGCCGAACACCGCTTTCCTACGCGGCCAGTTTTAGAACAGAAGGGATAGTCAAGCTACTTCTGGAACGGGAGGAAGTTGATCCCGAATCGCGAGATGATTTTGACTGGACGCCACTCTTGTACGCGGCCAGTGACGGGAGAGAGGGGGCGGTCAAGCTTCTTCTAGAACGGGAAGGGGTCAATCCTGAATCACGAGATAATTGTGGCAGAACACCGCTCTCCCACGCCGCCGGCGGATATGACAACGAGAAGACAGTCAAGCTTCTTCTAGAACGGGGAGAGGTCAATCCTGAATCACGAGATAATTGTGGCAGAACACCGCTCTCCCACGCCGCCGGCGGATATAACAACGGGAAGACAGTCAATCTTCTTCTAAAACGGGGAGAGGTCAATCCTGAATCGCGAGATAATTCTGGCAGAACACCGCTCTCCCATGCAGCCAGTGCAGAAACGGGCGAGGAGGCAGTCGAGCTTCTTCTGCAACGGGGAGAGGTCAATCCTGAATCGCGAGATAATTCTGGCAGGACACCGTTCTCCCACGCCGCCGGCGGATATAACAACGGGAAGACAGCCAAGCTTCTTCTAGAACGGGGAGAGGTCAATCCTGAATCGCGAGATAATTGTGGCAGGACACCGCTCTCCCACGCCGCCGGCGGATATAACAACTGGAAGACAGTCAATCTTCTTCTAGAACGGGGAGAGGTCAATCCTGAATCGCGAGATAATTGTGGCAGGACACCGTTCTCCCACGCCGCCGGCAGATATGGCAACGGGAAGACAGTCAAGCTTCTTCTAGAACGGGGAGAGGTCAATCCTGAATCGCGAGATAATTCCGGCAGGACACCGCTCTCCCACGCCGCCGGCGGATATGACAACGAGAAGACAGTCGAGCTTCTTCTAGAACGGGGAGAGGTTAATCCCGAATCGCGGGATAATTCTGGTAGAACACCACTCTCTCACGCGGCCGGCGGATATGAGAGTGGAGGGGCACTGAGGCTTCTTCTAGAACGGGGAGAGGTCAATCCTGAATCGCGAGATAATTCTGGCAGAACACCGCTCTCCCACGCCGCCGGCGGATATAACAACTGGAAGACAGTCAATCTTCTTCTAGAACGGGGAGAGGTCAATCCTGAATCGCGAGATAATTGTGGCAGGACACCGTTCTCCCACGCCGCCGGCAGATATGGCAACGGGAAGACAGTCAAGCTTCTTCTAGAACGGGGAGAGGTCAATCCTGAATCGCGCGATAATTCTGGTCGGACACCGCTCTCCCACGCGGTCGAATTCGGGAGAGAAGGCGCCGTCAAGCTTCTTCTAGGACGGGAGGAGGTCAATCTTGAATCGCGAGATGATTCCGGCAGGACACCGCTCTCCCACGCGGTCGAATTCGGGAGAGAAGGGACAGTCAAGCTTCTTCTAGAACTGGAAGAAATTAACCCCGAATCGTGGGATAATTCTGGCAGAACACCCCTCTCCCACGCGGCCGAATTCGGGGTAGAAGGGATAGTCAAGCTTCTCCTAGAACGGGAGGAGGTTAATCCCGAATCGTGGGATAATTCTGGCAGAACACCGCTCTCGCACGCAGCCAGTGCAGAAGAGGGCGAGGAGGCAGTCAAGCTTCTTCTAGAACGGGAAGAGGTTAATCCCGAATCGCGAGATAATTCCGGCAGGACACCGCTCTCCCACGCGGCCGAATTCGGGGGAGAAGGGACAGTCAAACTCCTTCTAGAACGGCGAGTGGTTAATCCCGAATCGCGGGATAATTCTGGCAGAACGCCGCTCTCCCGCGCGGCCGAATTCGGCGGAGAAAGGACCGTCAAGCTTCTTCTAGAACAGGAAGAGGTTAATCCCGAATCGCGGGATAATTCTGGTAGAACACCACTCTCTCACGCGGCCGGCGGATATGAGAGTGAGGGGGCACTCAAGCTTCTTCTCGAACGAGAAGAAGTTACTATAGAATCGCGAGATAATTCCGGCCGAACACCACGCTCCTATGCGTGCGGGGAGGCCTTGGCACTGCTATCTAAACACTGCCAGTCCTGAATAGAGGATGGTGCGATACAGCCAAACGCAACTCTCCCCTGCCATGTTGTTAGTTATTTCGTAGTCCTTCCTCCGTGGTTCCGGTGTTCCCACTCTAGTTAAGAAACGGCGATTGCATGGCGTACGCGGGCGTGTGCATATTAACCGGCACATAATCCCTTCATTTTCTGTGCTGACCATGGGGCCCATGATACTTGTCTTCAGAACTAGGGTATTCCCAACTTTGCAACCCAATTTCTCATTACCACATGTTTTCACACATAACCGTCTCTAACTTGGCTTTTTTTTTTTGATATTTGGACAGGCGTTGATATAATTAGAGTAGAATTTCCTTTTCGATCTTTCAGTACATTTATCATTCTACCGTCGTGTTTTTTTCCCCTTGTTCTATTTATTTTACCCGCCTGTGTTTCTCCATGTTGGTCCCTGGTCACGGCCATATTAAACGGGATGTATGGGATGTACTCGCGGTAGGGGTAAAGTATTGGAACAAACAGGGGGGTCAATGTCTGTGCGAGGAACAGAAAAAAGAGCGGTTAGTCTCCTTCTTAGGTACCCGGTGATCTGAATGAAGGAAATTTTGTATTGGCCATCTTGACCCTAGTTTGTTCAAATACTTCACCCCTACTGCGAGTATATGAGAATTGCGATTTTATACTCTTTCCCTTTATTCCCACCTTTTCTGTGATATAATCCATCATATGAGAACGAGAGAGTTGATGCTCAGAATATATTAGCGATAGCCTGATGTTTTGCCCTGAGTGGCGATCTGTCCCACACCCACGAATGAGGTCTCTAGGACCTGGATGGAGGGTATGCTATAGTATCGCATATGGTCAATGCCCAGCCGGTGGCGTCCGTTTACATAGAAGTTTTCTTGCTGTAACAAGTCCGATTTCTTACGCTTCTGGCAACAAGTGGACATTGAAAGCCGACCAGTATAGCTCAGGAGATAGTTAGGGAAAGGGCTTCAGGATGAGGCTTCAGTAATAATATACTGGTCTGAGGTGGACTGAATGCGGGGCAGGGTTCCGACAGTCAGGATTATCGAAAGCGACTCGACCAGGATTGGTCCGACCAGGCCCGCCAAGCAAGAGGATGTGCTATTTTTATTAGAATATGCTACGTTCAAATAAAGCTTTTCTTAACAAAACTTATTGTTTCCATGGATTATACGGTGGAGATACTGCCTCGCTTTGATTAGGGGTGGCGAAAATAGGTTCTGAAGTAAGGAACAATTTTGCCATAATATGCGATCCGTAGTTTTGGATGGAGAAGTCATAATAGTAGTAGTTGAGATCTCTTATTTCGACAACACTTATCAATTAAATAATAAGGAAGACATATCTCAGCTATATAGTACAGTAGTTGGGTTCGGCTATTATGACTACGATCGCTTCACACAGAAAAAACAAAGACTATCACAGAAGTAAGCTGAGAAGAACTGAAGGAATAATGGACAAACAGACATTAGGCTGCAACAGGTAACGAGTGTGGAAAACATAGAGAGCTGAAAGCAGCATTCGAGAAGAGAAAGAAAGCATATTTGAGAGGATCGTGAAATCATATACGAACAAATTTTTAGCAACAAGGTTCTCGCACAGCGGATTCAGAGTTCAGATACGGATTTGACGCAAGTTGATTTGTATATAGCAGATATAAAAGACTGACGAAGAACTTAAAGAACTTATCAAAAGAAACAACAGGCAGAATGCAATCGAACGGAAGTGAAGAATAAGATAAACAGAGACAGACAGGAACGAAGTGCAGTGAACTGATGGTGAACAAATAATGGGAAAAACAGGCTTCCTTATATCCTAACCATCCTCCATGTCATGCTTCCTGCGCATGCACAATCCTGCTTCTCGCTTCCTCCCACTTAGTAGTTTCGGCGTGCACTTTCATGAATCTGATCCGAGGTTCTAGCAGAGTTTCCGAGGTAATGGTAGTGCGGCCAGCCGCAGGTTGGGTGTGAAGCCGAGGATCTCGTTCGGATATCGTTCGGGTATCGTGAGTGTTCCTGTTTCAGTGCCGTATGATAGTTGTTTGATGTTGTTGCATCAGCTTATGCGGAATCGTAGTCAGAGGTTGTATGAGCTAACACAGTTGGAACGATGTTAGAGTAATGGTGCGTAACGGATAATAGTAGTTGCGTTTCAGAGTCTGCCCGCATGGGAATATATGCACGTGATGAGCAGTCAAAAATCAAACACAAATTGTTCGTATATGATTTCACGATCCTCTCAAATATGGTTTCTTTCTCGTCTTGAATTCTTCTTCTACGTCTTTGTATTCTTCTCAAGCAAGGTACAAATCCGGACTTCGTTTTACCTTCGTTATTATTTCTTTTGTTCTTATGTGTTTTCTTTCAATCCCTTTGTTCTTTGTTATGGAGACTTGGTAGAAGTGGAATCAAGTCATCTCACTATATGGCTTGTCTATATCGTTCCTGTTATTCAAAAAACCTAGTTTTGCGGTAATCTATTTTATTGACTCTTTTACTATTATCACTTCTTCGTTTGAGTTCCATTCGAATATTACAACACAAATTTTGTGTGCATTAAGTGAGTGATATTTCATGACCAACTGTTACAATACCGGTATTCAATGCGACTAATCCATCGGATAATCGAATTTCAACCGCATTCTGTCCTCTCCTAGATGTTTTATCAACCCATATTGAGGGCCTGTTGATGTTACGGGGTAGCTAACACGGTAGGATTCCGAGCTAACTAGGCCAAGGATATTTGAGACAACGGATTAATAGTCAGGAAGGCTTGTCGGTAATTGTTTGATAAAGGTAAAGTAATAAAGAGTAGTCAAATATCAATGAGTTAGAATATAACTTGATAACTTGTTATATTGTTAAGGTCTCTTCTCCGTTGCTTGATAATTCTTCAACCACCGGGGGAGAGGCCTACTATTTATACTAATGTTCATGCTACTTCAACTTCTCTAGTTAAGAAGTATCTTCTTAACGATTCAGTTCGTCAGAACATAGTGCGAACACTGTTTGAC
>Ga0307517_10005551_pt1 | contig 18954 bp, 19 predicted proteins | sample 23_EM_MG_FD_194515 | JGI IMG/M metagenome (GOLD analysis project Ga0307517, IMG submission 194515) | Populus trichocarpa ectomycorrhiza microbial communities from riparian zone in the Pacific Northwest, United States - 23_EM | ecosystem: Host-associated > Plants > Roots > Unclassified | place... | reverse complement strand
TATAAAAAAAAAAAAAAAAAAAAAAAAAAAGCGTTAGGCAACCGCAAAGTTCAAAATGAACATGGATACATACTCTTTTTCTTCATCGTCGCCTTAGGCTCAGCCTCGCTAACCTTCTCCTTCGTGACTTTGGACTTGACAACCTTGATAGTGGTGGTAAGCTCCTTTCAACACCTAGTAAATGACCCGCGTAACCTTCGGGTGGAAGATTCCGACCCGTACCCTTACCCGTCCAAATACCCGTACCTCACGGGTACGGGTTTACATGGGTGGGGGTATACAAAAACCCGAAGGTCAACACAACCCGCGGTTGGGGTACTGATTCTAAATAGATGGGTGAGTTGTAGGCAAAAAGACCTCGCCAATGCACCCCAGATGTCGATTGACATGGGGGCGACCATTTGCGAGGGTCTATTACTACCGCAAACGATGATGGCGATGTCATGGCGCTGAGGACCTCGACCCTTGTAAAATAAACGATGGGCGGACTGGTGATACCCCCGGCACAGCGCCATTGTCGATATCAATCTAGTCTGGGCTTGAATGGCGGAAGGAAGAGGATGGGGCATGGAAGTGAATCGTCTGCGGGATGGTTGTTCCGATTTGGGGTTTGAAAGGGATTTCTGCGGTGAGGGACATCGGTTTTGGGCATTAGGCCTTAGGCCTTAGGGCTTGCAGCTCCGGTGGTCTTGAATAACATACGGTACGCCGTTTTCTTGGGAGCACCCACGTGCGACCACCGGAAGACATGCTGGCATTGCCGTTGTACGCACGCACGATGGGAGAAATGCCCCTCAAAGGGCGGGATATCGAAGGAATGCCCGATGGTAATCTTGCACGGAAAATGAAAGGGTAAGTAGGATTACTGTGCATACAAGGCATGCCACGTACCTGGCACCATTCTTCTCATAGTGTCACCATGATGCGCAGCTCTACTAAAGCACGTGGTTTGATGGTCGTTGTCGCTGGATGGATGTCGGTGGGAAGAAGGAATTTCGAATCGGAGTTGTCGTTGGTTTTAAACTCCGATGCCGCACTGTATCCCCTCACAGGTACGGGTTTGGCTACAGATTTTCATACCCGTATCCATACCCTTCCTTACCCGTTTCCTGTACCCACGCGGGTTTCTATACCCGTGTCAATCACTCTCAACATCCACTCGCCGTTTCTTCCGTAGCGGTTTCGTCGTGACCTCGTTGCTACCACCAGCGCTAGACCATCCAAAATTGTAGACACAGTCGATTATGTTGGTGGTGGATCTTGCAGCATTATAGGGTCGGATTCTATCCATCCGGCATTTTGTCATTGTCGTATCATAAGTTTGACGGCGTGTGTTTCAGGTACCAGAGTCGACGTCGAGCTCAGTCTAGCATTAGGTGAAGAGTGGAGATTCGTGGCCCATGGGTCTTCTGGGATGATATTAGCCTGGCTGAGAATTTGTCGGTTGACGGGCTATGGGAATTGGATAATACTGGTCGTTCGTTCCAAGGCCGGTGGGACTGATATTCCAGATTTAGATTGTTCAATACATTTATTACCAGTGTTGTAACGACGAGTACCATCTGATACGAGATGTAACAGATGAGAGTATCGCACAATGGAAAGAGATAGGTCGTGAACAGTAAGAACAGTATAAATCACTCTGTAATTCACTGGAATCCGGGGTCGAAGTAAATACAATCCACTGTCCATACTAGCTAGGTTACTCGAGTCCGGAAACAAGTCATACTACAAAATGACTAGATGAGATGAAGATGAATTAAATGGAATCGTGCGAGATCATGACAGTGGAGGAAGAATAAGCTAGTAACCGAAGAAAGATAAAATAAAGACTCGAATAAGATAAGGTGGGAGATGGCACTGCCACCGGCAACAACCAAAACCTTGGAAGTTGACCACCTAGTGCTTGGAGACGCTCTCGTAAAGCTAGTTATTCCTCCCAAGGTCGGACTTCGCAGCCTCCGATGGTGAGCCGTCAAGGTAACTTCGGCCATTCATTGTCGGTGGTGGTCCTGAATAAGTTGGCGGCTGCATTGACTCCGGACCCAGAGTCATGCTCTGTCCCATAACCTGATGTCCCATCATGGGGGACGCTCCCATAGAATACTGTCCCATCATCTGCGGTCCTGGCCCGGGCATACCGAACTGTCCCATAGGAAACTGACCTCCAGTCTGCTGTCCATAAACATAAACTGTTTGGGGCGCGGCAGGTTGCGGAGCGGCGGTGACGGTATTGTTGTTGACAACCTGGACCTGCTGCTGCTGCTGCTGCTGTTGGGAACCGCCGCAAAGACAGCCCCAAATGAAGAAACCTAGAGTTAGCAACCCGCAACAGGGATCACCTAAACGCAGCACCGTATCATTTCGAGTTTCTCATACTATGAAAAAGAACAAGAGTAACGCACATCCACCCCGAAGTCTCAGAGGAGGTTCCTCAGACTGGTCTTTTGTACATTCGACATTGGAGGCATTGCTCGGACTCTCGCGAAGAGATGCTGAGGCATTAAGGTCAGCCAAGGCGTTGGCTGCAGCAAGGGACCTACACATGGGTATTTGGGCTGGCAGTTGCTCGACGACGGTTGATTTTCCAGTCATTGTTGCGGGGCTTTGGTTGGGAGGGGGTAAGGGAAAATAGAGTGGCAGACAAGTCCGTCGCCTCGGTATAAAAGCACGTCCACTCACAGGAGGTACAAGGCACAGGCCCGGTGGAAGAAGCACTTGGCAGGTTGTTTGTTCCATTCACGATCAATCCTGTACCTCGGGAGGTGCTGGCCGCCAAAGTCCGAATCCGGCTGGTTGAATAGAACTCCCTGAACTTAACTCATGCGGGCAGAAAATAAAACAATTGGCCTTTGAGTTTAAGTTTGGGTAAGTAAACTTGTCACGACCTTACCTCTCCAAAGAGTCAAGCTTCGAGTATGGCATATCATGTTTCATCAAACAACGCTTAGAATCAATGGTCAGCGGAGTTGACAGCTTCCTGGATCTAGTGTAAAGTGTTGTAGCGTAACGTGTACTCCCAGAATGTGCTTTAGGCCTGATTTGGTTTGATTTGGTTACCTCTTCCCCTCTTTTTTCGAGCATATATTTAACCTGGGAAGATGAGTACTTACATAGGGGATATCTCGGGATTAAATGATTGGATGTGATGGGCATTTTCCTTATGAAAATCATATTAAGCGCTCGCCGAAGCGCTGAGGTTCTGATCTGGGCCGGGGAACTCGCTTGGAATAATCCAGACTTTTAATCAACTTTTAATTCACCTGAAATATCAAAGTACAGACACCGTTGTGGCCGAGTGCGTCGTAGTCCCCATTTGGGAGTGTGTCAATATTGGCATACCCTGCCAGGGAGCAAATCTGCCACACAACCTCATGGAATAAATGTGCTTGTTGGCACTTAGGCTTTAATACTTTTCGAGCCCTTGAGTTCTTCATACTAATACATGGACGGAAGTGAGTCCGAGCTCGCTCCGTAGGTGATCAATGGCTAGATACATTCTAGGTTCAGAGCAAGCCCTTGCTCCGATCTGGTTAGCAGCTCCGAAGGTCCTGCGGAGCCCTTACTAAAAGCAGGACTGTTTTGCGCACCCGAACAAATGGTCCAGCTTGGGCCTAGTTTGAAACGTTTCGTTCGCCTTCTGTTCGATGCTACAAACAAAGCCGAATATAGATGTTTGTTGTGTAGGGCCATTTACCTCACCTTGGGCTTGAACTCAAGTGCCGAAAACCCATAGGACGTTCGCGATTTTCTAGCAACACTAGGACCTGGGAAATTCACGTCAAATCCCTGATCCCTGTGCGGACAAGAATTTGACGAAAATCCGGATATGCCACAGGACTGTCCGGACAAAATTTTTGGAAATCCCGAAGGTGGATGTGCGGACAAAAGTGGCTCAAATCTGGATGGCCTGATCCGATTCCGGACAAAAATTGGTCCAAAATGTTTGGAAATTTATATGTTTTCAGGGGTATGTTTTCTGGCCGCATTCACTGATCTTCGTTCTAGCCCTGCGTAGCCACGTGTTGTAAATTCAATTAACGATCTATGTTTTTTCAACCAATACGAACATGTTCAACATTAAAATGACGGAAACTATCATTGACGTCGATAACCCAGCCATACTCAACGAATCAAAATGGATTGGAACGGGAAAAATCTATCCACTGGAGGAAGTCCCAGAAGCCTTACGAAACTAGAGATTCGCTCTTCTCACTTCGTCTCAGTTCCTTCGCACGCTGTCCCATCCACCAAGAACCACCGATGATGGTTCAACCCTTACACTAACGCAAGATGATCATGACATCTTCAAAGCATTGAATACTCGTCGCTCAGATATCAAGAAGGCAGTTACTGTGTTGACCGGGAAGAAGAAAAAGGGTGCAGAGGATGATGAGATGGATACGGACGGCGACGAGGCCGGTGAGGATAGGTAGATACTCGAGATTCTAGTTTACGTTTAGCCTTAGGTGTTTACGGATGTCTGGGAGTTAGCCGCGCAGCGGACAATTCTAAATACCACCTATTAATGCCTGATCCAATGTGCGGACAAAATTTGTGCAAAAGCGAGCCCTAATCCGCGGTGCGGACAGAATTTTGGAGAATCCGTGTGGACAAAAACGGCCAGATTTTGGGATTTTGGGATCAGGGATTTGACGTGAATTTCCCAGGTCCTGCAACACTATGTACCTCTCGTTCACCACAAAATCTGGCCGGCCTATTTATTCAATCTAATTCTATAAGATCTTATTCTGCTTTTCAATAATTATTTATATCTTCAAGTCTAACACCTTTTTTAGGTACATCTTGCCTGGCAACATCCACCCCCACCAGCACTCTTTTCCCATGCTCAGATCCTACAATCTGGATATAAGGTGTACAACATTTTATTTCAAGGCATCTAATTACCACTCTGACGAAATTTTAATGATACATACAGATCGCGCTCGTTGAGACGATATGAGCACGTCCAAGTCAGAAGGCCCATCAACCCTACAACCCACTTCACACCCTGCAACACCTTCCAGAAGCCGCAGGGACTCAGAAAGGGCTTCCTCCGAACCTAACGAACGGCAGCCACATAGAGACCGGTGTAGTATTCGGCAGCGGTGACAGCTGAGGAAATGTTCGCCCTGACGCTCCTGCCAAGCTCACCTGCTCCCGGCACATGGCAACAAGGTGGGGCCAATCAAAAGGCTCCAGCATTGCCATTGTTGACTGGGTTAACATGAACTGCGTCATTTGAGTATTTTCTACCAAGATCCTGAGCTACGTCTCAGAGACTATTTGCACGATTTCTCCGCGAATACTTGGGATATTGGTGAGCCGGTCCTTGAAATGCATTCTCATCCATTCACCGCTGCACCAAATCGTATTGGGTTACTTTAACCCTGGCGTACAGCGGCTTGGGACCCTTATATCTACCGAAGTCGTTCCCGAGGGTGATGGGAAGGAACGCACATGGACGGGTTGTGAGCAGTAGTTGGTCCAAATCAGTGGGCTGGGATCTTCCAAACGATAGAAATCAACTTCTGGGTCGATCGGCAAGGTCAGTTTACATTGCATTTTATGATACAAAACATCACAAACAGCGAGGTAGTCTGAGGGATCGCCGTCCAGGTTTTAATGGCTCTGTAGATCACCATTTGATGACGATCAGTTAGGATGGCGGGAAAGAGGTACGCAATATATGAACTGAGGAGGCTTATTTCTAATGTATCTAGACAAGAATACACTACCTTGACTCCAATAGAATGCTCCAGGAATCTGGATACTCCGAAAGAAGAGGAAGGTATTGTTGGTACTATGGAGATTTATCCAAGTTGAAGATTATCCTTTCTCCGGACTCCGTTATCGCGGCTATTCATTTCGACGAGGAAATTCATATCTACTATCAAGGCAAGTTTTTTTTGTACCACCAAGATAATCGTACTACCGAGATAATCGTACTCGACGACCACAGCCGCGGAACGGCACCAGAGAGTCAACCCATCCCCACCAGCCCTCATCTCATCGCCATACATGCAGCCCCAGCAGAGATTCTGGAACCGGCTCACGCATCTTTTTGAACAGATTATTGAATATGTATATGAAGAGGGCGGATGGTACTCTGCTTGACTTGCGATATTGGTCGAGGATGGAGCTTATGGCGAAACTGAAGGACGAATATAAAGCATGGGTTCTGGGTTATGCTTTAGAATCCCCGCAATTAAATTGGTAGTCTATAAGAGCTTAACTTCTTTTCGAATGTCGATAAATTTGCAGTATGTCTTTGTTCCCGACCTGTAGTTATTAGTTCAAAGAGAGTAAAACATCGTGTCTGTTTCGTGAGGAGTAACTGGTAAAACGCCATATCAGCCCTTGGGCGGCAGAGGAACCTACCTCCAGAACAGATTTGCCTCGTGTGGTGTTTGATATTTCGAGGAATTCTAAAAAAAAATTTCGGTGGATAATTTACTCGAGAAACTAACGACTTTCTCTGTCCATCCTCTTTCTAAAATTCTCAAGAAAATCACCACCGTCAAAGGTATCAAGAATCTGAAAATTCACTCCTTTATCGACAAGCTCTAAGAGTGCCATGGAAATTTCATCACTAATCCGTGATTCCCTGGTGGAACACTTCAGCGTCAACGAGCGCTTGTGGCCCAGACGATAGAGCTGCGGTATACGATCCCACGAAAATAGTGTTTCATACTCCATAAACTGAAGGCGGGGGAGAAACGTTTCGCGCCTGGTGTCTCCTAATGGGATGATACTCCAAGGAATTTTCAAGTGATATTTCGGTTTGGATAAATTTACCGAAGAAAAATAAATGACCTTCTATGTAATGTGAGTCATAACATAAATACAAAATTGACTGATATCGTGGTCTACGAGAGGCTACTTTCTCTGTCCGTGATCCGCTTCCTCAAATTCGCAAGAAAATCCCCACCCTTGACGTTATCAGAAATTAGAAATTTCGCCCCTTCATCGACAAGCTTTAAGAGTTCCATGGCGGTTTCATCACTAGTCTGCGACTTATTGGTGGGATACTTCAGCGTTAACGAGTGCCTGTGGCCCTGGCGGTAGAGCTGCGGTACGCGATCCCAAGAAAACCGTGTTTTGCACTCCATAAACTGAAGGCGAGGGAGAAACGTGTCGCCGCTGGCGTCCGCCGATATAGCACTCTCATGAAGAGGGGAGCGGAATATTCGAACGAGGATGTCGTTCATGACATCATTGACATTCCGGTTCCGGAAGTCTATCTGGAGCCGCTCAAGGGAGGGCATTGCTTGAAATAAAGTAGGGAGATTCTGCGAGCGGGGAGAAATATATTCCAAATTCAATATTTTGAGGCAACATCCTGAGCGCTTGATAAGCGATACCATAGCGTTCACCGGTAAGCGATCTTCTGGACAATGCGTCCATTCCTCGAGGGCGGGGATTGTGATCATATCCAAGAATTTTGCAGTTTTGTCCGAAAGATCCAGTGAACGGATTCGTGGATAGACAGTAAAGGCATTGTCATTGACTGGGGGTTCATCCAACTCTCCTCTGAATTCGAGAGCGTTGAGATGTTCCACAGCAGGTGCTCGTCGTAAGACCTCGACGCACTCGTTGGCGCTCAGATTGGACAGGGTTGTATGTGTGATATTGTCCCATCCTATATCGATCGATGTTGGCGAAAAATTGTCGAGTGTTAAATGTTTAGGAAAGGGCTTAGATTTCATCATGAAATTTTGAGTGGGAGATCTCCTGCCACAGACTGCCAGCTCAAGGCGCAAGAGTTGAGTGGGATGCATGGAGCCAGAAAGGCGCTCAATGATATTGGCATCCGCATCGGTATCGAGATAGAGGTTCCGCCATCGGCCTGAATGTAAATTTAAAACCTCTATAATCCGGTTAATTGCGTCATTAAATTCATCCTTTTCCATGTCATTGTCGGAAATTTCCCAACTGAGCTGCGAGAACAAGATAGTCAAGGGAAGTACCCCTGATCGATCCAGGTACTCGCCGATTAAACCAGGCAGCGATCTGGCGAGAGTGCGCCATTTTGACGATCCAACCGCGATCGATAGGGTTTCCCAGAGATTCGGTGTTGCCCATGCCAACTCGCGCCACTTCTGACACACTGCTCCTAGTCTCATTGCCTGAGGTAATTCATCTACAGCCCAGTTTGACTGGATGACGGTACGGTGTGACGTTGGAATGCAGAGGCGAAAGATGAGGGAACCGATTTCTGGTGGTAATTTGTGAATAAAAGGATCGTGGATCGCGTTCATCGTGGTCCTAAGCGCGTAGTGTTTCTTCTTCAGCTTGATAATCTCTTCTTCCAGTTGCTTTATTTGACTTCGGATGTCTGATCTCTCTTCGCATGGGGCGCAAGGGCCTCCTTCCAACATAGTACAGGCCACTGGGACGTCCTCGACATCGACTCCTTTACAACGGCTGCACAGCCCTGGTTCTTCCATAGGATTCTTGACGGGCGACGATGAAACAAAGCTGACGATATGATCTATATGAGTACCTATCTGAGAGTTAGTTTCAAAAAGACATACTAGATCGAAGGGATTTGCGAGACCACGTTGGTTGTGGCGAAGTTCCGAACTATCCATCATGTTCGGAATTACGTGGGCTATCTAATCTAATCAAAACTATATATTCCAGGAGAGCGGCGCGCGCATGTTTTGAAACAGATTGCAGAGTTAATGGTATTGTGGGTTGAAAAGAACCCCAACGATCTGCAAGTCCACTCCTTCGTCAACGAGCTGTACAAGTTCGAGAGCAATTTCGGGCGTAATATGTATTTTGAAGACGGCAGATTTGAGCATTAAGGACCGCCTGTGGCCTTGACGATAATACTGCGGTACATGATCCCAAGAAAATGGAGCCATGAGTTTGTTGTTGTATGATCGACAATCCATGATTTGAGGGTGTAGGAGAAAGGGATTTAAACTGTTGTGATGCCCCTGCTAGGCGTTGTGCCATGAAATATACAGTCGTCCATTAAAGTGGTGTTTTTTAATCCCCCTTGAAAACAAAGAAAGCCGCTCGAGTGAGGGTATTGCTTGAAGTAGGATGCCGCGGGAAGGCTTCGAGGCAACACCCCGCCCCCCCCGAGAAGGGAGAGCATCGCCGCCACGGGGAAAGATCGTCTATTCATATGCTGTTTCCATTCGGCGAGAGAGGGAAGATTGGTTGCCTCCAAGGTTCTTGGGCGCGCTATTGGCAAATTCAGTGAGCGGAGTCGAGGATGCAACGGAAATGTGTCGCCATCGATCATGCGCAAGGCTTTTTTTTACACATTCGAGCACATGAAGACAAGACGCCCGGCGTAAGAGTTGAATACATATGTTGACACTCAGCTTTTCCGTCATTGCATGTGTTGGATTGTTCCGACGTCAACGAACGATTTCTAAGCGTTAAATATGTGGGGCTAGCATTTGCTATCACAATGGATGTCTGGCCGCTGCCCTTTAAACACGATTTCAAGATGAAAGAGCCGATTGTGCTCCGTAGAACCAGAAAAGCATTCAAGAATGTCGACACTCGCTTCAAAGATGGAGGTTACGCAATCGGCCTGAATGTGAATTGATAACCCTCTACAATCAAATATGTTACAGCATTCAAAGTTTTATCCTTTTCTGCATAATCATCGTCAGATGAGTAACAACCTGCTCTGGAACACCCATGATGGTTGAAGAGGATGGTTGAGGGAAACATCCCCGATCGACCCAGCCATTCGAGGCATAAGCTCGGGAGTGATCTGAGCAGAGAGGACGCCATTGACTCTCGAATCTCCAGCTTTAAGGTATCCCAAAGGTCCGGTGTTGCCCATTCCAACTGACACCATATACGACAATCAGGTCCAAGAAAGGCGGCTAGACATACCTGAACTTGAGCCAACATCGCATTTGCTCTTCCAGCAGCGATTCTTTCCCTCATCTCCTGTAACTGGTAAGGATCTTTCCTCACAATGAGCAGTGCCTGTAAATCCATCTGTACAAAAAAAGCCAATGCAATATAGAAAGAATGGATTACGTACCCGTTGGAGATTGTGCTGGGCTTGATTCCATCGCCGCGCTGGAACCGCGGTAGAGATGCCGACAGAAGACTTGGGAGTCTCGGAGTGGCAAGGTGAGCTCTGCACCAACGCCTCTCGACGCTGCAGGGTTTCTGGTATGAGCCTGCCGCCTTCCTCTTTCCTGCGGGCCCAAGGTGGGCACATCGAGTATTTCCTTTGAGGCTATAAAACACAGGTCGAGTGAGCCAATCCGGCATGAGTGAGAATCAGGAAAGGTTTACTCACCTGTCCCAGAGTGCTCAGGCGCTGCTGAAGCTCACCCGAAGGAGGCCCATGTTGCCCAAGCGAGTGAGCTTGAAGCAAGATGAAGGTTGGCGGGCTGCTGGCGCCTGATCCTCTTGTCATCGCTGGGAATTTTGGCAGACATAGAGTAAGTAGTCTTGAAATGAAATATGAAAAAGGATACGTACATGTCTTGGTACTCGACAGCGAACGTTGCGTCAGTCAATATTTCCCCAGGAAGGGAAAACCAGCGGTGACGAGCCCTCCATAGATCTGCATGGAGGCCTGGGTGTTCTACTTCTCCACGTTGACGTCCATCGGCGACGCTCTGCCATCTTCGTTGCTTTTGCGATGCATGTTGCTGTTGGACAGAAGGCCTATGGTTTGAAAGGTCATTTCGATGTCGTGCATTCCTTGATGGTGGTCAAGACGGCGTTTGGGAAGGAGGGCGATGACAAACTAGGAGAGCGAGTTCGAGAGCAACGAGGAGAGACACAAGTTGGAGGCCGCCGACATCGGGGAGACACCACGCTGGAAAGTGACCGGCGGCGGTCGGCGGCGCCAGCCAGCGAACAATGCCATCTGGGGCAACGACAGAGGAGACCCGGGCCGGCAGATTTGACATGTTGACAGCTCACGTGCCCTAACGTTCCTTGAATTCTTCGTTTGTTCTTCGAACAAAGCACTCCAGAGTCCAGAGTCCAAGCTCAGCGCTCAGCGCTCAGTTGTCGACAGATCTCATCTTCTTGCTTTGACTATGTCTACAGATTCTACTTCGATTTCCTTTGAGCCTTCCCATCACATCCTCAATCAACCCTGCACCAGAGGAATCAGTTGGGACGACGGGAGAGAGGTACTTAATCTACCACATTTCCAGTTGCGAGCTTGATCTCAAGTCACCCAGATTCGAATTTACAATCTCGGGCCCGGAAACGTTTTGCAGGAGTACGCCTACTCAGCGAGCAAGGGTTGGCACGACGGAGATTTGCGAAACCTCAAGATCGTCCTAGATTCAACTTCCAGCTTCGCTGCTATTCGATCTCCGAGTGGTAGAATCAGGATCTACTATCAAGGTTAGTGTGACTGTCCATTCTGTTAATATTCACAACATTAATATCTTAGGATAGACCCGAACGATGACTTTGTTCGAGGATTATATCAGCTTCCCGGCACGACAAAATGGCAAAAAGGTGGGGCCAATCAAAAGGCAGTGAAAGGCTCCAGCATTGCCATTATTGATTGGGTTAACACCAATGGACTGCGTCGTTTGAGTATTTTCTACCAAGACCCCGAGCTACGTCTCAGAAACTGTTCGCATGATTTCTCCGCGAATACTTGGATTATTGGTAAGCCGGTTCTTGAAATGAATTCTCATCCATTCACCACTGCACGCACCACATCGTATTAGGTAGCTTTAACCCTGGAGTACAGTCGCATGGGACCCCTATATCTGCCGAAGTTGTCCGCGAGGGTACTGTGGAATTAAACGTGATGTGGAGGGACGCACATGGACGGCTTGTGAGCAGTAGTTGGTCCGGACCGTTGGGATGGGATCTTCCAAACCAACCAAACGATGGAAATGAACTTCTGGGTCGATCGGCAAGGTCAGTTTACATTGTACTTTATCATATACAACATCTCAAACAGCGAGCTAGTCTGAGGGATCGTCGTCCAGGTTTTAATGGTTCTGTAGATCACCCTTTAGCAACGATTAGTTGGGATGGTGGAAAAGAGGTACGCAATACATAAACTGAGGAGGATCGTTTCTGATATGACTAGATACGAATATATTACCTTGACTCCAAGAGAACGCTCCAGGAATATGGATACTCCGAAAAAAGAGGGGGGCATTGTTGGTACTATGGAGATTTATCCAAATTGAAGATTGTCCTCTCCCCGGACTCCGTTATCGCGGCCATTCACTTCGATGAGGAAATTCGTATCTACTACCAAGGCGAGTTTTATTTGGATCCCCAAAACAATTCGATCTGAGTGGTATGATGTAGACGGAGAGTTAGGAATCATACAAGAAATATGCAAACCTTCTCTCACGGATTCCTGGATCAAAGGTGCTGCTCTTGCTGAAGCTGCCACGGCTTCGAACATTGCGGTTATAAGCCGGAAAAATAAAGGAACCCAGATCCGGGTCTATTACCAAGACCCTCAGCTTTGCATTCAAGAGCGCTACTATGAAAATAAGCGTTGGAAAAAAGGTCGGCAGAAAAAAGACCCCATACTCGAAACCGCGTATTGACAACTCACCGAATCAACCCTAGGAACCTTTAATTCTAGTCCACAACCACACGGTACACCGATTATGGCGGAGGTTACCAACAACGGGTGCACACAGGTAATGTGGAAGGATGAAAGCGGACTGTTTGTGAGCAATTGTTGCGATTGGGACCGACCTACTTCTAAATATGGCTCTTCGAACAAATCCAATCCAAGCCAACCTGATGGAAGTGGATGAGAAGTTTCTTTATCTCAAATATCCTTTTCCCACTGCTTTTATTAGTCAGTATTTCCGTTCATGTATCAGTATGAAGAACTCAAGATCTCGAGAAGTATTATACCCAAAGTGACGACAAGCACTTTTATTCCATGAGGCTGTTGGCAAATATGCCCGGTTCATATACCCTTCGGGCAAGGTATACCACACTCCCTAAATCGGGACTACCATACAACGGTGTCTGTACTTTAATATTTCAGGGAAGTTGAAAATCTGTATTCTAAGCGAGTTCTCCGACCTAGAACTTAAGTGGAACCTCAACGCTTCATCGAGCGCTTAATATGATCTTCATAAGGAAAATGTTGATCACTTCCGACCCTTTAATCACGATATAACCCTTATGAACACATCATCCCTAGGTTAAATATATATATTAAATCTGCAAAAAGATATCTTGCATAAATGGAATGGATTATACATCCTTCCAGACGAAGTATCGGATGATGTGACGTTGCCTTCTTGTTGGGGCTCGTCATTCTCCCTCTCCCCCTCTTTTTAGAGTATATAATCAACGTTTTAAAGTACCTTTTGAAACCAGGGGATTTTCTGACCACCATGTCCATTTCGTCCTCCACCTGGGATCATTCCATACACTCAATCCACTGGCAGCCCTCTGAATCTCAAGAAGCGGCCCAGGCGTACAGAGCTTTACGTGCCGATATCCGATATCGCGCGCATGGAAGAAGGCGATAACTCGACCAAGTCACTCATATTATCAGCGAAGGAAATTATCAAGGAATTTTCTACACGTCTGGAGTCCGATCGCCTTTCACCTATGGAAAAGGCAGCGACGGGGAGGAAGGCCCGATCCTGAACCTCGACAAGGTGTTGCCAGTAAGGGTGACATATTCTCAAGGATGTGGCGGTGATGCGGGCCATTGGTATGTTGCGTCTACTATCGTAGCGTGTCGCGAAAGAGAAGGTGGAGAGACGAATGCAGTGTCAAAACGCCTTAAGGTGTGGAAGTTGGTTCGCGCTATAGCAATTACCTGGGTCACTCATTTCTTGTTCGTTTGTGAGTATCATTTTTAGGCAGAGTAGTACGATATCTAATTTATTCCAGTGCGAGCGAACGGGGATTTTTTAACACCGGCGGGACTCACGCTCGGTGTGTGCCTTATCTTCGGTTGGCCAGCGCCCAACGCTAGATTGGAAGGAAAACCAGAAACCGATATGGTATTTAGTTTTTTGGTCCTCCTAAAGTAATATCTTAGTTCCCAAACTTTAAATAGTCTATTAGTACGAGTTTGCGACCTTGTCATTCGAAATTCTGCGCTCCTTCACTCGGATTACCGCTCGGATTGGGGGCGAGTTAGAGGGATTATTGTTTGCCTCAGGATCAGAGAATGTGTTGACCTTTGAAGTACGCGTCTTTGGCGCGTTCAATAGTTCAAGTTCTGTATGTTAGCTACAGAGATAAATCCGATCCATTCCTAACTTCCTCGCAATTAACACATCACACAGCGACCCAACAAATATAAGTTGAAGATAGCCAACTGAGGGCGTCCCACGTCAACCTCATAAGAATGGTATGACCATCGTAATCGACGACCACAGCCGCCAAACGGCTCCATGGAGAGACCCAACCCAACCCACTCCTCAGCCCGCATCTCATCGTCATGCATGCAGCCGCGCAGAGAGAGCGACGCACGCATTTCTTTGAACAGATTATTGAGTTTGTATATGAAGAGGGCGGATGGTGCTTTGTTTGACTTGCAATATTGGTAGAGGTTGGAGTTTATGGCAAACCTGAAGGACGAATATAAGGCATGGGTCCTAGGTATCCCTGCAATCGAATTGGCAGATAAGAAAATAACTTCTTTTGAATGTCAAAATATTTGCACTGTCTTTGTTTCCGACCTGTACTTATTAGTTAAAAAAGAGCACAACATTCCTTTGTCAAATTTTTGTTGTTCCGAAGTTTGGAGGATCGTTCTGCTTCGCGATGAGTAACTGGTAAAACACCGAATCAGCCCATGGACGGTAAGGGAATCCACCCTTATGTAGTGTTGACATTCGAGGAATTGTAAGACAAAATTTCTGTGGATAATCTGCTCAAGAAACTAACAACTTTCTCCTCTTCCTAAAATTCTCAAGAAAATCCCCACTTTCCGAGGTATCAATAATCTGAAATTTCGCTCCTTCATCGACAAGCTCTAAGAGTTCCATAGCACTTTTATCACTAATTAGTGACCTATTGATGGGGGACTTCAGCGTTAGCGAGCGCCTGTGTCCCTGACGATAAAGCTGTGGTACGCGATCCCAAGAAAATGGTTCTGTGCACCCCATAAACTGAAGGCAGGGGAGAAACGTTTTGCGGCTGGCATCGGCTAATGGGATAATACTCCCATCAGCAGGTAAGCGGAATATTCGATCGAAAATATCATCGTTTGGCCGGAACTTTAGCTGGAGGCACTCAAGTGAGGGTATTGCTTGAAGTAAGATGGGGAGATTGTCACGGTCAGAGGGAGCTGAGAGGTACAAGTCCAACATCTTGAGGCAACAACCTGAGCGCGTGAGAAGGGATGCCATGGTTGTTATGGGGGACGGATCACCATCCGCATGATGCTTCCATTCTTCAAGGGCGGGGACGTTGATTGCGTTCAAGAATTTTGTTACTCCGTACGCAGTAAGAAGAATGCGAAGTCGTGAATGGAGGATAATTGGGGTGTCGGGGTCGACCGTGGGTCCATGAGAATGTTCTATAATTTCGCTAGCATAACAATACTCCAGATTAGGTGCTCGCCGTAAGACTTCGAGGCATTCGTTGCTGCTCAGAGCGCAGAGAGTCGCATGTGTGATATTGTCCCAACCGATATCGACCAACGTCGGTGAAAAATCCCGGAGCTTTAAATGTGTAGGGAAGGGCTTGGATTTCATGACGAATTGTTGAATGCGCGACCTCCGGCTCCCGATTGCTAGCTGAAGCTGAACAAGTTGACTGGGATGCGTGGAACCAGAAAAAAGCTCGGGGATATGGGAGCTCACATTGAGAAGGAGGGTTCGCCACCGGCCTGCATGTAAATTTATAACCTCTATAATCCGCGGTATTGCGAACTCGATTTCGGGTCGTTCGGAATCATCATTGGTGAAGGAGATAGACAAAGGAAGCACTCCTGATCGACCCAGCCATGCTTCGACTAAACCGGGCAACAACTTGGCCAGGGAGTTCGTTGTTGACGGTCCAATATAAAGGTATAACATCTCCCAGAGATTCGGGGTCATCCACGCTAGCTCGCGCCACTTCCGACATACTGCTCCCAGCCTCAATGCTCCATTCACTTCGTTTCGTTTGGGCCATGCGTGGAATTTTCCAAAGTCCGATGTCGGCAGGCAGAGGCGAAGGATATAAGAGCTGATTTCTGGTGGGAATGTGTGAATAAAAGGGTCGTGGATCGAGTTCATCGTGGCCCGAAGCGCATGGTGTTTCTCCTTGAGTTTTATAATCTCTTCTTCCAGTCGTTTTATTTGACCTCGGATGTCTGCCCCCTCTTTGCATGCTGAACAAGGGCCACCTTCCGACACAGTACAGATGAATGGGGGATCCTCGGCATCGAATCCTCTGCAACGGCTACATAGTGCTGGTTCCATATGATCCTTGCTGGATAACGCAGAATGAACCTAACGAGATGTTGTGGATGAGCATATAGATAAAAATCAGATTTGGAATGACGAACAAAAGGTCGGATTTAAGGAAATTGCGGCGTTTGTCAATGGCTGTTGAACGTTGAACGTTGAACCGTTGAATGTTGATATCACGACACGATTACACAATATCCAGATTACGTGTGCCATCTGCCCTGGGATCGGTGATGGACTGCGCTTATCGTTCGGCCAAACCTAACGAAATGGTTTAGACGAGCGTTTACCTGAGAGCTGGTTTAAAAACGACAAACAAAATGGGAATTGTGACAGTGGACGTGGACACCGCGTTGGTTCAGTGTGGCGTATGTGGAATACTGAATCAGGATTACATGCGTGATCTAATCTAATCAAACGCTGTTTAGCGTCACGTGTCAACGTTTCAACGCAAACATGGTGGGGGAGAAATACTTCGGAACCTTGCCACAACCAACACGATCTCAACTCTCTTCAAGTGTATTTTGTTTGTTATTCTGAAATAAATTCTCAGGCGGATACTCATATAAACCTCGTTAGGAGTGCCATGGCGGGATCAGGGTTATGCAGCCGTTGTAAAGGAGTCGATGCCGAAGACCAGCCAGTCCTTTGTACTGTCTCAGATGGTGGGCCTTGCTCCGCATGCAAAGAGAGGGAAGCCATTCGAGACCAAATTGAGCAACTGGAAGAAGAAATCGCCAAACTGAAGGCAAAACACCAGGCGCTGGGAGGCAGGATGAACGCAATCCACGATCCTTTTATTCACAAATTGCCACCAGAAATCGGTTCCTATATATTTCGCCTCTGCTTGCCTACATTGGATTTCGAAGATACTGAAGAATGGATTGAAGCAGCGACATCTACTACCAGAGTGTTGGGACTAGGAGCGGTGTGTCGGAAGTGGCGCCATTTGGCCTGGGCAACACCAGACCTATGGGATACCCTATTTATCACGATTCTACCATCAACGAGGCGCTCTCTGGCTGAAGCGTTGCCTGGTTTACTCCGCGAATGGCTGAGTCGATCATGGATGCGTCCTTTGACTATCTTCTTCCGTTATTTTAGGTGCTCCGACGAAAGCGATTCTTACAACGGCCTATCGGACGAATCCACTGTTAAAATTTTGAAGTCTGCGGCGGACTTGGTTATAGAGATCATTAACTTACATTCAGGCCGATGGCGAAACCTCCATCTCGACGTCGGCGCCGACATTCCTGAGCGCCTTTGCGGTTCCGTACAACCCAACCAACTCTTTGGTCTTGAGCTCGAAGTGCATGAAGAGCGATCGCCTACGCAGAAATTCATCATGAAACACAGGCTCTTCCCTACCCTATTATCACTCGTGAATTCCTCGCCGACATCGATTGATATTGGCTGGGACAATATCATACGCGCATTTTTGTGCAATCTGAACATCAACGAATGCCTTGAGGTCTTACGACGAGCACCTGCTCTGGAATATTGTCTGGTAAGACCTCAGGACGACGCCACGTTCGAATTTGGTACAGCTATCAATCCACGCCTGCGTTGGCTAGATATCACATCCAGAGGAACAAAACTCTTGGACGCGATCAACGTCCCCTCCCTCGAAGAATGGAACCACAACACTGTCGGTGGCCCTTTACCCATGACGGCCATGCTATCCCTTCTCGAGCGTTCTGGTTGTTGCCTCAAACTATTAAACTTGCAAAATATCTCAGCGCCTCCCGACGATCTCTCCATTTTATTTCAAGCAATCCCCTCCCTTGAGATCCTCCGATTACACTTCTTCTCGGTCAAGAACACCGATGGCGTAATGGATGACATCCTCGCTCGAATATTCAACTCGTCTCCCTGTAACAGCACTATCCCATCGGAAGAAGCCAGCCGCCAATCATTTCTCCCCCGCATTCAGGTTTTAGAATGTATGCCATCCTTTACGATGTTCGCAGCATTTTCTTGAAATCACATACCGCAGCTCTATCGTCAGGGCCACCGACACTCGCTAACGCTGAGGTCTGCCGCCGAGGAATCACATATCAGTGATGACACTGCTCTCCAACTTTTAAAACTCACGGATGAAGGAGTGAATTTACTGATTTCTGATCGGACAACTGAAGGGGGTGGGGATTTTCTCGAGAATTTTTGGAAGAGGGTCTGTAGCCTTTGACTCATCAAAATGGAACTAGTTCTTCTGAAATTATTTTGGCATACTGCGTGTCCTTGGTGCCGCTCAGGTCAAGAGTCGGTTGATTCAGTGATTCACATTAGTCGTGACCTAGAACGCGCATATGAATGCACGATTGAAAAAGAACTATAACACAACCAGACGCTTAAGTGGTAAAAAATTAAAATACCGACATTCGAACGATTTAGGCTGTTAGATCTTATCCGATAATTTAACCCCACGTGGCACATCCACTCAATCCCAAAGCATACCCAAGGGGGTGTCAGTAAAAAAATCTGAGATATCATGTTGGTTAGTTAGTCCAGCCTGGATGGCCTTAAAAATTTTTTGGACCTACTAAAAATATTGCAGAAATAATCAATTTTGGAGCTATTT
>Ga0307517_10005549_pt1 | contig 18957 bp, 14 predicted proteins | sample 23_EM_MG_FD_194515 | JGI IMG/M metagenome (GOLD analysis project Ga0307517, IMG submission 194515) | Populus trichocarpa ectomycorrhiza microbial communities from riparian zone in the Pacific Northwest, United States - 23_EM | ecosystem: Host-associated > Plants > Roots > Unclassified | place... | reverse complement strand
AGTTTTTATATATATATATATATATATATATATATATATATATATATATATTGTATTCATGGACTGAAATTTTTTTAAAAAGTTATTTCTCAAAATACATGAGACCAATATTAAGGATCGTTGAACATTGTTTTAATAAAACTTCTTGATTTTTGAGTAAACTCTCAGTATACTAGTTTTTCTCTGAGATTTTAAATTGTCAAAGGGATCTGTTTTAATGAGATAATGGTCAAAATTAATAAATTGATGTTTTCAAAGGACTGAATCCTAATAAAATTCAAAATACAGGGACTCAAGCATATTTTTAGTGATGGTTCCCGCGTGCAACAACAAACCGCCCTCAAAATCCTGTTTCCTTCAGGAAAAGAATCACTGCCTATAAAAACAACCACCTGCGACCCTTCCACTACATTCTAAGAAAAACAATTTCTTGCTCTTCTTGTCTGAGTTTCCTTCAGTTTTCTCTTTCTTTCTCTGTTAATTTCTTCAATAACAATGGAGTTTCACGAAGGAGACAAAGTAGAAGTATGTAGCAAACAAGAAGGCTTTCTTGGGTCATACTATACAGCAACCGTGGTCAAGAAACTTGACCTCAACTCTTTCGCGGTGCAGTACACCAACTTAGTGGAAGAGGAAGACATGTCAAAGCTACTGATAGAGACTGTTTCTGCTGATGAGGTGAGGCCAGTGCCACCAAGAATCAAATTTGGAAGTGGGTTTTCTGCGTTTGATAAGGTCGACGCTTTTGATAATGATGGGTGGTGGGCAGGCAAGGTTACCGGACAGAGAGGGCCTCTGTATTTTGTCTACTTTGAGACGACAGGGGATGAGATAGGTTACCATGTCTCAAGATTGAGGATTCACTTGGATTGGGCTAATGGAAAGTGGGTTTCTTCAAAAAACATGGTTTCTTGACTGCCTACTGGCTTTATTTCTTGACAAGGAATGACTATCACTACTGTTTGTAATCTCTAGCCTGGATTGCTTCTTCTTTTAGTAGAAGTAATGCTTGATTGCTCTGTCCAGTCTTGTAAGAATCATGAGGATTGGTTTCTTGATTGTTTAAGGAGTTTTCTTGAATCATTATTTGCACTGCAAGAATTATCTAGTTGGATTTCTATAACTGATTGAGTTTTCTCTTCTATGCAATTGTGTTTAAGGTAGAATGCCAATCCTTCTCTTCAGCAGCATTTTTTCTCTCTTTGTTTCTTGAATTTTCCCAGTCGGTTGATTGTGTTCATGTCTTTCTGGCCCCTAAACAAATTGACAAGAACAGAAGTGCCAATGCCTCATCATTGAAAAAAGAAGAAGAAAAACTGTGCACGATTAACAAGATGCAAAGGGAATGACTCTGTTTTTCCCCTTTTATCTTCCATTAACCTTTCAGATTTGACTAAAATCTTAAAATAGTTTTAGCTTATTTTATTTAACTGTTGGATCAGGTTGTGTATATGATAAACAAGCAGTTACCAAGCATTAACCATTTTTTTTACTACATACGAGATTTAAGCGTTTTCCAATGTTAAAAGGAATGAAAAGATTCAGTAAGCTGAAGGATTCCTTGGAGTACTTGCGTTCAAACTCTTATATGAATGTCTCAGGAAACAGCAAGGGCTGGTTTTAGGCCATAATACCTACGCAGTGGCTCTGGTGATGGTTCCCGTCCCCTGAAGTCAATGAAAACCTGAAAAGCATAATGAATCCCAGCCTTATTCAGAACATGAAAATCAGATTACAAAAGAAAAACAAAGAATTTGTTAAACTGGTATGACCTGGAGGGGTGATTTTCCACCACCAAGTGCTAGAACAGTTTCTCGAAACTTGATACCAGTTTCTTTGACAGCCTGTTTGCAGAAAGATTTATTAAGTTCAGTCATTGAAACCATTTTCTGGAGATTAACAGACAAATCAAGCTGTATGAAGAAAAATAATGTGGTAATTCCATTTAAACCTCTCAAGAGAGGGAAAAAAAAACTTGTATGCTTATGATTTAGCTAATTTAGAAACTTGGAGAATTTAATTATCTTTTTCGGTTTGATTAATTTAAAGAACTATCTTAGCATAAATATTTAAACGGTTAGATGAGGCTCCAAGAATGATTTTTTATTACTCTCCAACACTTTTACTGGCTTTACTTAAAGTTTCATGATACTTCTTCTTCGGTTAGGTAATCACTGATGGCAGACTACCTTGACAAGGCCCTTTCTAATTGAAACATAGATTCTGCGAGAACTGATCGTGCATATCAAATGAGAGAGGCCTAGACTGATACGGACATGGCCTCTTAATGCTATATCAAGCTGCATAAGCAGAAAGATAACAAATCGATACAGATGCAAGATGTGTTAGAGGTGAACTTATCCATCAATTTTGACAACCAAAAGGTACAAATCTTTTTCTGTTTCTTTCGCTGTGCAGCACTTAGATCTAGTCATAACGAAATGGTCCTCAAGATGGCTGCTAATTAAGAGTTTGCAGCCTTATCAAATGCGCTGCTGTTCGAGCTTTATATTCTCCACTTTATTAACTGTGAGAAACATTTACAGTTTTCTTAATAGAGTATTCTTCTTTCATTTTCTACATTTGAGTACATTTCTTTCCAGGAATTCATTGACATCTAGATTTTCTTATTAGTCAAGTAAAGGACAGCAGCTCCATAATAATATGCAGAACTATACATGGACCATCACTTCTAAGGTGTGAGAACATGTAGAAACTACTTTGACATAGAAATTCGATGCCATACCTTTTCATTATTCAAGCCAGCCTCCTCAAATGCCGAGAAAGCATCGGCAGCTAATACCTCTGCCCACTGATATCGAGAATTTTCAAATTCAGAAAGTTAAGGAATGTAAAAGGCATCAGTACTAATGTAAAAACTCATTTCAAGGAAGCTAACTAGAACTGTTTAATAATATCAAAAGGAAGTTCTAGTATTCAGCAACTTAAATATGTACCTGGTAGCAATAGTAACCAGCTGCATATGTATCTGATACAGAAATGATGAATGAGAAACTGTTCATTGGAAGACAAGGGTCCAGTTGAAATATATAATTGGATTTTGAGTAGCACCTGCAAATATGTGACTGAAACTACAGAGGAATCTGTCCTCTGGTTGTAGGGGCATCACTTGTGTCTTTCTACTCACTCTTTGATCAATATCAAAGACAGATTCTAGCCCACCTGGAATATAATTTTTATGGAGCTCCAAATCCACACTTGCAAACCGTAGCTACAAATGACATTCTGAACAATTAAAATCCTCCCTTTTGAGTAATGAATTAAGAAATTATGTTTCCCCATTGACAGATCATCTAAGGTTATTGTCTTCGTAATATGATTTAACTCCCTGGTTGTTAAGCATAGGCATAAGGGTGGGTCTTAGAGAGGCCGCTTAATGCAGGAATGCTTAAGGTCAGAACTTTAGCCTGATCTTTTATTCCTAGACCCCTTTCAAAGATGGCCACAATCGTGTAGAATGGCTGTTGGCACAGCCTCTCTTAATTAAAACTTTGAAGAACAGAACGGACGCCAGTTGTATACATAAAAATAATAACAGAAGTTTCTATATAGGTTGAGCAGAAAGGTAAGGAAATGAATTCGAGTATAATTCCATCTACCTGACGAAGCAATTCTGAACCTGCACGGAAAGTCCTTGTTGCAAGGAGCTTGGAACATATTTCTTCAGGTAGACTCTCTCCAGTTTTATAGTGTTTAGCAATGCTCATCAAAGTATCTCTGCGAAATAGGGATGCAAAACACATCATTTTAACTGAAAGCGAAAGGCAGAGTATCACTTAGCATTAACAAGGTTGAATACTGCAACAATAGGACACACTTAAAGTTTCCCATTTGGAAAAGTAAAGGTTACAGCAAGTATGGACTATAGGCAGTCAAGAGGCAAGGATGGAATTTGATGCGGCATGGATCGAACAAATGGTTGAAATGAAAAGGAAACGGCAAGTAGAATGATTACGATAGTTATTTTATATAACATTACCTTTGGTAACACCAATGTTCCATGAACTGAGAAGGTAATTCAACAGCATCCCATTCTATCCCTTTTGTACCAGAAACAAGACCTTCATCTTGATTGGTCAGCATATGCTGAAGGGCATGACCGAACTCATGGAACAGAGCCTCAACCTGGTGCCATCAACAATGAGATATCAGATATCAAAAGATACAGAAATATAACTTTTCCAGCTAAGATGAAATGCAGAACCTACCTCACGAAAGGTCATGAGACTTGGCTTGCCAGCCAATGGTGGTGTTTGATTACACACAATATGCACAACCGGTAGCCTGCATGATGTAGCATCATGTGAAACTACACGACTGCGACCAACAACCAAATCCACCCATGCCCCACCGCGTTTCCCATGAGAACAAGAATATGGATCAAAATAGAAGTACGCTATAGGAACATCTGACAAGTTTTTGACACAATAGAATCTGACATCATTGTTCCAAACCTGAAGAGTCATAAACCAAACGGCATTTGTAGGTACGTTGCAGTTTGATGTTGAAACCATGAATACATAAACCAATTTTAGGATGTGAAACGATTACCGGTGCTAATCCATCAGCTGGGTAAATATTAATACCAAAGAGCTTCTTTCCAAGGCTAAAAAGACCTTCTATAACCCTTGACAGTGGGAAAAAAGCACGTAGTTCTTCCTGCAGCCAAGAAAACAAGCAGGGAACACCATTTAGCCTTACTTAAAGTGGAAAAAAAACTCATAACAAAGAGATGAATACAAAGTTTCCATCTACATTCACATTGATTTCTTATGCTACAAAGAGGGAAGGGATCTACCTCATTAATGTCATACCTCGACTCGCGAAGCCTCTCGCTCCAGAAGTTGATGTCCCAGTGTCTAAGTTGGTTGGCTTCCACAGCATTATGACCTTTAGCAAAACTCTCAAGGTCTTCCATGTCTTCAAAGAATAAAAAGTTAGGTACTCCATTGACAAAAATATTCACAATGTTCAACATCTTATCAAGTTAAATATCAAATTCAATCATCTGTAAATGGTCATCTTAAAACATGACCACAGGTGCTCTTATCTAGGTACTAGACAGTAAAACCCCAGAGAAACCCTGGAATAATCAGGATGGAAAAATATGAATTCCTAAATAAGAACTAAATGGGAAATAGAATAAAAGCCAATTACCTTGAATTGCAGAACTGTGGCATGCATTACAAAGTTCCTCAATAAGCTCCTCTGCCTTATCAACTGTCGCCATTTTTGTTTCCATGCTTACCTGCAATGACCATGCCCGAGTTACTAAGATCAGCAGAATGAACATTTAACACACACTGCATGTCCTACCTCAGCGTAATTATCGAATCCAAGAAGCTTTGCCTTCTCCAACCTAAGCTTCAAAATGTGATTGATGATTTCTGTATTGTCAAGAACTCCAGTTGAAGCACGAGTGACATAAGCACGGTATAATTCTTCACGTAAAGAACGATTCTTTGCATGTTGCATGATTGAACGATAGCTTGGACCAGCCAATGTGACAATCCATGGACCATTTTCAGCAGTTGCATTTTCGTGACCCTTGATTCTCAAGAGTATGAAGCATATAAGAGAACGAAGAAGTGCGAGAAATGACTTGGCAAAATGCAAGTTGTAACAATGCAGGCCAGTATTTTGACACAGTATACCTTGGACACTGCCATTTGTGCAGCCATTGCAAGCCCAGTAGCTGTCATTCCTTCAATGTCCTTCTTATCTGTAATTAATTTTTCAAATTTGTTCGTTGCATCTAAAATATTCTCCTCAAACTGCTGTGCTAGCTTCTCCAACTCCTGAACTCAATGACAGGGAATATTCACAAATCTATAAAAATAACATACATTGCAGCGGTAACTACTTTCTGAATTCCTTTTCATTTCCCCAAGAAGATTTAAAGGCTACAAACATGTTTAGCTTAGAATTATCCCACTTATGATGCTCTAATAATCAGAGAAGGTAATTTCCTGATACTGCTGACAAGGAAAAATAATATCTCCTGGAATCAAGATCGACTCAAGCTCAGATCTGAAGAAGGAAAGCTAACTCGTTCATTTGCTTGTCTTTTTTCTGTATCATTACTGCTGTAATGTGTGTCATCAACTTCGAAACTCACCTGTTGAATCTCATTGAAGCGTTGTCTTTTATCATCCTCAAGAGAAACACCATTGAGGACTGCCTCCTTTATTTGAGCTGCGGAAAGCATAGACAAATGCAGTTTATGATGAATCTGTATGTTGTACGCCAACGAATTATACCATGAGCTAAAAGATCAGATCATCACCAATGAACCATCGCACATCCAATGGATGGAAAAACTGAGCAGAAAGTATAGAACGTAATATTTTAGACTAGAACAACAGTTTAAATAACCCTTGTGCTGCAGAGAAACAAAAATAAAAGCTAATGCTGTACGTAGAAATAATTCTGATTGTCAATAATTCTAAACTTGTTCTGAAAAGCAACATTCAAAACTATTTACTATTTAAACATTAGCTAAATAATGAAAATCCAGATCAAATAAAATCTCTGAAAACCTAACTAGAAAAAGAATGCGAAAATAACTAGAAAAATAAACAAGATTCCAACATGGCAACTTCCAAGTCTAATTGGGACCAACTCTATAGAGAACTGAGCGTGCAGAATACGCTGACCAAGTTCAACTCAATTCAACTGTCGGATCTAAAATTCAGTCTGTTTTCGTCAAAATGATCGTTCGACTCGTTTAGACTTTTTATTAGGCTTGTAACTGTGGATCTAGTCTATACACACATATGCTAGACGTTCAACATTAATTTTACACCAACAAAACCAAAACCAGATAAGTTGTAGTTCATTAAGCTGCAATACCTTCCACTATGCGTTTTCGTGCCTCGTTCAAGCTCTCCCATTCAGAAGATTGTCGAATGGCTTTAAATGCAGTGTATACAGGTTTACTTTGGTCCAATCTAAGCTGGAACTTTACCTTCTCTGGCTGCAAGAAAACATTTTGTTTTTCTTTAACCTAAAAAACACAGCCCGTGATTCATATGAAGATGGTAAAGAAACAGGTAATTACACAGTTACCTGGACTTCTTCGATGGCTGAACGAAGTTCAGGAGAATCCATAACAGCATTCAGATGGTTCACAATCCCCCAAACAACAGAGAATCTGTCTTTAATCTTCTCCAATGGTTCCACCAATTTTGGCCATGTTGGTTCTCCTCTAGTCTCCAACTCAACCAAATTACTCTCCTACACATATCACAGAATCATAACTTCCAGGAAAATCTTCAATTCATTCAGTGAATTACAGTAAAAAACAATTGCCAGAACAAAAAAAAAACAGGAGAAAGATCCGAAGCTTAACACAACGTACAAGCTGGTCCAAGAGTGAGAGGATGGCAGGGGAGACGTGCTTGGGCTGGATGGCATCATAAGGAGGAAAGAGGAAGTCCTCCAGCAAGGGATTGTTGTATTGATAATCAGCTGCCATGGATGACAATCACTTGACAGATCACTCCTAGTTATCATCATATGACAACTATTTATGTATTTAACAAACATATTACAAGACTCTTTGACTTTTGTGCTACTATGAATTTATTTATTTATTTTTCACATTTCTAGCTTGATTATCCTAATGTGTGCTAGTTAATAAATTAATGGAGAATTTGGTGGGCAGGCAGCGTACCATGTGGAGTTGTGGACTATATTTAATGAAATTGATGGGCGTAGTTCGGACTTCGGAGGACATAGGATGATTTGATTGGCTTGATCTATCTTATACTAAGTCTATGCAAAAATTACTTAATCGAATAAATTGTATTATTCTTACGGAGATATTTTTTTTCTTAATTTTATAGTTTTAAATATTAGAGTAGCCGTTCATAAGAATTATTAAATCTTTTTAAAATACCAAATCATTATGGAGAATGTAACCCGATCCCGAATAGTGCTAATCGAGGTGGACAAGTAACCACAAAGCTTAAGCCAAGTGTCAAACACCAAACAACCAACACGTGGCAGTTCCTCAAGCTCTTTGCATTAAAAATCCATTAAATTGAGCAATTGAAAGAGAAAAACACATGATCAATGACGAAACTAAATCTAAGCCACAAATAGCACTAACCGTCGTTTTTAACTAACTACCTAATTAAAAAATAATTTAAAAATCCAAAAAAGCCTATATTTTATCGCTGAAAAGCCAATCAGATCCTCTCTCTCTCACCTACTTTCCTCTCACTTCAGCTCCGTTACAGTCCATGACCGAACCTCACTCACCACATCAATGGCTTTATCTCTTCAATTTCCGCCGGCACTACCTAACCACCACCTCCTCTTCTCTCACTCTACACTCCCATCCTCCTCACCTCATCCTCTCTCTCTCATCCACAAGAGAAAACTATGTCCACTGCTTCCCATCGCAGTGAGATCATCGTCCAGAGTCAAATGTTTGACCAAATCAACGGAGGAGGATCGAAACGAACAAGAAAGCAGCTTAGTCTCTGACTCTGATGTCGGAGAAGAAGCAGAAATCAGAGAAGACACTAAAGTCCAGCTCCAACAGAACAAGAGGATTCCAACAACATCGTCGTTTGGTGATTCTCTCTCCCTTGGGATTCGTGAGCATGTTTATGAGGTGCCTTTTTTCTTTCCTTTTCCTTTGGTTCGGTGTCGTTTTTGTTTCTGCTAATCGTTTTGATTTTCGTTTTGAAGGTTGTAGAAGTTAAGCCAAATGGAATGGTATCCACTCGGAAAATAAACAGGCGTCAGTTACTCAAGTCTAGCGGTGACTGCCAAAATTATTTTTTTAATTTTTTAATTTTTTAATTTAATATATTTGTAATTGATTGGTATTAAATTAATTTCCTTAAAGAATGCTGTTATCTTTTTAAAAATCATCAGGTCTGCGACCAAGAGATATTCGCAGTGTTGATCCATCATTATTTTTGACAAACTCAATGCCCTCTTTGCTGGTAATTACTTTTTTTAATTAATTACTTGCAGTGAATTTTGTGTATGCTTGGCTTCAACAGTTGAATTGTGGTAAACTTATAGGTTCGTGAGCATGCTATCTTACTCAATCTGGGCTCATTGCGAGCGATAGCAATGCAAGAATGTGTCCTTATATTTGACTATAATCGGTAATTTTTTTATTCCGCAGCAGCACAAATTATTTCCATTTCTTTTATTATTCTTTTTGCTTGAGTTTAGCTAATGGTCAATCTCCTCCGTGTTCTGGTCCTTGTTAGGAGAGGAGGAAAAGCTTTTATAGATACCCTGTTGCCTCGGTTGAACCCCAGAAACTCGAGTGGAGGGCCATGCATGCCGTTTGAGCTTGAGGTCAGTGAGGTGCTCTTTATTCTTAACACTGCTAGATGAATGCGTTTTGATGTCTATATGTTGCGATTTGTGGAAAAGCTATATATTTTTGAAGTGGCTTCAGTGTTGAACTTTTAGGTTGTTGAAGCAGCATTGCTATCACGAGTACAACGTTTGGAGCAGAGACTGATGAATATAGAACCTCGTGTGAGTATGGGCACATAGTGAGTATGCTTTTATTATGTGTTGTTTTTTCTTTTGCGTGTGTCTCGATGCTCTTTAAAATTCTTTGTTTTGCCAGAAGTGTTTCTGAAATATTTAGTTCTCGAGATTCAAATTTGTAAAAAGGGGATGGTAACTAATCACTTAGTTGATACTTGAGTATAACATGCTTTACTTGATATTGCTAGGGTCAGGATTGCATAATATTTTCCCTTGTTGCTTTACTAAAACATGAACAAAGTCCTTCATTCTTCATTTAATAAACCTCGATGATCTGTACGTTGCTTCTGCATTGATACCTATTCAACTTGCTTGCTAGGTTACATATTATGGTCTTCCTGACATGCTAAATCTTTACACCTGGTCCTTTACTGTTTGCTCCAGGTTCAAGCTTTACTCAAGGTTTTGCCCAACCGGTTAACTGCAGATATACTGGAGGAACTTCGTATTAGCAAGCAAGCCTTGGTACAGTTTCTGACTGTACTTGGAATGTCATAACTGTTGTGACAAGAAATGGTCTTTAATTCTTACACCTTCACTTTTTCATGAAAGGTTGAATTGGGTTCAAGGGCAGGGGCTCTTCGTCAAATGCTGCTTGATCTTTTGGAGGACGAACATGAAATACGCAGGATATGTATAATGGGAAAAAACTGCAAACTCAAAGGAAATGACGTTGTGGAATGCTCTGTTCCCTTAGAAAAGCAAATTGCTGAAGGTAAGACCTACAGAGGCTCCGTATGCTTGACTTGAATAAGCAATGTTCCAATTTTGCATTCTTCTTCTACTTCTTCTTTCTTTCTTTTTTATGGAAAAAGAGATTTATATCAGAGAAAAGGAAAATAATTTACTAAAATAGGTTTAACCAGGGATTGATCTTTGTCATTTGCAGAAGAGGAGGAAGAAATTGAGATGCTTTTGGAAAATTACCTTCAGAGGTCTTTCCCCAGTCCCATTTTGCAAGGATATCTGATATAAGTTCCTCATACTTGATATGATTTATGCATAATAGGTTTAGGAAACCTCTCCACTAATTCATTTCTCACTTTCTCCTTTAAATTTGTTTCAAAGAAAGGTAGACTGTTCATAAAGGTTGACAATTTAAAATAAACTGTGAATACGTGATGGCTTAGCTGTGCATCAGGATTGTGTCAATAATTCCTCAGGTTATGTTTGTATTCTTGTGCCTTTGTCATGTGGGTAGATATAAAAAGAGTGAACTCATTTTTATAGATAATATGCAGCTCAATGCTGATTACTTGAGCATGTGAGGATATGTGTTGCCTTGGAATGAAAGCTTGGCATTTTGCTAGTATTGTCTATATCTTGAGCTTTGGAATGATCAGAGAGAGTTAGCTAGGTCTATGTAACAAGCCTTCTAATGGAGGCAGGCTGGTGTATTTAACTTTTAGCTTGAACATGGCCTCCAAAGGAACGTCAATAGGTGCTACTGTTGAGGTTGTGTTTTATTATTCATCACAATTCAGATTTAACCAGGAAAATAATATATATTTTCATTTCATTCAACTCTACAGAATCAACAAAAGCCTTTACTGTTGCTAGAATATAAAATAAGAAAAACAAAAATCTTCCAAGGAGCAGTTAATAAGTTGATGGGCATTCAGAATTATCTTTTCAGTTAGTGAAGTTACGTTGTCTACTATGCAAACTGGCACCTCAATATCTTGTGATTTTGCAGATCTGAATCTTGTCATGGTCAGGCAGAAAGACTTCTTGATTCTGCAAAAGAAATGGAAGATTCCATTGCTGTTAACTTAAGGTCTGAATTATTTTGACTTTTCTTGCTTTGTTAGCTTTGATCTTAGAGTCCAATTAAACTTTAGTTGTTTTCTTTGTTTGTTTCAACTGAAGATAATCTTTGAAGCACTTTTTGAAGCTTTAAACCTTCTCAGACACACGGAATCAGTTAAATCATGAATGTACTTGGGTCATGGTTCCCGTGTTTAGGCTGAATGAAACTCAATGACTGTTTCTTTATCATTTGTTTAGTAAAAACCTTTCCTTTACTAGTTGTTTTATTCCTTTGGTGGGTACCTTGGACCTAGAACAATGACTTTGGCTTAAATAAAGAATTAAGGTGCTCATTAAGTCAGGGCCAGATTCTATATGAGTTAGCTTACAGAAAGAAAATTTTTAATTTTGCAGATTTTTTGCATCGAGTAGAGCTTAGCCAGACCATTCAAAAGGCACACGATTGCTTTGTATTAATCATATGTAAAATTTTATCTGATTGTTATTTTTAGAGATTGAACACCAGAGCTATTGCATTTGAACTACCTCACATTAACTTAATATTCTATTGAGTTCTGTTCCACCTACTGCAGATATATATACACCATAACATTTACTTAATATTCTATTGTACTTTCCATGTGCCAAACGAGCTGAACAGCACAAGAAAATTGCGCTAGCCTTGCCCTAGAGGCCTGGAGGGTAAATTACCGAACACCCCTCAACATAAAAATAAGAAGGAAAAATAAAAGAAGAAGTGGAAAGGAAATGGTGGGAAAAAAGAAAAGAAACAAAACCATGGCTCAGTTCACCTTGGCAATGATTTATGGTTATTTTTTCAGTAATACATAATTAATGGGATTTATTGTGTTCCACACTTGTGAGATTCTGAATACCCAAACTTTTAAACTTTCTTTATCAGCTCGCGGAGGCTTGAGGTGAGCAGAGTGGAATTACTTCTCCAGGTTGGGACATTTTGTGTGGCTGTGGGTGCTCTAGTTGCAGGTGTGCCCTTCAGCTTGAAAACTATTATCATGCCTCTTTTACTATGATTTTTTATTTTATATGAACATCCTGCTCGTCCTCAGGCATTTAACTTGTTTTCAATGACTATGATTAAATCTCTTTGATTAGTATATTGTACTTCTATTGAATTGATTACAAATAGACACTGTCTCTCTTGATTATTCCTGACTCCAACAAACATTGAAGTCATGAAATTGATCACCACTTCCTAACCAGCATGATCATTTCATGCTGGTAGCTATTGGATTTGGAAATGGTATATCTGCTGAAGTTGGGTTAAAACTGAAGATTTAGTTCTCAAGCAGGATCTCAATCACATCTTGTATTTTGAAAATTAACTGTTGTATTTTTACAAGGAATTAAGTATGTGAGAGAATATGTAAAGTAGGAAGGTCATGCACTTAGGTAACTCCAAAAGATGAACAAACAGTTAACTCCAGAATCATCTCTCAGAAAACTTGATCATGCTGAAATACTGCTACAAGTTTCTGATTTCTCATGTGTCTAATAATGTCACATATGCTATTATGTTAATGATACGTAGTGCCATGAAGGAAATGATCTGAGAATCTATTTTTGCATGCTTATCATAAGAAATGTTCCCTGGCTGCAGGTATATTTGGCATGAATTTGAAGTCCTATCTTGAAGAGCATGTGGTATATTCGTTTTCCAAAAGTTCAAAATCATCATTCCATATTATTCTATTCTGGTCTGGTTAAAATTGTTGTGCCATAACATCTTTGTTGGAATTGCAGTTTGCTTTTTGGTTAACAACAGCTGGGATAATTTTTGGTGCTGTTGTGGCATTTTTTCTCATGTATTCATATCTTAGAGCTAGGAAGATACTGTAATCTGGGCAATTATTCAATATAGGTAAGTGCTGCTTCCCGTGAACCATTATTTCTAGCAAAATCTCTTGATCTACTAAGGACTCCTCTAGTAATAAACTGTTGTAGCAGAAATCCATGGTCAACTGGAGATCCCACTTCAGCTCATTATGAGAAATATTCTAATGTTTCAGAGGTTCATGAGTCCTTATCATGAATTTCATGAGATAACTTTTATGGCAGTGACTTGACCTAATGCTATCTTGTGTATTTTATAGGCGATCTCAAAACTGAAGCAGCTCTCATGGCCATTTGATTCGAGTCACCTAGACAAGGACCAGTCGATGGTGTTTCTAGAGCGCATAATATAGTCTGATTTGATTGCTGTTAGCGAGCTGTATGTAGGTAGTTACATTAACATTATTTTCGGCCAGACAGTACGCAACTACAGCTGTTGAAACCAAGAAGTGAAGTTTCATGGAACTTCAATATCCAATGCTTCAATGTTTACAAGAGAAACGGAGCAAGGTTCTGCGAATTCCTGGAAAGAAGGAAGTGCTTATTCTTCGAACAAGTGGGGAGAAATTGTTCCTTAGAAATTAGATGTATTTTTGCTCTTGCAAACTGGAGTACCATAGCCATTCTGAAAATTTTGTTGTTAGGCTGTGATTCCCAGCAGAAGTAAATCTCTGTTTCCAGTTACGTCTAATGGCATGTCAGAATTTCATATTCATCTGGCTCATATCTCTCTGTCTCTACTTGTCAATCTTTGCAAGATTAAGAGGGTATTTGATAGTGTGATAGCGGTTAATTTTAAAAGTATTTTTTACTTGAAAATATATTAAAATAATATCTTTTATTATATTTTAAAAATTATTTTTGATATTATGATTCAAAAAAAATATTTTAAAAATGCTGTTTGGAATAATCCGAGCCTGGGGTGTTTGGCTGAGACCCAGACAATGTACGAGTATTGTTATTATCGACTCCTTATCTTTTAATACGCAACATTTTGATTTGAATGTTAGGCTCAGGCATAGCTATGAGTCAGGAGCAGTATCATTGTTAGCATACAGATATTTGACCTGAGCATACTCAATGGTTTTGTTCATAGTTGTTGTACCATGACTCTAAGCTTGAATAAAAAAAGACATTAATCTAGTAAAACCTGGTTAACTAGATTGAGTTCTTAATAACCTTGCTAAATCTAATTCAAATCTAGAAAGTCAATACCAAGAAATTATTTTTTTAAAAAAAAAAAACAATGTTATTATAATAATAAAAAAATTGATCCGGTTGATTTAATGACCTGGATCTTTTTCTACATCGGTCTCCAACAATGGTTATATTCATGAAGACGTTCATGGCTTCTTGTGCTTTCTTTTCCGTTTTAATCGGATTCTTTTTGGAACTTAAATGACTCGATTGACAGATTGCGTTCAATAACTATGCCAACCAGCCTTTTATGGCTTATGAGGAATGGTAACAGAGCCTGGCAGATTAAGGAAACAATACCAGATATCAGGTCGGAGTCAATTTTGCGGCAGCTTTCAATAACCAACTGAACCCATCACTCTCCAGCTCTGCTGGGTTTTAAATTCATGGGACCTGTAATTGTAATGGTCAAGGTGGGATGGACCTGGTTGTTGCTGTAGCCTGTAGGTACAGAGTCGAGTCTACAGACTGGCCGGCCGTCAGTGTCAACGATTCGCTGCCAGTTAGAATGATTCATGTGACATTGTCCACTGGAAAAAGGTGCTTCGTGTCATTCGCCTGGATTAGTTGAATGCTCAAGAAGTCCTGCACAGCCAGTAGAAAGAGGTTGGCATCACAATTAACGATCCTAAAGGACCAAAGTAAACCATTGTTATCATTGCCCTAATGACCAGCAAGAAGAAAGCTTGGGAACGTCATCAATGGTTTCATAACATGTGGTAGCTTTTGTAGTATCAATTTTAAAAAAATAAGTTTAAAAAAAAATGGTTATGTGTGATTAGTTGAATTTAAATATGTTTTTGTTAAAAATTATAGTTGAGATTTATTTATAAAAAAAAACATGTATAAAATATTAAGTTGTAGTTGCTTTTCAAAAAAAATTTTCACTTAAAATATATTTAAATAATTTTTTTTTAAAAAATTAATTTTTAATATCAGCGAAGCGAATCAAAATGATCAGAAAATATAAAAAAAATTAATTTGAATTAAAAAAATAAAAAAATTCAAATTTTAAAAAAAATATTTTTAAAACACAAAAATAAACAAAATTTTATGAAACTCAATTAAAAAAATATATAAAAATAACTTCACAAAAACTATATTTTAAACTTAATTTTTTAATAAATCTCACAATACCAACAAACCCAAAAATAAGCCCCCCGGTGCGGCAAATACGAAAAAATGAGTTCCCTTGATCAACGTCGACCTCTGGGTTTTCTTCTTTCTCTTTCTTTTAGATTTTGGAGCTCCTGCTTCAATTGAAACGAAAGCATCTCTTGCATTTTTGTTGCAGTTTTGCCATCCATGCTTGAAAGGAGTCTCGTCTTGCTTTAAGCCGATAGCTGTGCTCAAGGAAAACCGGCAAAAGCACCAACCTCAATAGTTATGTCATAGCATCAACAAAAGCAGCATAATTCATCAAGCAGGTTAAGCAAGCAGCAACCAGTACTGTCTCAGAAGAAGAAATCAATGTAACAAATGCAATCCGGTAAAAAGTAAAACTGAAGCCTCAAAAAATGTCTCAAAATAACACATCTAATCTAGAAGCCTGATACATGATGAACCCTTGAATCGATGCTTGTACATTGTACAAAGATAAATCAAAACAGAGTCAAATACAGAAGATACAGAGGGAGGCATATTTCTTAGTTGGAACACCTGTGCGAGCCTCTTCTACAAAACTGGAACCATTCAACTCACAAATCATCCACACTATTGACTTGATGATTCCTAAATCACATTCCACAGCAAGATATGGATGGATCTCAAATGAATTTGGGAAGCTGAGGTTCCTCATAGAAGATTGAAGCCATTTTTGGAAAAGGTACAAGTGAAAAGTCTGGTGTTAAACACCACCTGGAAATTATATCATGTGTATTTCAAAGGATTTTCCATAGGTTGCAGTTTTTTGGATTTTTTTGAAGCTCCGTCAATGACTATATTTCCTATTCCAGCTTCCATAGCCTCCCTCTCATCCTTCTCGGTTTCAGATATATTCCCATCTTTTGTCTCGTGCTTGAAACTTGGCATGGAAGGCTCAAGCAGACGAGGACCAGCAGTGATCCATGGATGATTTAGGCATTGAGCTGCTGTCGGTCTCTTTTCAGGCACAAAATCAAGTAAGGGAACAAGGAAGTTATTCAAGTCATTAGCATCTTGCTCGCTGAAATCGTACTTCTCCATAAGCACCTTTGTGAGAGGCCAAAAACGCAACCTACGAATATGCCTCAAATCTCCATATCTATTGAAGAAATCCCGAGAATTGCGACCACCTAATGCAACCTGAGGAAAATATACACGCCTTTAAACAGTCACAGCAAGTACATAAAACCTAATACTGCAATGCTAATTTTGATCTTATTCAGTTTATCCGGAAAAGAAATGATGTTTCAAAAAAACAATAAACATTTTCAAATCCATGGAAGCCGTAAATAAGTATGCAATTGAAATCATTAAAATACATGTAACACTCCCACCTTCCGCGGCATCACGCCAAGGAGTTCCATCATCAATGCCAAGTGATCCTGTAAGTATAACCTGGATAAGTTAGAACAGAACAAAAATAAAGCAAAGCACAGAAGCAAAAACATAGGTGTTATCATTAATAGAATGCATCTGTTATTAAAAATGTAAGTGATATAATAAATTAAACCAATGCATTGCAGAAAAATGATGAATTGGGGAAGGGGTAAAGGATTGCATCGTGAGCACATACCTCATCTCTATCATAGTTGTCACCACTGTGAGGATCAAAAAGGACATCGCCAGTGGCAAGCTCGAAACAAATGCAAGCAAAGGACCAAAGATCTACTGGAGTGGAGTATTTAGATCCCAGAAGAACCTCTGGACATCTATACTGTCTTGTCTGAACATCACTTGTAAACTGTTTGTATGTCCAACAAGCATTTCCAAAATCTACCAATTTACACTTTAGATCAGCAGCAGCCAATAGCTTTTGCCTTGTAGAGCGGCTCCCCCTTCTGCTGCGTTTTGCTTGGCAAGCATCCTTCTGCCCATCAGTGTTTGCTGAATCATCTTTAATCACAGAACCATTTGATTGTTCATCGACAGAATCTTCATTTGATTTTGCATCAACATTAGAATCTTCAGGACTAGTTGGTTTGGGATCAGCATCGTTTTCCGAGGAAGCTTCTTTCTGCGCACAACTTTGAGCTGCCTTCTTAGCCTTCTTTCGAATTTTCTTTTTTTGGTTCCTTGTCAAATCCCCATTCAAACTCTTGATTTCTTTGGAAGAACTAGATTCAGCCACGATTTTGTTCTTGCTGGTTGGAAGGATAAGAGGAGCACCTGATTTCCTGTGATCTTTTGATGTATCAATCATTGACAAAAGCAGGACATTTTCTGGCTTCAAATCAGTGTGGATGATTGAGAGTTGGCGATGCAAGTAATCCAAACCCACTAATATATGAAAGCATATCTCTTTTGCCATGTGTAGAGGAACCCCTCGGTAATCACTGTACTTAATAAGGGTCAAGAGGTTATCTCCCAAGTACTCAAAAACCATACAAACGTGCTGTCCATTAGGCCCTGAATGCTTGAAATGATCCAAAAGCTTGACAACACACTTTTTATCATCAGGGTCTCCCTCGGCAATCTGTTTAAGGATCTTTATCTCATCCATGGCTGCCTCGGTGTAGTGTTGAGCGCTCTTTTGAACTTTCAAAGCTACATAACGCTACAAACAATGAATTTCTCGTGTTGTTAAAGAGTCAAACAATAAACACTAATGTGAATTTCCTGAATCATGAAATTATCTAATAAAGCAAAAAAAAAAGGCCTTTTGGTACAATAATTTTTTAAAAAATACAATCCAAACATGAAAAACTGAAATTCCTATTCTAATAAATAAGCGCAAACTTCAAATTACTGATTAAAAAGATAAAGATAAAGAAAATCCATAAAACATACCGATCCCTGAGTGTCCCAAGCGAGCCAAACCGTAGAGAAATGACCCCAACCAAGCTTGCTTTGCACCACATACCTCCCATTCTTGAATGTATCACCGATTCTCACAGCATGGTACCCTCCTCTCCTATAATCCTCCGTTCCCTCATCTTCTGATGTGTAATCACTCTCTTCACTTCGATCCCCATTCCTATCCTCTGCCATTGAAGCAACAACAGCCAAAAAAACCAAAACACAAAAAATCAACTAATGTATAGGAAGTTGAAAATTTCCAGGCTAATTCTCAAATTGTAATATGAGTTTTCTAGTTAGAGAACGAGAATAAGATAGAGAGAAAAAAGGGAAGAATTTGGAGGCCAAAATAGAGAGTTTCTGACAACTGTTTAGTTTTAAGAGATGGGTTTTGATTGAATTTGAAGAAGTAGAAAATTGTTAAAACTGGAAGAAAAAGGAGCGAACTTCAATGGTGAAAATTGAAAAGATTGAAACTTTTAACAAAGGAGTTAATTTCAAGAGATGGGTTTTGATTGAATCTGACAGAGAACTAAATTTGAGAAGCAAAATAAATAAAATTTCACATGTGGGTAATTCAGAAATGGGATTTTGTTCAATTTTAGAAAGAGGTGGAGGGCGAGAGGGGGGGGGGGGGGGGGGGGGGGTGGT
>Ga0307517_10005547_pt1 | contig 18960 bp, 13 predicted proteins | sample 23_EM_MG_FD_194515 | JGI IMG/M metagenome (GOLD analysis project Ga0307517, IMG submission 194515) | Populus trichocarpa ectomycorrhiza microbial communities from riparian zone in the Pacific Northwest, United States - 23_EM | ecosystem: Host-associated > Plants > Roots > Unclassified | place... | reverse complement strand
GAGCTGCGCCGCATCGGCACTCGACGCACCGCCGGCGAGCGCGTGCTGCGCGAGGCCGCGCCGCACATGCTCCACGTACGCACGCGGGCTCAGGCGCACATGCGTGTGGAACAGCCGCGCCAGATGGCGTGGCGTGACGTGCGCGGCGGCCGCGAGGCGCTGCGCCGTCCAGGCGGTGCCGGGCGCGGCGCAGACCGCGTCCTGCACGCGGTGCACCGCCGGGTGCAGGTGGTCGCGGTGCGCGAGCAGCGGCGAACGCTGCGTGTCCTGCGGGCCGCGGCGCGTGAACGCGACCATCACCTGCGCGACCGCCGACGCGATCGCCGGCCCGCATTCGCGCGTGATCAGGTGCAGCGCGAGGTCGATGCCGGCCGTGATGCCGGCGCTCGACAGCAGCGGCCCGTCCTCGACGAACACGCGGTTCGCCTGCACCGTTGCGGCCGGCGCGAGCTGCGCCAGCTCGTCGAGCAGCTCGTGGTGCGTCGTGACGCAGCGCGTGCCGACCAGGCCCGCATCGGCCGCAAGCAGGGCGCCGACGCAGACGGTCAGCAGCGTCGTGTCGCCGTCGGCCAGCCGCGGGGCGACGACGCGGGCGAGCCAGTCGCGCGCGCTGAGCCACGGCCGCTGGCGGCGCAGCACCTCGGGCGCGCTGCCGGGGCGACCGAGCACGACGACCCAGCAGCGCGTGGGCAGCGCGGCCGGCAGCGGCTCGATCTTCGACAGGCCCAGGCCCACCGACGACTCCACTTCCGCCAGCGGCCCGACATAGCGCATGCGAAACGCGGCCGGCTTGTGGGCGTGATGCAGCCGCTGGTTCGCGAGCCGGAACGCCTCGGCCGGGCCGGCGAGGTCGAGCAGCAGCGAATCGGGCAGGACGAGGAAGAGGATGTCGATCACGGTCGGGCCAGCATCGCTGGGGTCATCGTCAGGAAGGCGTGTCCATCCAGCGTACATCCATCTGGCGCGCCGTGCGCTCGGCCAGCGCGCGGCCGGCGAGGCGTTCGACCAGGTGCAGGCTCATGTCGATGCCCGCGGCGATGCCGGCCGAGCTGATCACGTGGCCATGCTCGACCCAGCGCACGCCCTCGACGACTGTGAGTTCGGGCCAGGCTTCACGCAGCTCGGCGATGTCTTCCCAGTGCGTCGTCAGCGGCGCGTCGCCGGTCACGCCGGCGGCGGCGAGCAGGAAGGCGCCGGTGCAGACCGACGCGACGATCTCGCAGGCGGGTGCGACGCGGGCGATCCAGGCGCGGGTGTCGTCGCAGGCCAGCGCGGTGTCGACCACGCCGCCGGGCACCAGCAGCACATCGAACGCGGGCGCGTCGTCGAACGTGTGGCTGATCTGCACCACGAGACCGGCCCGCGCCTGCACGGTGCCGCCGAGCCGCGAGACGGTGCGCACTTCGAACGGCGCTGCGGCGCCCGGCGCGAGCCGCGCCTGCATCCGGGTCGCGGTCGTGAAGACCTCGAACGGCCCGGCGAAGTCGAGCGCCTCGACGCCGTCGAACATCAGGATGCCGACGCGGTGGATCGCCTTCACGCAGCGGCCTTCGCGCGCTCCAGCGCCTGCGCCGCGGTGCACAGCGTCGCGAAGCGGCCGGCCAGCACGGTCTCGGTGCGCTCGCGGATCGCGGCCGCGGTCAGCGTCGTGCCGGCCGGCGTCTGCATGTCGAAGGTCAGCGTCGCTTCGGTCACATAGTCGACCTGCCAGCCTTCATCGCTGGCGTGGCGTGTCGTCGTCTCGCAGCATTGTTCGGTGCGGATGCCGGCGACGATCAGGCGCGTGATGCCGTGCTGGTGCAGCCAGACAGACAAACCGGTGCCGACGAGCGCGCTGTGGCGGTGCTTCTCGACCGTCAGCGCGGCGTCGAACGGCGCGAGGCCATCGAGCGGCCGGATCAGGCCGCTTGCGGTCGCGAACGCGTTGTCGGCGCTGGCCGGGCCGTCGGCGTGGAACACGCGCACGATCGGGATGCGTTGCGCCATGCTGCCCTGGATCAGCGCGTTGGTGGCGGCGAGGAAGGCGGGCAGGTCGTTTTCGGACCAGTACGGGCGGTGCTTGAACGATTGTTGAACATCGATCAGCAGCAGGGCGGTGGACATGGGCTTCTCCAGTGACGAGGAGCCTGCATGATCGACCGATCTCGTGTGGTCGGGGTACCGCGGTGCGACGAATCATGACCGAAAACGGACATGATCCACCGCTGAGTCACTTCTGCGGACGGATGCGGTAGATCGCGTTGTTCTTGTCCGCGCTGACGTAGATGCTGCCGTCCGCACCGACCGCCACGCCGGTCGGCACATACGGCGGCGGCATGCCGGGGCCGGCGGGCAGGCCGATCGGCAGGTTCTCGGCCACCGTGCGGCGCGTGCCGCTCACGGGGTCGATCTCGGTCAGTCGCGCGGCCGCCGTCTCGGCGACGATGAAGCTGCCCCACGGCGTCTGCGCCACGCCCTCGGGCAGCGCGAGGCCGTTCGCGATCTCGGTCTTCTTGCCGTCGGCCAGATCGATGCGCGTCAGCTTGCCGGCGGCCTCGGTGACGTACAGCGCGCCGTCCTTGCCGAGCGTCATCTGCACCGGCCCGCCCAGGCCGCTCGCGACGACCACGGTCGTCTTGTAGTCGGCGCCGCTGGCGCGCGTGATGGTGCCGGTGGCGATCTCGGCATAGAGCACGCTGCCGTCTTCCATCGGGATCGCGTCGTACGGCGCCTTCAGGCCGTGGATCATCGCGGTCGTCTTGCGCGTCGCGCGGTCCAGGATCTGCACCGTGCCGGTGAACCACGACGCGAGCGCGAACTGTTTCGTCGACACGCCGACCGCGAACGGGTACTCCATCCGTGAGTCGGTGGCGTGCATGCGGAACACGTCCTTGACCGCGCCGTTCCTCACGTCGATCTCGCGGAAGCCGAAGATGTCGGCGACCCACAGCGTGTTGCCATCGATCTTCAGGCCGGCCGGCACCGCGACCTGGCCGCGCGTCAGCGTGCGCAGCGTGCCGGTCGCGGGGTCGTAGGCATCGACTTGGTTGTTGGCCATGTTCGCCACGTAGATCGTGCCGTCCGGTGCGATCGCGAGGTTGTCGATCGAGGGCAGGAGCTGCTTCATCACCGTCTTGCGGCCAGTCGCGAGGTCGACCTTGCTGAGCTCGCCGGTCGCGGTGTCCACCGCCCACAGGTTGCCCTTGCCATCGAGGTTGGCCGCGGCCGGGATCTTGAACTCGCTGTTGATCACGGTGATCGTGCCGCTCGCCGGGTCGATCTTCACGAGCTGGCCCTTGAACCACAGCGGGCCGTAGAGCATGCCGTCCGGGCCGACCTCAAAGCCGTTGAAACCGCCCATGTCCTTCGCGATCAGGCGCGGCGGCTTGGCGCCGGCCACGTCGATCTCCCACAGCGCATCGCCGAGGAAGACCTGCGACGCGTAGAGCTTGCCGTTGCGGCGGTCGAAGTCGAGCGAGTTCAGCCCTGGCAGGTCTTTCGCGAGCACCTTCATCGGCGCCGTGTCGCTCTCGCGGTAGCGCAGCATGCCCATCAGGTAGTTGGTCCACGCGAGCTCGCCCTTGGGGCCGACGGCGATGTCGTCGGCCTGGCCTTCGGGCGCCGGGATCATCACCTTCGCGGCGCCGTTCTGGCGGTCCACCTCCCACATCGAGGAGCCGACGACGCTACCCGCCAACAGGCGGCCCTTGCCGTCGACGGCCAGCCCATGAACACCGGAGAACGCCGATGCAGCGACCAGCGCTTCGGGGGTGCTCCAGGTCGCGGGCCGCGTCGGCGCCGACGCGCACGCGCTCAGGGCCAGCACGGCTCCGGCCAGGCCCGCTTGGATGAAAAGTTTCATGTCTGTCTCCTCTGATTGTTATAGGGAGAAAGCAGTCTATGCCTCGCGTTCGGCGCCGCGGTCACGTCGGCGACAGGAGGGCAGCCCCACACGGTGCGGGCGTTTTGTTTCTGAATATCATCCGACCTTTGCCGTTCCAGGAAGCACCCGCCGTGTCCATGGTCCAGCTCGCGCTGCGGCGCCCGTACACCTTCATCGTGATGGCGATGTTGATCGTGCTGGCCACGCCGTTCGCGCTGCTGAAGATGCCGACCGACATCTTTCCGGAGATCGACATCCCGGTCATCAGCATCGTCTGGAACTACAACGGCCTGTCGGCGCAGGAGATGGGCCAGCGCATCGCGTCGCAGAACGAGCGCAGCCTGACCACCACGGTCAGCGACATCGAGCACATCGAGTCGCAGTCGCTCGCCGGCATCACGATCATCAAGGTCTTCTTCCAGCCGAACGCGAACATCCAGACCGCGCTGGCGCAGGTCGTCGCGATCGAGCAGGCCCAGCTGCGCCAGCTGCCGCCCGGCATCACCCCGCCGCTGGTGATCAAGTACTCGGCCTCGAGCATCCCGGTGATCCAGCTCGGGCTGTCGAGCCCGACGCAGCCCGAGAATGCGCTGTTCGACGCCGCCGTCAACACGCTGCGGCCGCAGCTGATCACGATCCCCGGCGTCGCGGTGCCGTTCCCGTACGGCGGCAAGAACCGGCTGATCTCGGTCGACCTCGACATGGCGGCGCTGCAGGCGCGCGGCCTGGCGCCGGCCGACGTGGTCAATGCGCTGAACCTGCAGAACCTGATCCTGCCGTCGGGCACCGCCAAGTTCGGCGGCACCGAATACAACGTGCGCATGAACGGCTCGCCGGACGTGATCAGCGGCCTGAACGAGCTGCCGGTGCGCACCAGCGGCGGCGCCACCGTCACGATCGGCGACGTCGCCAACGTGCGCGACGGCTACTCGCCGCAGACCAACATCGTGCGCCAGGACGGCACCCGCGGCGTGCTGCTCTCGGTGCTGAAGAATGGCGGGGCGTCCACGCTCGACATCGTCGCGAACCTGCGTGCGATCCTGCCGCGCGTCGCGAGCGTGCTGCCGCAAGACATCAAGATCACGCCGCTGTTCGACCAGTCGGTGTTCGTGAAGGCGGCCGTGAAGGGCGTCGTGTTCGAGGCGCTGCTCGCGGCCGCGCTGACCGCGGCGATGGTGCTGCTGTTCCTCGGCAACTGGCGCAGCACGCTGATCATCGCGCTGACGATCCCGCTGTCGATCCTCGCGTCGATCCTGGTGCTGCAGATGCTCGGGCAGACCTTGAACCTGATGACCCTGGGCGGCCTCGCGTTGTCGGTCGGCATCCTGGTTGACCAGGCGATCGTCACGATCGAGAACATCGAGCGCCACCTGCACATGGGCACCGAGCTGAACGAGGCGATCCTGGTCGGCGCACACGAGATCGGGCCGGCGGCGTTCGTGTCCACGCTATGCATCTGCATCGTGTTCGTGCCGATGTTCTTCCTGTCGGGTGTCGCGAAGTTCCTGTTCGTGCCGCTGGCCGAGGCGGTGGTGTTCGCGATGATCGCGTCGTATGTGCTGTCGCGCACGCTGGTGCCGACCTTGGTGATGCTGCTGATGCGCGGGGTGCCGGTCGGCCACGCGCCTCACGACGACGCGAACGCGCCGCGGCCGAGCCTGCTGCAGCGCCTGAACCGCGCCTTCGACGCCCGCTTCGAGCGCGTGCGACGCTTCTACACGCTGCTGCTGTCGGCGCTGCTGGCGCGGCGCAAGGGCTTCGCACTCGGCTTCCTGGCGTTCTGCGTGCTGTCGTGCGCGCTGTACCCGGTGCTCGGGCGCGACTTCTTCCCGAATGTCGATGCCGGCACGATCCGGCTGCACATGCGCGCGCCCACCGGAACGCGCATCGAGGAAACGGCGCGCCTGGCCGACCAGGTCGAGGCGGCGATCCGCGAGCTCATCCCCGCCGACGAGCTCGAGACCATTCTCGACAACCTCGGCGTGCCCAACAGTGGCATCAACCTGTCGTACAGCAACGCCGGCACGATCGGCACGCTCGACGGCGAGATGCAACTCTCGCTGCGCGAGGGCCATCGGCCGACCGAGCGCATCGTGTCGCTGCTGCGCACCGAACTGCCGAAGCGCTTCCCCGGCATCGAGTTCTTCTTCCAGCCGGCCGACATCGTCACGCAGATCCTGAACTTCGGCCTGCCGGCGGCGATCGACGTGCAGTTCACCGGCAACAACCTGCAGGCCAACGCGGCGCTCGCGGCCGAGCTGACGAAGGCGGTCCGCAACATCCCCGGCGCCGTCGACGCGCACGTGCACCAGCGCCTCGACGCGCCATCGCTGAACCTGCAGATGGACCGCACGCGCCTGCAGCAGCTCGGCCTGTCGGCGGCGAACGTCGGGCAGAACCTGCTGATCTCGCTGTCGGGCAGCTCGCAGACCGCGCCGGCGTTTTGGCTCGACCCGCGCAACGGCGTGGTCTACAACATCGCGGTGCAGACGCCGCAGTACCGCGTCGACTCGCTCGATGCGCTGCTGAACATGCCGGTCGGCGCCGCGGGTGGTGGTGGGGGCTCGGCGGGCAGCAGCGGCAGCAGCCAGCTGCTCGGCAACCTGGTCGAGCCGACCGCGCTGCGCCAACCCGCGATCATCTCGCGCTACAACATCCTGCCGGCGATCGACGTCTACGTCAGCGTGCAGGGCACCGATCTCGCGAGCGTCGCGGCAAAGGTGAGCGACGAGGTCGAGAAGATCCGCCCCAAGCTGCCGCGCGGCAGCCAGCTCGTGATGCGCGGCCAGGTCGAGACGATGCAGGCCTCGTTCATCGGCCTCGGCGTCGGTCTCGCGATGGCGATCGTGCTCGTGTACCTGCTCGTCGTCGTGACCTTCCAGTCCTGGGTCGATGCCGCGATCATCATCACCGCGCTGCCGGCGGCGCTGGCCGGCATCGCGTGGATGCTGTTCATCACCGGCACGACGCTCTCGGTGCCGGCGCTGACCGGCGCGATCATGACGATGGGCGTGGCCACGGCCAACAGCATCCTGCTGGTCTCGTTCGCGCGCGAGCGCCTCGCCGCCGGCATCCCGCCGCTGTCGGCCGCGCTGGAGGCCGGCGCGACGCGCATCCGCCCGGTGCTGATGACGGCGCTGGCGATGATCATCGGCATGATCCCGATGGCGCTGGGCCTCGGCGAAGGCGCGGAGCAGAACGCACCGCTCGGGCGCGCCGTGATCGGCGGGCTGCTGTTCGCGACCGTGTCGACCCTGCTGTTCGTGCCGGTCGTCTACGCCGGCGTGCACCGCCGTTTCGCACAACGCCATGCCGCGGCGGCTGCGCCGGGGCGATTGATTCTGGGAGCTGACGCATGACCGAACAACGCCACGCGGCGCTGGGCATCCACGCCGTCGAAGGTGTCGACGACGGCGAGCTGCTGAAGCGCCGGCAGATCCTGCGCCGCACGCGCTGGATCGCGCTCGTCGTGCTGGTGCTGCTCGCGCTCGGCGCCGGGCGCACGATGCTGAGCCGCCTCGCGAACGCGAAGACGCTGGAGACCGGCGCGGCCGAACAGGCCAGGCAGTACGTGCAGACGACGCTGCCCAAGGTCGGCAGCGCCGGCCAGACGCTGGCGCTGCCGGGCACCTTGCAGGGCTATGTTCAGGCACCGATCTCGGCGCGCGCGAGCGGCTACCTGAAGCGCTGGACCAAGGACATCGGTGCGCGCGTCGAGAAGGGCGAGCTGCTCGCCGAGATCGAAACGCCCGAGATCGCCGAGCAGCTTTCGCAGGCCGTCGCGGCGCGCCAGCAGAGTTCGGCGAGCCTGGCGCTGGCCAACAGCACCGTCGAGCGCTGGGAGAGCCTGCGCAAGAAGGACGTGGTCTCGCAGCAGGAGCTCGACGAACGCCGCAGCGGCGTCGTGCAGGCGCGTGCCAATGTGGCCGCGGCCGAGGCGAACGTGCAGCGGCTGCGCCAGCTCGATGCGTTCAAGCGCGTGAATGCGCCGTTCGCCGGCGTGATCACGAAGCGCAACGTCGACGTCGGCGACCTGATCGATGCCGGCAGCGGCGCCGGTGGTCGCGCGCTGTTCGTGCTGACGCAGACCGACCCGCTGCGCGTCTATGTCAACGTGCCGCAGACCTACTCGCAGATGGTCAAGACCGGCCAGAGCGTCGTCGTCACGCAAGCCGAGCTGCGCGGCCAGAGCTTCAAGGGCACGGTCGCGCGCACCGCCGGCGCGATCGACGCGGCGACGCGCACGATGCAGGTCGAGATCGCGCTGCCGAACCCGAACGGCACGCTGCTGCCCGGGGCCTACGTGCAGGTCGCGCTGCCGATGGGGTCGAACTCCGTGCTGCGCGTGCCGACCAACACGCTGCTGTTCCGCCCCGATGGCAGCCGTGTCGCGCTCGTCGATGGCGGCGGGCGCGTCAGCCTGCGCAAGGTGCAGATCGGCCGCAACCTCGGCGAAGAAATGGAACTGCTCGACGGCATCACCACGACCGACCGGCTGGTGCTGAACCCGACCGATTCGCTCGCCGACGGCGATGTGGTCGCGCTCGCCGCCGCGACGCCCGCCTCGCAGGCGAAGGCCGCGCCGTGACCGGTGTGCGCCTGCGTCTGTCGGCGGCCGCCGTCGCGACGCTGCTGGGCGCCTGCGCCGCCGGCCCCGACTACGTCCGGCCGACGCTCGAGATGCCGGTCGCGTGGAAGACCGAAGCGCCGTGGCGCGAGATCGCCCCCGGCGACGCGGCCGCGAAAGGCCCGTGGTGGCAGCGCTTCGGCGATGCGCAGCTCGACGAGCTGCAGGCGCGCGCGCTCGCGAACAACCCGACGCTGACGCTCGCCAGTGCGCGGCTCGCCCAGGCCCGCGCGACGCTCGAAGGGGTGTCGGCGGCGCGCTTCCCTCAGCTCGCGGTCGGCGCGCGCGCGCAGCGCCTGAAGATTTCGGCGAACCGGCCGCTGTCGAGCTATTCGTCGCCCAACTTCTCGACGGTGCAGAACGACTTCGCGCTGTCGTTCACCGTCAGCTACGAGGCCGATCTGGCGGGCCGTGTGCAGCGCTCGATCGAAGGGGCGCGCGCGTCGGCCGAGCAGTCGGCCGCCGACTTCGAGAACACCCGGCTGCTGCTCGGCACCGACCTCGCCGCCGCGTACTTCAACCTGCGCGCGCTCGACATCGAGATCGACGTGCTGGCGCGTTCGATCGCGCTGCAGCAGCGCGCGTTCGAGCTGATCAGTTCGCGCCGCGAGCTCGGCGCCGCGTCCGGCCTCGAGGTCGCGCAGCAGCAGGCGCTGCTCGACACGACGCGCGTGCAGGTCGACGTGCTGGCGCGCCAGCGCGGCCAGTTCGAGCACGCGATCGCGACGCTGACCGGCACGGCCGCGCCGCTGTTCACGCTCGCGCCCGCGGTGCGCGAGTTCGAACCGCCGCTGATCCCGATCGGCGTGCCGTCCGATGTGCTGGAACGCCGCCCCGACGTCGCCTCGGCCGAACGCGCGATGGCGGTGGCGAACGCGCAGATCGGCGTCGCTCGGTCAGCGTTCTACCCGAGCGTGATGCTTGCGCCGTCCGGCGGTGTCGACAGCCGCACGCTGAGCGCGCTGTTCGATGCGCCCAGCCTGCTGTGGTCGCTCGGCGTGTCGGCGACGCAGACGCTGTTCGACGGCGGGCGCCGGAACGCGAATGTCGACTTTGCGCGCGCCGGCTACGACGGGACGGTCGCGAATTACCGCCGCGTCGTGCTGACCGCGATGCAGGAGGTCGAGGACGGCATCACCGGCGGTGCGGCGCTGGAGCGGGCCCACACCCAGGCGCTGGCCGCCGTCGCGAGTGCGCGCCGTGTGCTCGAGATGGCGACCGCGCGCTACGAGGGCGGCGCGACCACCTACCTCGACGTCATCACCGCGCAGCAGGCGCTGCTCGTGAGCGAGCGCCAGGCCGCGCAGCTGCTCGGTCAGCGGCTGCTGACCTCGGTGTTCCTGGTCAAGGCGCTGGGCGGCGACTGGCAGGCCGCGCGCGTGGCCGCTGCGCCGGCCGCCTCTTGAACTCCGCGCGATCGGCCCGACTTGTGGCGCATGGCTCCAGCCACACGGGGCCGCTTGCAGGAGCCTCGATATGTCCGCGATCCCCCGGGAAACCGTCAAAAACCGCTTGGAGAACGTGATCGCGCTGGCGCGCCTGCTCGAACGCGTCGAGACAAGCGCGGTCGCGATCAGCCCGGAGCAGTACCAGGCGCTGGTGCACCAGCTGCAGCGGGCGCTCGCCCAGGAACTGCCGTACGAGGCCTTGCAGTCGGTGCTTGGCGCGCACCCGGCGGCGGCCGAGGTGTACGAGAACCAGCACTACGCACAATCGGGTCTGTCGCGCTCGTCGCTGGAGCGCTCGGTGAGCTCGGAAATGCTTGCAAGCCAGCTGATCGCCCGCGCTGCGCGGAAGTGAGCCCCTCGCCGAACGGGTACGTCCGTCGATCCCCCGAGGGGAACGTAGGCCGCGGCTCCAAGCCCGCCTGCGCGGGCCGGCTTGGGAGCGGCCCGGCGCTCGTCCCGCAGGAGACTCCTGACTACTCGGTGCGCGCGTAGCGCTTCGCGCGCAGCGTTTTCTTGATTTCCTGCAGCATCGGCCGCAGTTCGCCCGGCAGTCGGAGCGCGACCGCGGTCGTCAGGATGTCGATCACCATCAGGTGCAGCAGGCGCGAGACCATCGGGCTGTAGCGGTCGTAGTCTTCCGGGTGATCGACCGCGAGCAGGATCTGGTTCGCGCCATGTGCCACCTGCGCCAGCGGTGAGCCGCTCGCGGTGATCGCGATCAGGGTTGCGCCCTTGCGGCGCGCGATCTCGGCGACGTCGAGCAGGTCGCGGCTGTGGCCCGAGTTGCTGATGATCACCGCGCAGTCGCCCGGCGCCAGCATGGTCGCGCTCATCACCTGCACATGGCCGTCGCTGACGGCGGTGGCGCGCACGCCGAGCCGAAAGAACTTGTGTTGCGCGTCGAGTGCGACGATGCCGGAGTTGCCGACGCCGTAGAAATCGATGCGTGCGCCGGTCTTGCCCGCGTCCGCGAGCGCGATGATGGCGCGCTCGAACGCATGGTTGGCGGCATCGTTGCGGTACTTCAGCAGCGCGCTGACGGCGTTGTCGATCACCTTGACGATGATGTCGGCGCTCTTGTCGTCCTCGTCGACCGAGCGGTGCACGAAGGGCACGCCCTCGTTGACGCTGCCGGCAAGTTTGCGCTTGAAGTCGGTCAGGCCGTCATACCCGACGCTGCGGCAAAAGCGCACGACGGTGGGTTTGCTGACATGCGAACGTTCAGCCAGCTCGACCACCGGCAGGCTCGCGAACGCGCGCGGGTCGGCCAGCACCAGCTTGGCGACGCGCTGCTCGGCCGGCGGCAAGGCCGGAATCGAGGCGCGGATGCGATCCAGCACTAGCAGGTCCCCGAGAACGCGTGGGCCGCCGCGCCGGGCCGCTCCCAAGCAAGGCCCGATCCCCTCGGGGGATCGACCCAGGTACTCGTGGGGCGAGGGGCTGACATCACTGCTCTTCGGACCAAGCGTAGCCGTCGCGGGCGACGAGTGCACTCGCGGCAGCCGGGCCCCACGTGCCGGCGGCGTAAGGCCGCGGGCCGGTCGTGTCGCGCTGCCAGGCGTCCAGCACCGGCTCGACCCAGCGCCAGGCCTGCTCCTGCTCGTCGCTGCGCACGAACAGGTTCAGGCGCCCGGCGATCGCCTCGAGCAGCAGGCGCTCATAGGCGCCGACGCGGTTCTCGGCGAAGGCCTTGTCGAAGTCCAGGTCGAGCGAGACCGGCGACAGGTTCTCGTGCTGGCCGGTGCCCTTGGCGGCGAGCAGGTGCAGCTCCAGCCCGTCCTCGGGCTGCAGGTTGATCACGAGCTTGTTCGGCTGGTTCACGCCGGGGAAGATGTTGTGCGGCGTCGGCCGGAAGTTCACGACGATCTGCGCCTCGCGCGAGGCCAGCCGCTTGCCGGTGCGCAGGTAGAAGGGCACGCCGGCCCAGCGCCAGTTCTGCACCTCGGTGCGGATCGCGACGAAGGTCTCGGTCTGGCTGCCCGGCGGCACCTTGGCTTCTTCGAGGTAGCCGGCCGCCTTCTTGCCCTGCGCGTTGCCGGCGCGGTACTGGCCGCGCACCACGTCGCGCGCGACGCTCTCGTCGGTGAAGGGCTTCAACGAGCGCAGCACCTTGAGCTTCTCGTCGCGGATCGCATCGGCGTCGTTGCGCGAGGGCGGCTCCATCGCGACCATCGTCAACAGCTGCAGCGCGTGGTTCTGGATCATGTCGCGCAGCGCGCCGGTCTTGTCGTAGAAGTCGCCACGCGTGCTGACGCCGAAGTCTTCGGCGATCGTGATCTGCACGTTGGCGATGCTCTCGCGCCGCCACAAGGGCTCGAACAGCACGTTGCCGAAGCGCAGTGCCATCAGGTTCTGCACCGAGGGCTTGCCGAGGTAGTGGTCGATGCGGAAGGCCTGCTCCTCGCGAAACACCGAGCGCACGACGCGGTTGATCTCCTGCGCGCTCGCGAGGTCGTGGCCGAGCGGCTTCTCGAGCACGACGCGGATGCGCGGTTCGTTCAGGCCGGCGACGCCGAGCTGCTCGCAGATCTGCGGGAACAGGTACGGGCTGGTCGCGAGGTAGAGCACGACGGTGTCGGCGCTGCGTTCGCCCAGCCACTCCTTGAGCCGCGCGTAGTGCTCGGGCTGCGACAGGTCGAGGCGGCGGTAGTGCAGCAGCTCGGCGAACTTCGCGAACTCCTCTTCGCTCGGGCGCTTCGCGAGCTCGACGTCTTGAAAACGCTCCTTGAGCCAGCCGCGGTACTGCGCGTCGGTCTGCTCGTCGCGCGCGACGGCGAGGATGCGGCCGTTCGGCGGCAGCTTGCCGTGGCGGAAGGCCTGGAAAAGCGCCGGCATCAGCTTGCGCCAGGTGAGGTCACCGGTGCCGCCGAAGAATACGAGGTCGAATGACATGGGCAGGCGCCGCGGGGGCGGCATGTAACTTTGTTTCAGCATCCATGATGCCGAAGTTTCTTCGGCCGGTCAACCTTGCCCCCAGGCAGACCGAGCGTGACATCTGGCCGAACTTGCGCGCCGGAATGTGTCCGACGTGGGCGGGTGGACATAAGTCACAGGCCGAATCGGCGCCCAGCCTCTACGATGCGGCGCTCTGACCCCACGAAGGATTCCTTCCGTGCCCCACATCGTTTTCGCGCCTCGCTCCCTGGTCCGTGCGTCGCTCGCGGCGTTGTTGCTTGCATCGGCCTCGTGGGCCCAGGCCATCGTCTTCGCCGTCAACGAGGGCGTGACCTACCGCGTGCCGAACGAAGAGATCCGGGGCCGCTACGCGGCCATCGCCGCCGACCTGTCCAAGCTGCTGAAGCAGCCGGTGACTGTCGAGCCGGTGGCCGACTACCCGTCCTTGCGCAGCGGGCTGGCGGCCAAGCACTACGACCTCGCGATGGTCCATCCGGCCCACCTGTCGATCAAGGCGATGAAGGAGTCCGGCTACAAGCTGGTCGTCGTCACCAAGGGCTACCAGAAATACCGGGCGAGCTTTCTGATCAAGGCCGACTCGCCGCTGAAGTCGCTGGCCGAACTGAAGAGCCTGCGGCTCGGCGTGCCCGACGAGGACTCGATCACCGCCTGGATGGTGCGCGCCACGCTGCGCGACGCGCAGCTCAACCCGAAGGCGATGAACCTCAGCTACACCCGTTACCAGGATGCGATCCCGTTCGGCGTCGAGAACAACCTCACCCAGGCTGGCGCGACCGCCGCAAATGGCATCGTGACCGCGTGGCAGACCAAGGGCGGCAAAGTGCTCGCGCAGTCCAAGCCGGTGCCGATCAAGCACATCATCGCAGGCCCCAGCCTGTCGGCCGAGCAGATCGAGAAGGTGCGCGAGTACCTGCTCGCGCTCGACACGACCGACGAGGGCAAGAAGAAGCTGGAGCCGATCAAGTACAGCGGCTTCGAGCGGTACGACGAGGCGGCGCTGCTGGCCCTCGGGACCTGGCTGGGCCTGTAGGCCGGAGCGCGGTCTTCTCCGGGCTTTGCGGCCCGGGCGAGTTTCTCGCGTTACTTTCGGCAAACAACTTGCATCAGACGCGGAACATCGCGCGGCGACCCGGGTTCTAATCCGGTTCTCGAATTCGCCGGTGCCGCCATGAACCAACTCGAACAGCTCAAGCAATTCACGACGGTCGTTGCCGACAGCGGCGACTTCAAGCAGATTGCGCAGTACGCGCCGCGCGACGCGACGACGAACCCGTCGCTGATCCTGAAGGCGGTGCAAAAGCCCGAATACGCGCCGCTGTTCATCGACACCGTCAAGGCGCACCGCGGCGAGCCGCTCGACGCGATCATCGACGAAGTGCTGGTGCGCTTCGGCCTGGAGATCCTGAAGATCGTGCCGGGCCGCGTCTCGACCGAGGTCGATGCGCGACTGAGCTTCGACACCGCGGCCAGCGTCGCGAAGGCGCATCGACTGATCGCGATGTACGAGCAGGCCGGCACCCCACGCGAGCGCATCCTGATCAAGCTCGCGTCGACCTGGGAGGGCATCCAGGCCGCGCGCATCCTGCAGCACGAGGGCGTCAACTGCAACATGACCTTGCTGTTCTCGTTCTCGCAGGCCGTGGCCTGCGGCGAGGCGAGCGCGAAGCTGATCTCGCCGTTCGTCGGCCGCATCTACGACTGGTACAAGAAGAGCGCGGGCGCGAAGTGGGACGAGGCCGCGAGTGCCGGCGCGAACGACCCCGGCGTCAAGTCGGTCGCGCAGATCTACACCTACTACAAGAAGTTCGACATCGAGACCGAGGTGATGGGGGCGAGCTTTCGCAACATCGGCCAGATCCAGGCATTGGCGGGCTGCGACCTGCTGACGATCTCCCCCGAGCTGATGGCCGAGCTGCAGGCGACCGACGCCCCGCTGAAACGCGCGCTCGACCCGAAGGCGGCGCAGGCCGCCGCCATCCATGCGCTGACCTACAACGAAGCGAGCTTCCGCTTCGCGCTGAACGACGACGCCATGGCGACCGAGAAGCTCGCCGAAGGCATCCGCACGTTCGCGGCCGACGCCGGCAAGCTCGAGACCTTGATCGAGGGGGTGAAGTGAACGCGCCGCGTTGCGATCGAACCGAGGCTTGGGGTGCGCTGCAAGGCCACTTCGAGGCTCACGGGCGTGAGTTCGATCTGCGCGAGGCCTTCGCCCGCGATCCGGGCCGCTTCGATGCGATGAGCGTCGAGGCGCCCGAGGTCTTCGCCGACCTGTCGAAGAACCTGATCGACACCGCGACCCTGCACTTTCTGCTCGACCTCGCCGACGAATGCGGGGTCGCGGCGCGCCGCGACGCGATGCTGCGCGGCGATGCGATCAACACCACCGAAGACCGCGCCGTGCTGCACACGGCCTTGCGCGCGCCGCGCGCGACCTCGGGTGAAATGCCCGGCCCGTTCAGCGACGACGTGCACCACGTGCTCGACGCGATGCTCGGGTTCGTCGAGACGGTGCGCGACACCGCCGCGAGCGGCATCCGGCACGTCGTCAACATCGGCATCGGCGGCAGCGACCTGGGCCCGCAGATGGTCGTGCCGGCGCTCGATGCGTTCGCGCACCCGGGCCTCAGGCTGCACTTCGTCTCGAACGTCGACGGCCACGACATCACGCCAGTGCTGCGTCAGCTCAATCCCGCCGAGACGCTGTTCGTCATCGCCAGCAAGACCTTCACGACGCAGGAGACGATGGCCAACGCGCACGCCGCGAAGGCCTGGTTCGACGCCAATGGTGGCACCGACACCGCGAAGCACTTCGTCGCGACGACGACGAACGTCGCCGCCGCCGCGCAGTTCGGCATCACGACCACCTTCGGTTTCTGGGACTGGGTCGGCGGTCGCTACTCGCTGTGGTCGTCGATCGGGCTGCCGATCGCGCTCGCGATCGGCGCCGACCACTTCCGCGCGCTGCTCGCCGGCGCGCACGCGATGGACACCCATTTCGCGCAGGCGCCGGCGGCGAAGAACCTGCCGCTGCTGCTCGGGCTGATCGACGTCTGGTACCGCAACTTCCACCGCTTCACCAGCCGCAGCGTCGCGCCCTATCACCAGGGGCTGAAGCGCCTGCCCGCGTACCTGCAGCAGCTCGAGATGGAGAGCAACGGCAAGCGCGTCGACCTGGACGGCGAGCCGCTGCCGTTCGCGACCAGCCCGGTCGTCTGGGGCGAGCCCGGGACGAACGGCCAGCACGCCTACTTCCAGATGCTGCACCAGGGCACCGACGTGATCCCGGTCGAGTTCATCCTCGTCAAGCAGCCCACGCATGGGCTCACCGGCCTGCACGGCCCGCTGCTCGCACAGCTGGACCGGCAGCACACGATGCTGCTGGCCAATGGCCTGGCGCAGTCGCAGGCCTTGATGCTGGGCAAGAGCACCGCTCAAGCGCAGGCGGAGAAGGCACCGACCGCGTCGAAGGCACTCGACCCGCTGACGCTCGCGCGCCACCGCACCTTCCCGGGCAACCGGCCGAGCACGACGCTGCTGCTGGATCAGCTCACGCCGCGCTCGCTCGGCGCGCTGATCGCGCTGTACGAACACCGCGTGTTCACGAGCGGGGCGCTGTGGGGCATCAACAGCTTCGACCAGTGGGGCGTGGAGCTGGGCAAGGCGCTGTGCAACGACCTGCTGCCGCGGCTGGGCACGGGCGACGCGAACGGCCTGGACGCTTCGACCGCGGGCCTGATGAAGCGCCTGCGCTGAGCGGCGTTCGGGCCAGCACCGGGCCGCTCCCAAGCGGCCCGAGCGCCCGCTCGGCGGGTGGTGGCGGTGCCCCCGCCACCGGGTGCCTCGTGCTTCAGGCGCGCCCCAAGCCGCGCACGCCACCGAGCGCCGCGTCCAGCGCCTGTTCGGCGATGCGCGACTTCCACTCGTCGGTGTCGATGTAGAACGCATCGCGCGTCTGGCGCTTGATCTGCGCCAGCTGCGCCGCCGGCGCGTCGGGGTGGTTCTCGGCCCATTGATCGGCGCGCAGCGCGTCCATCATCTGCAGGATGGGCAGCGTGCCGTACTCGAGCGCGATGCCGGTGTATTCGGCCTGGGCGCATTCCTGGTACGCGGTGTGCCACATCAGGCCCTGCAGCGGCGCCGAGCTGGAGCTGCCATCGTAGATGCTGGTCACCTCGGCACCCCACCAGGCGCGGGCGCGCTGCAGTGCGGCGGCGTCGTCCCGGCAAGCGAAAATGCGTTCGCCGACGCCGATCGGGCCGAGGCCGGTGTGCAGGTCGATCCAGCCCAGCCGCTCGCAGCGCGTCGCGTGATCCTGCAGCACGTGACGCAGCGTCGTGTGGCTCCAGGTCGGGTTGTGGCCGCCGTAGAAGATGCCTTCCGGGTAGTCGTACTGGCCGCCCGAGATCGCGGCCTGCAAGGCGTCCGCGCCGCGCGTTTCGAGGAAATGCTGCGTGATGGCCTGGACCTCGGCCGACGGCGGCCAGGTCGCCGGCACCAGCGCCGCGGCGAGCTCGTCGTAGTCGGGGTTGCGCGGCAGCGGCTGGCTGAAGTCGTGGAAGTTGCGGTTCAGGTCGACGTTCTCGTGCGTCGTGCGGCGCCACCACGAGAAGCCGTAGGGATTGAGCGCGTGGATGTAGAGCACGGCCACATGCGCCTGCGCAGCGGCCGCGCGGAACGCCGCATCGTTCAGCAGCAGGGTCTGCACGCCCGAGCCGCAAAAGCCTTCGACGCCGTGGCAGGCGCTGGAGACGATCAGCAGCGACTTCGCGTCGCGCGGGCCGTCGAGCACCACGTCCATCGCCAGGGTTTCGCCATCGCGGCCGAGCATCGGATGCACGTGCGACTGCACATCGAGCCGGCAGGCCTCGACGGCGGCGAGAAACTTGTCGCGGGCTTCCTGGTAGCTCTGCGAGAAGTGCTGACTGACGGACGTGTGGCTGCTCATGGTCGCCTTCAGCGCGCGGTGTTGAGCCACTTCTCGGCCAGGTTGACCCACAGCGTCGCGCCGAGCGGGATCAGCTCGTCGTTGAAGTCGTAGCTCGGGTTGTGCAGCATGCACGGGCCCAGGCCGTGGCCGCCCTCGCGGTGGCTGCCGTCGCCGTTGCCGATCAGGAAATAGCAGCCGGGCTTCTCGAGCAGGTAGTAGCTGAAGTCCTCGGCGCCCATCGTCGGCTCGAACTCCTGCACGTTCTCAGGCCCGACCAGCTCGCCCATCACCTCGCGCACGAACGCGGTCTCGGCCGGATGGTTGATCGTCGGCGGGTAGTTGCGGGTGAACTCGAACTCGACGCTGCAGTCGAACGCCGCGCAGGTGTGCTCGCTGATTTCCTTCATGCGCTTCTCGATCAGGTCGAGCACCTCGAGCGTGAAGGTGCGCACCGTGCCCTGGATCTCGCAGCTGTCGGGCACGACGTTGGTCGCCTCGCCGGCGTGGATCATCGTCACCGAGATCACGCCGGCGTCGATCGGCCGCTTGTTGCGGGTGATCACGGTCTGGAAGGCCTGGACCAGCTGGCACGCGACCGGCACCGGATCGAGCCCCAAGTGGGGCATCGCGGCGTGCGAGCCCTTGCCGTGGATCACGATCCGGAACTCGTTGCTGCTCGCGAAGCACGGCCCGTTCTTCAGTGCGAACTGGCCGACTGCCATGCCCGGCCAGTTGTGCGCGCCGAACATCGCCTCCATCGGGAATTTTTCGAACAGGCCGTCCTTGATCATCTCGCGCGCGCCGCCGCCGCCTTCTTCGGCGGGCTGAAACACCAGGTACACGGTGCCGTCGTAGTTGCGGTGCTTGCTGAGGTGCTTGGCCGCGGCCAGCAGCATCGCGGTGTGGCCGTCGTGGCCGCAAGCGTGCATCTTGCCCTTGTGCTGGCTGGCGTGGGCGAAGGTGTTGTGCTCGGTCATCGGCAGCGCGTCGATGTCGGCGCGCAGCCCGACGGCCCGCTCGCTGCTGCCGTTCTTCAGAATGGCGACGACTCCGGTCGTGCCCATGCCGCGGTGGATCGGGATGCCCCAGTCGGTGAGCTGCTTCGCGATCACGTCGGCGGTGCGCTGCTCCTGGAAGCACAGCTCGGGGTGGGCGTGGATGTCGCGTCGCACGGCGG
>Ga0307517_10005545_pt1 | contig 18962 bp, 13 predicted proteins | sample 23_EM_MG_FD_194515 | JGI IMG/M metagenome (GOLD analysis project Ga0307517, IMG submission 194515) | Populus trichocarpa ectomycorrhiza microbial communities from riparian zone in the Pacific Northwest, United States - 23_EM | ecosystem: Host-associated > Plants > Roots > Unclassified | place... | reverse complement strand
ATACCACCTGAACCACCCAAGTAAATGACTCACACTTTTCCTATTACCTAAAATATTCATACTCTTATTTTCAGAGCATTTATGATACATAACTAGAAACTTTCTTATAATTAAAAGCTTATTCTCTTATTTATTGCATTTTCTTATTAAAAGTTATTGATTTTATTATCGAATGGGCCCCTAAATCCTACCAAAATGGATTGTTTTGCAGGTGTTAGGTCTTCTAGAGAAGGGAATATTGAAGTGAACGTGTGATTACCTACTATTCTAACAATAAAAAAATCTCATTCTTGAGCATATTGGATATTTGAAACATTATTTACGTGTGTTTAAAAAAGTCTTGAATTTGAACATTTGAATACTTTGTGTTTGAAAAAAACTTGAACACTTGAAATACAAGATTCAAAGAAATTTGAACACTTGAAAAACAAGATTAAAAGAAAAGCTCATGTTAATAAATGCATGTGTGTTCGGTATTTTGATATAAGATGATTTTTAAAAGTAACTTTTACTTAAAAATATATTAAAATAATTTATTATTATTATTAATATTAGCACATCAAAATTATAAAAAACCACTAAAAATTATTAAATTAATATTTTTTCAATTAAAATACACTTTTAAAACATAAAAAAAAAAAAAACAGAACCTACCCCATAATTTAAAAATGTTAGTGTGGGGAATGGTGGGAGGCTTTTTTTGTTGACTGTTCCATAAAAATTGGTGGTCGTACCTATCATTTCATGTTTATCGCGACATAATTTTCAAAAATAGATGTTAGGACAGATCATATGATGATTTATGTATCTAATTCCAATAGTAATTAGTGAATGATGTTTCAACAAATTAATCCATCAAATCCCCCCCTTTTCTTGTTGTTGCCTACACCCTCTAGAACTCAAGTCTTGATAATCTTACAAGAATAGGAAAAATTATCCAACAAAAGGTGCAGTCAACTATCAACGTAACGCCTAACTAAAAAAAGGAAACGAAAAGTCAATGTTTCCAAGTTATCAGTCAATGCCATTACCATTTCTCTAAAAAACAGTGAGTTTTTTTAGGAAGCTGTGAAGGATAAATCCATTCCTAGCAAGTATTTTGAGGCTACCCTTTGTTTGTCCTAACTGGATTGTCGAGTGTGAGTCAAACAAACAGCCTTGGCTTCTTTTTTCGTTGTACATTTGTATTTAATCTCCTTCAGCTTCTCTCCTTCCCTTTCATCACTTTATACATACAGCCTCTTCTTCCATTCCTTAATCCTGTTCCTCCAAGGTTGCTTGCTGAAAGTAGCTGGATTTTCACCGCCTTGCATCACTGAAGAATCAGAGGCCTGTTCTGTGAGGTACGGTTTCTTTTTACCTGCTCAAATGCCAAATTCATGTTACTGGAGTTTGAGTATTTCTTGATATGGCATCTCATGGTTGCATTGATAGACAATCTAAATACCGTATAAACTAACTGTTCACGTTTTGGCAGAGCAAACAAGCTCTCTTTTTCTTAGCTATTATATTTGATAGTTTTGAGCAGGAGAGTCAAGCTTCATCAGAAAATAGATATTAGAACAATATTAGGCACCCTGCAGGAAAAACAAGACTATGCCAGCCAGATTACGACAGATGAGTTTTGTTCTTCCTATATGTTCCTTTTCCTGGTCAGAATATGAAAAACCTTAAGGAAATTTACATAATCTGTTGAGGGAAACATCAATTCAAACCCCAGTTAACGTTATATCTTTTTTTTTTTTTTTAAAAAAAAAACTTATAAGGGTGAATTCCTTACATTAAATTCATTAGAATTTTATAGATAAAGGAGCAAATTACCTTAGAATCTGACCCATCTTCTGCATTGGGTCCCGAGCCGGATAAAACAGGAACTCAATTTGAATTATGCTGGTCAAAATCATGGTTTTGAGACTGATAGGAAGCAATAGAAATTGGGAAGGGAGAGAGATTAACACTTGCCTGTAACCATTCAAGAGTCAAAAGAAAATAGGTAAGCCTAAAGCCAAGCCAGAACCCATAACAATGTGTCTCAAGACACTCAAACACACCATGTAAAAGGCATTGCTACTTGTTATTGGCAAATGTGATTGCCACGTCCAAAATATGGCTCCATGTCTATGGATTGTAACTCAAGCATGGAATATATAATTCCTATCCAACTGCAATGAAAGCCTACCTTCGTCTTTTAGTTAAAGTTTATACTTTTGACTGCTCTGAAATGGAAGGAGTTAGGCAAGCCAAGGTGCTGCCAAACATTTCATGGGCACTTTCACTAATAATATATATTTACATGCTTTGATGTAATAGATGTCACTCTTTAGATGCATGAATTCTGCCTAACCGTATGCATGTTTGTTCCATAAATGAGAGGCTTCCAGCTCACAAATTTGAACCTTTTCAGGTCGTAGCCTAAATGACTTGGGAGCAAGCTTGTACATTGAGATAAGCATCAATGGAGAAGCCGCCAAGCCAGAGCACAGTCGGTGGTAAACCTATTACTACATTTGTGCAAACAGACACAAAGGCCTTTCGTGATGTCGTTCAGCGGTTAACAGGCTCATCAGAGGGTGATGCAGCAGAAGGAACAGCAGGAGCAGCAACAAAGATTGCAGGCATAAAGAGATCAACACCTAAACTCCATGAAAGAAGGCAGAACCTAAGGCCCAAGCTAGAGATAGTGAAGCCCCCTCTTAACTTCAAACCTAGTACATCGCCAACAACATCGGGTAATCACAGTCTTCTTCCAAGTCCTGCAGGAACCCCTTCGTTCATGTTCTCCCCTTCCACCATTTTATCAAAACTGTCAATCCAAGAACAGGAGAGCAGAGGAGAGTCAGCAATATCTGACTTAAATAACGAGGAAGAAGAGAAAGCCATTAAAGAGAGGCGATTTTACCTGCATCCATCACCACGGTCTAAACCTGGTTACACTGAACCAGAGTTGCTCGCCTTGTTTCCTTTAACATCCCCCCAAGCAAGTGACAAACACTAATTTGACAGTGCATATCCTCCCACTGGAAGAACTTTTTTCCATGCGAAGTAAAGGACGTCGTGTTAACTGTTACCATAAACAGATGTAATCGTTTTTGAAAAAGCACCAAGTACTGTAATGGTATTGTTCTGATAATTCTCAAGAGATCATTTTTCATCACAAACAAGCATGCGCGGTGACTCATGCGAGTGCAGACATGACGACTAAGGTATCCATTTTTAAATATAATGAATGAGTAAAAGTGCAGGGGATTATGTGCCATTGGAAGCCTTCATCATATCTTCTTGAAGCATGCATGGTTAACTTTTCAGGATATCGCTGTGGTCTGCCCATAGGTTATTTTTCGCTATACAATCAGTGTCCATTTTACTCTCATTTTCCTGACCTTTTTGTTGAATGTCATCTGTGGTCTCATTGCTGAGGGATTGCAACCACTTAACAAAAATGACAGAAGAAATCTGAACTCTTTGACAAGTGTGTTTACTGGTAAATATTTCTAAAGGAAAGGATTGACACACTGAAATCTAGACTATAACTAAAAAATTGTAGTGTAATAGTTGAATATATATATATATATATATATATATAACTGAAATTTCAACAAAGTTTCTTTTATATTTTTTTTTATACCAAGTTATCGACTCAATATTCTCAATCTATAAACATCAATCAAAATAATCATCCCATCATCTGAACCTTTAAAACTCAACCATATTATCAAATTCTCTTTTCCATATTCTATAAAACGATTATTTAAAGTCAATTAATTCATAGCATGCATTACATCATATATAAGTAATTAAGTTAAATATTATAATTCTTAAACACAAAAGTGTATTACAACAAAATATTGGTTCTTCCAATAACATCAATTACTTAACAAAATTATCCATCCATACATCTACTTTCCAATTTGAGGGTACCTAAAAACATAATCATATTAAGCATGGTTAAAATTATACATTACGATAAACAAATAATTAAGGACTACTTATTTATGTGCATTAATGTAATTCCCTTTTAAATGAAATATATTATCTTTAGTAATTCAATAATTTCATCAATTCTTAATATGATTTCCGAATAGAAATAAATTTACGAAAATACCAAGAATATCTCTAACAAACCCACATATTTAACTTTAATTTAAATCAATTAAATTCTACAATTATCCATTACACCGAGTATTTATCTCATTAATCAGGGAGTTAAATTCTTTTAACTTACCCATTCGTCAGGATACAATTTCCCTTAACTAGGAAATCATTATCTTCATGCACCCATTTATCTGGGCATTATTTCCATTAACCAGAAAATAATCTTTCAAATTCGCCTATTCAACAGGGCATTAAACTACCTCTTTATTTCATAACTTTATACTAAAATTACTATCTAAGAAAATTCCTTCTACAATAATTTCAAATAAGCTATTAAGTTACTTTAAAGTGTTGAACACCTACCTGATGCTTGTGTGCGTGACGAGGTCCCTTGTAGATTAGATCCTGCGGCCTCATCTGTACCAACACAATTTACCATGTCATTGCTCATTCATTTGAACCAGTACAATTATAATACTAATTACATATTTCTTGATTAAATCCAACACCCTTAAATAAGTTTAATTAAACTTTTAAATCAAGAAGGATAAAATCCCCTTTTTCATTTTTTTTATCGATATAAGTCCCCGAATTCTCCAACGATTTACTCGATTTGTTTAAAACCACCCTCCTAAATTAACGAAGTCCAAATCAAAACTTTTTTCCCTTTTTTTTTTTTTGTGTGTTATTGCCGAACTTCAATAAGGAAAGAAGGTGAGTTTTTCTCCATTCTTACAAAAATCATTATTCAATTAACCTATCAACATCAATTATCTACAATTTGATAAGATTTCTAAACAATTTTATTAAAACTCAATTGTCCCAATTTTCTTTTTCATATCCGAAATTCATTTAAAAGAAGAAAGTGAGGATTTTTCTTCTCTCTTTGAAAAATCCTTATTTCATCTATTAACATTTATAAGCCTATATTTTCCCACAATTTCCAAACAATTGCATTAAAACCTTAAATCTTTCAAATCTTCCTCTTTGGCTGAAACCTCTAAAGGAGGAAAGGAATTTTGTTTTTTCTATTTAAAATTAAACACTTACCCAATCATAATTCATGCTTTCTAACATGGTTCAATCATAATTTTCATTATTCTCATAATTAATATCATAAACCCACAATTTCACATAATCACAATAATTCAATTCCTTTATCAAAACATAAAATTTGAGAAATTAATCACTTGGAGCATGTTCTTTACTTTACTTTGATAAGGATTCAAGGAAAAAATGCAAAAAAAAAATCAAGTTGTCTTGTCCTCTCTCTTCAAACCCTAGCTTGAATTTCTTCTTCCAAAACACTCACAACACTAAAATCACCCCTCTAAATTTGTTTAACTAAGTTAATCACTCCAATTATACACTTTTATTGATGAAATCAACAAGAATTCAAGTAGAAAAATCACACAAAACCTCTTCCTCTCTTTGTTTTAAACCGTCGGCCAAGAGAGAAAAATGGGGCATTTATAGTCTAATTTTTCTTGTATTTACACATTGGCTCTCATTACTTCTTATTTCTACTTTTGTCCCACAATTCTCTTTTTTACTTAATTTACACCATAAAACCTTCTCTTTTATTCTATTGTATCTCTTCACAATACCTGAAATCCTTTTATTTAATCTATTCAGTGTTTTATTTACTTTGTTCGGATTATAATTTATTGGGTTTTCACAGTTGCGTTATTAGGAATTCTTTGCATAAGAACACAAAACTATTGTTTAGAAAGCTAAAAACCAGGAGTTTATAAACAATATATGTTGCATAGTACTTTCTCTAGTCATATTTGACATGTTTGCTTATCTTTACTATTCAATTATATTCATGTGAGGTAAAGTTCCATTAAGCACAGCAATAATCACTTCAATTCATGAACTTAAATAAGAACAAGTTACAAAGTTTAAGGCGCATCCGTTTTATCTGTTGGAGTTTCCCAGCAGTTGGGAGACAGTCATACTAGTCTTTCAAAATAACATATGAAACAATACCAGGTCACTAAAAGAAATTGTCCAGTTAAGTTGTTAACGAATAACTTTCGGATGCTATCTACTGGAGGTTATGTAGAATTTTATGATGTCAAAAGTTCTATGGTTAGGACTTGCCTCTCCAGGAATATGGATACTTGAGGGCAGATGGATGTGAGTTAGAAAGGCATTGAACCTTGATGCTCAACTATATAGAAACTGTGTTGAACAGAAATCTGCCAAAAAACAAATTCCTCTTAAGTTGATAATAAACCAGGTGACAAACAAATATTAAACAAAATGGTGACATGTTAGAGATAAATGAACAAGTATAAATACAGCTATGAAAACCTCAGTCTCTTATAATTATGAAAATATCCAATCTCAATGCCCACAACTCACTAAGGTATGCCACCAAAAAAGATGAAGCAAGCAGAAGGAATTGGTTGACACATTGAGGCCTTCCAAAGGACTGTGGAGTGACTCATTTTGATGGTTTGCACACATTAAGGCCAAACAAGGGGTCTAATGAAATCCACACTTTTACAATTTGTCATTTAGACGCAATAGATTTTATCCCATATTTTGAAGTTTCTATAGAAGCAATAAGATAAAAACATTAATTTGAAGTTGGAAACATACCAAAACTGTAGCAGAAACTCATTCCATGATCCTGACACAGAAGTTGGGAAACATTGCATCCAATCGATTAACTTGAAGTGGATCATGTTTAACAACTGAATCAACATGAAGTAGAGAGATTGTGTCTACACCCCAATGCAGCAGACTTATGCCTTCGAAAATTTATATCCGATTATAGTAACATCTTTTGCAAGGCAACTCCACTTGCTTTCACATCTAACATTCAGAAAGCTGTAAGTTTAACAGTTGATTTAATTGAAATGGCTCTTTGATTTGGCCATTTAAGGTACTTAATATTCTGTAAATATCAATTCTATGAGGATGAGAAGTATCTCCAGCCACAAAGACATTTTTTCTCCTCTCCACTTCAATCCAACTGCATCCTGCTGGCTTTTTAAGATCTCTTGTCCTCATCAGTTTCCTTATTTCCATGACTCCATCCCATCTAGCATCTGCTGCATACAGGTTTGACAAAACTACATAGTTCCCAATATTCTCTGCTTCAATTTTAAATAAACGGTCAGCTACAAAACGACCCAATTCCACTTCATGATGGGTCCTGCAGGCACCTAACAGCGTCCCCCATATATTTGCATTAGCTTCAATGGGCATTCCAGTGACCATAGAAAATGCATCATCAATTCGACCTCCCCGAGCAAGAAGATCCACCACACAAGAATATTGTTCCATGGTTAGCTTCATTCCATGGACCTTCTCTATAGAATAAAAGATATTTAATCCTTCATCTACAAGGCCAGCATGACTGCATGCAGATAAAACAGTGGTGATGATAACATGATCTGGCTTTATACCCAATTCAATCATATGAAAGAAAGTCCCAAGAGCTTCCTTTCCCATACCATGCATGGCATATCCTCTAATCATGGCAGTGAATATAATCAGATCCTTATTTGGAATTAATTGAAAAAGTTTAAAAGCATAGCCTATGCTGCCGCATTTTGCATATACATCTTGCAGAGCTCCATCCAAGTGGAGATCACCAAAACAAGACCTGATCGCATATCCGTGACACTGCTTTATCAATTGCACAGAAGCCATTTCAGCACATGCTGGAAGGAGGCTCATGATAGTCACTGCATCGGGTTTTATTCCATGAGCTTGTAGCTCATGGAAAAGACCAAGAGCTTGACTAGAACAATCATTTTCAGCATATAATCTAACCATTAGATTCCAAACAGAGAGATCTGAGGAAGGCATCCTGTTAAAAGTTATATATGCTTCATCAAGTAACCCGCAATTGATATAACCTGAGATTATTGCTTTGAAAGTGACCAAATTCCTGTTCTCTGATAAACTCTGGAAAACTTTAGATGCGTACTCAATGTTACCACATTTAGCATATGCATCAAGTATTGCATTTCCAATGGTAGGTTCAACATCAAATTTTGATGCTAAAAGACGATGCCTAATTGAGTAGCTATGGGCCTCTTTAACCTTGTCTTCTTTCAAAACATTAACACAAAAGTGAACAACACTTAAGATTGTAACAGAATCAGGTGTAGTTCCTTCACTAAGCATCCACCGTAATAATTCCAGAAACCAGGTATTATACCCACTCTCAACAAGGGCATCAAGCATAGAATTCCATGATATTAGGTCCCTCCGAGAAATCATAAAAAATGTCTCGTATGCTCCTTCTATGTCATCACACTTGGCATAAAAACTAACTAGAGCATTCCCGACAGATGTATCCTCACATAATAATGGATGCCGAAGGACATAGCCATGAATCATTTTACCAACATGCAAGTTTCTAGACTGTGCACAGGCAGGAATAATGCAGAGAAGGGTGACAGAATCTGGCTCAATCATGTCTAGAGTAAGTAATTCATGAAACAATTCCAAAGCTTTTGACCATTCACCATTTGATGCATATCCTGCAATAATAGCATTCCATGAAACCAAATCTCTCAATTCCATTCTTCGAAACAGCAATTCTGCTTCTTCTACCCGTCCAACTCTTAAATAGAAACTTACCAAAGCATTCCAGACAAAAACATCCGCTAACAACTCGTTATGCCGGAGCACATAACCGTGAATCTCTTTCCCAAACCAGTAAGCAATATACTCGTCAAAAGATGCACAAACAGGCAGAATATTAGCTAAGGTAGTATAATTTGGCTTTATTTGACCTTTTAGCATCGAACTAAACAATCTAAATGCATCCTCCATCAAATTATTCTCTGCAAACCCTGAAATAATCGCATTCCATGAAACAACATCTTTTTCATCAATACTATCAAAAGCAGCATAAGCATCTTGGCATACTAGTCCACATTTTGCATACATCGACACCAATGCATTCCCAGCAAGTGTATGTGTATCCAATCCAGATTTAATAGCATAACAATTCACACTCCTACCCATATATACATCCCCTAAGCGAGCACAAACAGGAAGAACAATAGCAGCAGTAACAGAACTAGGCTTCGGATAATTAGCACCATGCATTTCCCTGAATAACCTCAAAGTCTCAGCATCATAAACTCTGGACCCAGCATACCCAGATAAGAGAATGTTCCAAAAAATAGGATCACGATCATTACAACTACCAATTTCACCAAAAAGTTTCTTGCTTTCATCTAGAGCTCCACATTTGGCATACATATTAAGCAGGGCCTTAGACACAGCATGGCAAGAAACATGACCTATTCTAACAATACTCCCATGAAGAGCTCTCCCCCATTTTATAGCTGATAGTCCAGCACAAGACTTGAGAATCGATGCAACAGCCTGATAATCTTGTCTAAAATCTCCATTACAGTCACTTATCATGGTATTCCATGCTTTTAAATATGGCCCAACCATCTTACTAAACAGCACCACTCTAGTTTTTCTCGACAACCCGAGTTAAAAAAAACAACTTTTTGTTATTGTTTTCGGCTACAAAATGAAAAAAAATTAGACCTTTTTTCTTCACATGGAAATTTCAACAAATAGTTTGCATGCAAAAGATCAGCCCTATAAAAGCATAAGAGCGAGATCCAATTGAGCTCAAACCCACCAATTCCTTGAAGATTCATGTTCCATTTTTTCAAAGAAGCACCTACTTCATTGGTCAACTGAAATTGGGTCCGATCCTCCTTCGAAGAATTTTGAAACTTTCAATGGTAAAGACCACCATTATATTCGTCACTTCACTTTCTCAGGTATTGCCCAATGCAATTTTTAGTTTTTTACATCAAGGAAATGGCTTTCCTGTCCTCCAGCATACGTTCTCCAATGAAGGGTAGTTTGGGAATTCCAAGTATAAACTGAAAGGCCCGAAATTACCTCGAGCAAGAGCAACCCCACCCACTTTCCCTCTTTCCCTCTCAGTGGATTATTATTATCAATTAATTAGCAAGTCAATTTTAATCAAATCAATCAGAGAAAAAAAAATAAAATTGAATAGGGTTTCGGTCCCTCTATCTCCCTCCTTCTTCAAGAAGACAGAAGACAAAGTTCTGAAGGTTTCTATGTCTCAAAGGTTCGATCTTTAATCTCTACAGTTTTTTTTATTTATTTAATTCAAATGGTTTGAGTCTTTTTTTTTTTGGGTTTTATATGACGATTAACATTTTAATAGATTAAAGATTGAAACTTTGATTGTGGGCTATTTTTTTTAAAAAAAGAAATTGATGTTTGGTTAATGAAATTGATGTGAATGGATGGGACAATCAAATGGTCTCTGACTTGGTGATTAAGGAGAATTTACTTATCGTTTTTTATGTTTGGATTAGTTGAATTGATGTGAATGGGAAACTTTGTTTATTGTGATTATGATGTATTCAAAGGGACATTAATTTGATGATTAATACTGTAAGAGATGAAGGAGAATTTATTTTTTCGTTGTGGAATATGTTGTTGTTGTTGTTGTTCACTTTGATGTCTGCATTAGTTAATTGATATGAATAAGAAATCAAAGTGCTTACGGTGATTTTTCAACTCCCTTTGATTCTTGTGTGGGTTTCTTTTTGATGTATTTAGGAAACCTTGCAAGTATTTTGCTCAAGGAGCATGCTGGCGAGGGGATCATTGTAAGTTTGTGCACGAAAGGAAAGAGCCTCAACCTCTGTCAAGAAATGTAATGATATTTTGTGTTTATTAGTTTTTTTATGATGATTTGTTTTGGTTGAGTCAGGATTTGATTAGTTCTCTTATTGTTTGTTGGTTTTATATTACTTATTTATCGATGCAGGTTTGTACTTTTTATCAAAAAGGAAATTGCACTTATGGAAGTCGATGCAAATATGAACATGTCAAAACTTCCTGGGTAGCTTCTGGTGGTGCTGCCGGGGCATCATCTTCATCGAGTCCTCATCAATCTGTAATCTTAAGTTCTGTTCCTGCAAGTGTTGGATCAAGTAGGGATGGCAAAAAAGAAGACCGTCCTCTCTGTTCGTTTGATGTTGCTGGTGATTGCCCCCATGGAGATAAATGTTCTTTTGTTCATGGTGATTTATGCCCTACCTGTGGAAAACATTCCTTGCATCCCTTCCAGGCAGATGAGAGAGAGGAGCATTTGAAGTCATGTGAGAAGAACCAAAAGTTTCTTGTGGCAGTAAAACGAAGTGAAGAAATTGAGTGCAGTGTATGCTTGGATCGTGTACTTTCAAAGCCCACAGCAGCTGAACGAAAGTTTGCAGTCCTACCTGAATGTAATCATCCATTCTGCATATCCTGTATCAGAAATTGGCGTAATGGTTCCCCAGCCTCTGGGATGGCATTGAGAGCCTGCCCAATATGTCGTAAAACATCACACTTTGTCATCCCAAGTCTTATTTGGTATTCCTCTAAAGAAGAAAAGCAAGAAATTATTGATACGTACAAGGCCAGGCTCAGGTGATCTTTTTGAAACTCTGTATATCTCTGCTTTACTTGCAACCTGATTTGTTTGATCATCAATCTAATCTTGGATAGATTCAGAAATAATTTCAAACACATGCCTATTGTAGTTGGACACTTATTAAGATATCCCTGTTCTACTTCTTGATGTAGTAGAAGAAGGAGATATAACTTTGTTCATATTCTGAACAAATTATCGGTTTAAGCATCGACAAGCAAGCTAGATACTGAATATGGACCTAAGAGAACTTGATATTCATTAATTTGTGCTGTAGATTTCTGTTGTGAAATAACTGCAAATCTGCAATCATATTCATTTTTTATTTTCTGTTTTTGCAGGCAAATAGATTGCAAGCACTTCAACTTTGGGAATGGGAACTGCCCATTTGGCATCAATTGTTTTTACAAGGTAAGATTAGTCAATTTGAATATGCAATTTCAATTACATATTGCTTCTTTGTCTGTCGCACTGTTAGAGTATCTTGTGAAGATTCTATTTTTTATCTCAAAATGTTTTTCACAGGCGCTCAATTTACCCACAGACATTTAGTGATAATTGAAGGCTACCAAAGCTATAAAGCTATGTTTTATTCTTAACTGCACTTACCTGGACCTTTTTTTGTCTGATCGTCTGAACATGTGTTGTTAGACAATAACTTCTCTACTCTTCACACCCCCATTGCCAATGTGCTAGCCTCATGCCTTTGCTGGCTGCCCTCTTTTGAAGCTGTAACTTTTTAAATTTGGGTGTATTGAATCTCTCTCTCCGGGTCTTGAATGTCTCTTCTTCTGTCTGTAAATTTTCTCACATGCATGTATTTTTAGGATTGTTTTTTGGAGGCATAGTTGAATGTTGTGGCACTTTTTCCACAAATGGTAAAAAAAGAAAAAAAACAGATTTAAGAACCAGGAGATAAATCTTTCTTTATCATTGGAAGAGTGCTTCCTTTATGTTCATGTATCGTTAGCTTATTACTCCTCCTAATGAATATCTTGTTGTGTTGTGTTGTGTTCTAGCACACTGTCATGCCGGGCTCATATACATGGAAACATCACAAGCCCCCTCCAAGGAGGCCACCACCTCGTCGCAGATCCAATGCAGGGCATGCAGATTCATCATTTGATTATTTTGGGCCAACAATGGAAGATTTACTAGACATGTTTGATGATGATTATCTTGATTATGATAATTACTGCGATCCCTTTCATGAAGAATATCAACTGGACATCTTTGATTATGAGGATTATTTCGATGAAGAACGTCTTTCTCCTTTTGACATGGCTTTATTACTTGCAGGGATGGATTGTGGAGGAGCAAGTGACATCTCTAGTGATGAGGATGATTTCTATTAATTCATATAGTTTTTTATCCTTCGTTGCAAACAGTTTGAAAATGACAGCACAAGTCATTTTGCTTTCTGGGATTTAGTATCTTTCTCCTCATAAGCATCTTTGAGAAGATGAAGTTCGTGGTCTGTTAACTATATAAGGTTGTGTTGCAGGGGTTGTGTCAAGAACTGTATGTTCTGATTGCATTGTAGTAGTACGGCTGCCAGGATTTTGATTGCCTCTATTTATATGTTCACGGCAACATATTGGATAAAGATAGTAGGAATTTGCAATGTCATCGGTTTTTATTTCTATCTTTATCAACACTGGTATTATAATTTTAGGAGGCTCAATTTTCATGAAAAGTGTGTTTCTTTTTCGCATTTTGATCATCATTCCCACAAGAATATTTTTTTTTATATAAATATATGTACAAGAAAACCAGGATGAGGAGATTCTGACATGTTGAGAGAAAGGAAAACAGGCTCTGGGCCTTTGATTGCTGTATAAAGGGCATACATAGCAAACGGAAATGCCATTTTTACCTTCACATGTTTGCGGAGACAAGGAGAGACAGACCATTTGTTTTTCTGGAACAAAAATACACTCTCTTCTCCTTCTAGGTTATACTTGTAGACGTGACAGCAGAAATTATAGCTTAGTCCCTATGAGCTAAAACCCTAATAAATTAGCCCTCATGATCAACCTTAAGCTAATTCTTTGATTGTCAACTCATTATTAATGGATCCATTCCTTGTTAAAAAGAAATTATCGAACATTAGCCTTTTTCATCTTCATTGATCAATTTAGATCTTGTTCATATCGTATTATTTCTTCTTTTCTTTAATAGAACCTATTATATATTAGGGTTTTTGAAAGCAGCTTTATTTTTCACTATTTTGTGTTGAATGAAAATGCTATATTTTTCGTTATGTTTTTCAAAGTATTTTTTATATGAAAAATATTAAATTTATAATTTTTAGATAGTGATTTTTATGGGTTGAAATAAAAAATAATAAAAAAATATATTTTTAATTAAAAAATACTTTTAAAAAAACACAAAAAAAGATGACAGTTCACCGCGAACCAATGGAAGGACAAAAATAGAATTTAATGTGAAGACATAAGGATTGAAATATAGGGTTTGTTGAATTAGAGGGACTAGATTATTAGTTTTTTTAAAAAGCACCATGATCAAAGTAACAACTAGCGACAAGAGATCCACTTGATTAAAAAGAGATGCTTAAAAATATCTCTAACACAACACAACTCCTTCTCCTAGTCATCCTCTACAATATAAAAATAAAAATATCTCCATTAACTGTCCAACTTCGAATCCATCAACACACCGCCTCTCCTCTCTCTCATTCTCTGAAGAGAGAGTAACGAATCTGCATCCATTGCTGTAAGAGAGGAAGGATAAGATGGCGCCACCTGCAGTACCAGGAGGAGGTGCTGTTGCTGCTGGAGGAGGGCAACAGGGACAAGGACAGCAACGACAGCAGCAAGGAGGGATGGGGCAAACAATAACAGGGATAATAAGGATGGCTGTTTTTTGGTACTTCATATCTAAATTCATCTCTCCCAAAAAAGCCCCTACGGACCCCTCCATCCTCATCTCCAATCTCTTCCAAAAAGGAGATTCTTTGGTATGTTTTAAGGGTTTTTTTATTATTGCTGTTTTGCGATCTGAGTTTTCTTTTTTACTCTGATTTTTCTCTTATTTTGAAAAAGTTTTGATCTTTGTTGCTGGGTTGATCATGGATTGGTGTTTTTTGCTACTGGTGTTATTGGGTTGGTGTTAAATTTGTAAAGACAGATCAAACTTTAGAGATCACCACCTGAGGAAGTTGTTTTGAACATGCTAACTATATTTTCAAGCATGTGTATTATGAGAAGACTGATTCTGTTTGGGAATTTGTGAGTAAGGTCACAGTTTTGGAATTTTATGCGTCATGACCCTGTGATGTGGAATTTACCTTTACATGGTCATCACTGACAGTGTAAGCTATGAAGTAGGATTTAGAAGCATTTGCAAGCCGGTGCCTCGTAATGGTTTGAATTGGCAGTGACTACTGCTAGCGTGCAGTCCTGTGTGCTTGGATTCTCACAGTGTTATTTGCAAAATTCTATCATGTAGTCATATATGATGAGTTGATTTGGTGAATAGATACTGCTGTATCAGGGGCATAGGCATACCTAGAATTAGGTAGGAATGAAAAAGAGAGGGCCCCAGCCAGTAGAATGAGAAAAGCCTCGGAGTGAGTCCATTTAAAAGGTGAGGAGTTATACTTTTCAATGGCAAACAGAAACGGCCACACCACACTCAATTGAACTCGAGTGTTTATGCCTATATAGTGGCATAAAAGGGAGCGACGTACTTACTCTGTAGACAATTCTACTAGAGAGTGGGTTGTACCAGCTAGAAGCTATCAAGCAGTTAGAAGGCTTCTTGGACCACCTGCCCTGCTGACCTACTTCCAATTTGAAGAATTGAATCTGGGATCAAAGGAGATTAGGTTATGTCGAGTAGGGTTGAAGAGGCAGCTAGATTAAAATGCTGCTTCAGGATCTTAGGAGTCAGAAAGTGTAGCGCTAGAGCTGTATGACTGTTCCTGGCACAAAACAGGAGGTCAATCTTTTCCCGTTGAGGCAGTCCTCTTTTTTCAGTGATGTATGGCAAAAGGTCTTGAATATCTAAGTTCTAGTTTTTCAGCATGTTGTTTTTCAATATAATGAAAGACTGGTTCTTTAGCCTGGTTCAGTTAACCACATTTGGTTTTCTTTTGGAACGTTTTAAGTGGGGCCTGAATTTTCAACTTGGGAGCCTTATGCTTGTTTTCCTTGTATTCTTTTAAATTTTGGATTCTATGCTAACACCTGGTCATTAGTCCCTGCTATAAATGGTGAAGTGGGAGATAGGAGTGTTTGCTAGCAGATTTTCCTTCCAACGCTTTAAGCATGATACTGAGTACAAAGATAATAAAAATTGTGTAGTGAATCAGCAGTCTAGTACTTCTTATACAAGGATAACGGGTAATTGGCTATGGTATGTTGCTGGAAAGCAGCAAATTATGCACATTTAAAATATGTAAGAAAGTCATCTGAATGTTGTAATTTTGGTAAAATCAACCCAAGAAGCCTTCTAACTCTTCATCTTCTTACAGGCATCAGTAAAGACATAGATATATGTAGCTAATGATTTAGAATGAAGCATCACAAGATAAAATATAATAAAGATTTACAAGTGGAAAAATATTGGATTTAATAACTCTTTTGAATTGCCTTTTTCCTTGTCATATATATTTTAATGATGCTGAAAATTCCTTTTGCTTTGATCTTTTTTGTTAGCAGTTTTATTCTAATTGAACTTCATCTGCTTTCAGGATATGTGGTTCTATCTCTCTGAGCAGGAAAGGTTTAATGACTTCAATAATGAAGGTGCGCTTATTTGGCATGAAACAAATATACCTTATGCCATTTGGGGACCAGAGAGCACAAGGTCTCTTTCTTTGAAATACTATCCATCTGAGGTACCACAGGCTGCAAGCACATAATCTAACTTCCTATGTCCTATTTTCAAGCAAAATTCATTACGATTATATTCTGAAAGACAGTATTAAGTCAGTTATATTCCTTTTCCCCTATAAACTACCAATAAACATGAAGGCATTTTTCTCTCCCAGGCATTGAAGCACAATGGCACTCTTTATGCACATGCTTTCTTTGCACGTTCTGGATATCCACCAGACCCAAGTGATCCTGAGTACCAGCCTCTTGCTGCTTTTGGAAGGACACACCGTAAGATTTTGTCCATGCACATCAGATTTATCTTTCATTTCATTATTTGATGACATCTTGGTCGATACAAATCCTGATGTTAGTATCTCTACCTTTTCAACAATTCCAGCTGTTGTTGCATATTTGCCCAAGTCAAAAACAGATAAAAGGAAGAGCCTGTTGGGTGATTCCAAAGACTCCAAGGAGGGTGAAGTGGTTTCTCAGGTCTCTTCTTGGCTATTTGTCATTTGTAAAGTTACTTGAAGATGAATTTTTCATTGATGAGTTCTATCAAAAAGAATTTCAATATTTCTTATTGTTAATGTTATTTGATATGCATGAATATGATAACTGTTTTAGAAATCATACCTGCTGAATCCTCTGAAAAACCAAGTCTTTTCCTAGATTTGGGGGGCACCATTGTTTTCCGTTCACACTTCAATCCTGAATGGTTCTCAGAATTTTGGTTTCTTAGCATTCAGAAACTTGCTGTTTTCCATCATTTGCCTTTCTTCTTTGTGACTCTTTTTCTCATTGTATTGTCCTGCATTTACAGTCTTAATACAAATTTATGTTAATTGCTTCAGGTGGTTGATGATAGTCAAGCTGATTCTAAAGATGATGGCCCTGTAGAATGGATTTCATATTGGAAACCTAATGTTACAATTAATCTGGTTGATGATTTCACAAAGTATGTTTCCTCTCATTGTCAAGGTTCTATAAGATTTTGCTTCTATCAGCAAAAACAAAGAAGTTGAAAATAGGAACTTTCTGATCTCTCATCTGATATAGTTTGGAGGACTAAAATGCGATGGGGATTTTCTTTTACTTTTTTCGTATTAGTTATAATCCTATTATCATTGAGAATATAAAAGCCTGTATATGCTAATACACGCTTTTCTTTTTCTAATGATGGTTATGCTCTGCTTTGCTGGTAATTATGCTAATTTTTTGTCCCTTTGTTTCCTGTGCAGATACCCCCATAATGCTGTACCGCCAAATATTGCTTCTTGTATCCTTACATTCTTGTATTTCTTCAAGTGTAAATTTATTTATATGATTTCTTTTTCCCATTCCTAGAGATTTTGAAAGAAGTTTGTTGGGTACCATTCTGAAATGGCTCAAACACCTAACCTGGCAAAGTTGAGCCCCCTCCATTGTCAATTCTACACTTAGAAACTTTTCCCACTAGGAGCTGTAGAGAAATTTACCAACAGGAGGAATAAAAGTGACAATTTTCTAATGTCAATGGACAGCCACATTGCTGTCGTTGTGGCAATTGTTTAATTTGACCATGATACAATTAATTATATCTCTATGTTTACATGCAAACACAAATGAGTCGTTATACAATTACACACTCTATCTAGTGCACTGGCACTGTACTGTAGATGACATAGATGTATAAGAATAGCAAAGAGGTAGGTTTACAAAAATTTTAGCGATGTGCTTCTTATGTGGCTCTGAAGCTTGCTACAGCTTGTGTCAAAATAGAAATTATCAAGTTGTCATTTTGGCTTTGAGTTCTTGACTTCAGATTTGCAGACTTGAATGTTGAGCCTACTTCAGGGAATTACTTCCCCACCATATTCTTCAATGAATTCTGGCTGCTTCGAGATAAATTGATCGCACTGAATGAGACAGTGACAGAATTGACACTTAATTTGGAGGTGGGTCCAATAAGCATGACAAAATGGCAACTATTCATGCAGATTGATCAGTCATTCCAGGTTCATCGTAGTTATGGAAGCATGCTCGAAGGCGAGGCTGATGAACTGAAGGTACACTTATCTATATTCAAATCATAGTATGAAATTGGGTGGCTGGAGAGTCTAGATTCAGTTGCGAATGTGATACATAACTTAAACCTTTTAATTCAAAGTCCACTTAGTTACATATACTCTCACTTTCATTTTCACTTCAAATTGTCTTAGATTAGAGACATTAACATGGAGTTGCTGAATTGTGAAATAACTCCATTGTTTAGTTCAAGTTGGTTTCTAACTAGTTGACTTGGATACCTGAGCCATGATAATACATAAATTAATTTATAATCTTTTCTTAGATGGATAAAAGCATAATTAATCAGAAGTTAACTTCTTCTGCTGATTGTTTCCTTGCTACTCTTTAAAGCCAAATGAAAGACAGGAATTATCTGTGTTTTCTTGTTTTCCATGTACTGATTAGTTGATAATCTTTTCAGAGGGTGTTCTTGGAAGGAAATCCTTACCTCCTGGTGATTACCATGGTTGTTTCAATGCTTCATTCAGTGTTTGACTTCTTGGCGTTCAAGAATGGTGAAT
>Ga0307517_10005544_pt1 | contig 18969 bp, 19 predicted proteins | sample 23_EM_MG_FD_194515 | JGI IMG/M metagenome (GOLD analysis project Ga0307517, IMG submission 194515) | Populus trichocarpa ectomycorrhiza microbial communities from riparian zone in the Pacific Northwest, United States - 23_EM | ecosystem: Host-associated > Plants > Roots > Unclassified | place... | reverse complement strand
CGAGTACAGTAGATATCAGGAGACAAATTGCAAGCATGTAGGCAGTTACATAGGTTAAAGCTTGGCTGGGGTTTCGTGCTCGGAAACCTTGACGACTCTGCCGAGGTGAGGTGAGGAACAAGCTCTGCGAGCGGGGAAAATGCGACACACAATTTACCAGTGTTTCCACCACTGTATAACAATGGAAGAGCGCTTGGAGTAGCATCGAGTCCACGGACGATGTGGAACTTGCGCTTGAGTAATCCCTGTTGGATCCACTCGGCGATGGCTTTCATGGCGATCGGATACTCCCTCACGTAGTCCATGCTGACAAGGTTCGTTCAAGATGAGGGCTTATTCAGCACTCATAACGCGGAAGGGCTTACACAACGAAGCCTTCGATCCTGGCGCGTTGAGCGATGAGACTTGGGTAGTTCGTCAGTCCCTTGGGTTTGCCGTCTAAAGGTGCAATCGTTTCGTCTCAGTCTGTCCCAGGACCCCAGGTTTATTTCACATACTGTAGTCGGAAATGGCGCCTTGAATTCAATACCGGGTCAGTGACATCAAATGCCGGTAGGACGAAATGAAAACGCACCACAAAGGGCGATCCTTCCCTTCATCGCCATCCTGGTCATCATCAAGTTGAGGATATCACCGCCGACGTTATCGAAGTACACATCCGCAAAGCCAGCTGCGGTGATCTGTTCCTTGAAATCCGGAGCCTTGTAATTGATCGCGACATCGACGCCAATCTCTTTCCTGAGCCACTCGACTTTATCGTCAGAACCGGCGATGGCGATGACCTTGAGGCCCATGATTTTGCCAATTTGACAGGTCACCGAACCCACAGCACCGGCAGCACCAGAGACGAAGAGGGTCTCGCCAGCCTTGATCTTGCCAATGTCGGTTAAGCCCTAAATACGACTACCGGGATCAACAACTGGAGTCCGAAAGTTGGGTGGGGTTAACTTACGAAGTAGGCGGTCATGCCCACATGACCTAGAGAACCGAGGAAGTCCAACGCTTGAGCACCAGGGATAGTTCTAGGAGGGTCAAATGAGAAAACTCCTTTAAATTCACGCGGCGAGGGGAAACACATACGGGAGTTTGGTGACAAACTTGTCGTCAAGGACGACGTATTCCCTCCAGCCTGTGTATACACGCCATCAGCTCAGGTGTGAGGGGCGATTTTATCGTAGAACTTACCGACAACACCAGAAACCTCGTCCCCGACAGAGAATTTACTACCCGCCCCGACTTGCACAACGATACCAAGGCCGGCAGCCCTCATGACCTCACCAAGCTTAACTGGAGGGGTGTAGGCACGTTTGCTGTCGTTCAACCACGACCGCATCGCGGGGTCGAGCGAAATCCATGTCACCTTGATCAAGACCTGACCAGGTCCGACCTTGAGATCACTGGTTGACTTCGTCTCGCTTTTGAACGTGGTGGGAGTGATGTGCTCCGTGGGACGTTCGTCGAAGATGTACTGTTTGTAGGTCGAGGGCAAGGGCATAGTAAGAGGAGTTGGTGGGTTTCACGAAGAAGCGGTTGCCGATCCTGGCCCACATATTTATACTTGGTTATGCACCCCCAGGAGTGGGGAATGGGTCGATGCGGAGCTCGGGTGGACGATTTCACCGCTGAATGACAGAGCAAAAACCCTGACAGTTTCCATGCAGTGATGCACGCGATCCGGCAAAAGACTCCGTTTCATCCGGTCGGTCGTCTACATGTTTACAAGTACTTACAAGATTACATCCCCACTCCGCTGCCCACATGATCTGCATTGAAAAGGTGGGGAGAAGGTCGGAGGATGCCTTCCTCCTGACGCCAGAGGATCGTGTGATCCCAGCAATTTGATATCAGTTCGAATTCCACAGTCAGTGATGTTCCAGTGCGTGCACTACAATTGAGGAGACCAGTTCACGTATATGCGGCTACGTTCACAAAACAGTGTCTGTCCCATTCAGCACGAGTGCGTATAAGGATACTAAAGGAAGCGTGAAAGAACATTAAACCACTACATACTAAAAGGGGCGTTCCGTACCGCCCAGGAGAAGAAAGTATTGAACACGAGTAATAGGGTGAACGATAAAAAGCGAATCGCAGATAGTGGATCGACTAGCAGTGTTGAAAGTGAACCAAGTGTATCGATTAGAAGAAAGTGGGCAAGAACCTGCAGGGATCGAGTGAGTCGTTGGTGGCGGAAACAGGGAGAATGAGACTTACACAGCGCCAACACCAGCAGCAAACGCCGCAACACCCCAGAATACAGATTTGGTTTGGGGCGATGGGTTACGCAAGAAGCGAACCCTACTGTTAGTGGCCACTGCCCGAGGTTCGACCTCCGGCTCCCTGGGATTGAATACAAGAGGGGGCTCTACTTCGTCGATCGTGCGCTTCAACAATGATGCGGTTTCTGTCTGATCCTCACCACGAGCGATGGCGGCTGCCCGCTGAGCCTTCAAGCCAGCAATCAGCGCTTGCTGTTCCTGGATATCCTCAGCCATATTCGGTTCCATTGCGACAACTGCCTCCTCTTCCTCGGTATGAGCGACTTCCGGAGTGGCGGGTGTGGGGGGGACCTGAGGCTCTTCGGGTTCAACGCGTGCACGTTGTAACTTTGGAGTCCTCCTCGGGGACAGTGGAAGAGGGACAGGGGCAGAGGCAGGGCTCTTCAAACGCGTCGACCGGCGAGGGGTAGGAACCGGAGATGTGACCTCGATGGGTGCGGGGGCAGGCGTAGGGACAGGTGCAGGGGAAGCACGCGCCGTAGGTTGGGGGGTGCCCTCCTTCCGCCGCTTGTTCGGACCAGTGGGCTTGGGTGGCGATGGAGGAGTGGGCTGGGGGGTGAGTGGCTGATTAGTCGCCTTCCCCCGGGACTTGGAGTAGATTTGAGCAGGTTCGGGGACTGCGTTGATAAGAGAAGGCAGCAGGTGGCTGATCGAGTAGGTATCGGCGATGTTCAAGGCCACGTCGATACTAGCCCAGGTCCCCGCGAAACGGGCACGACCGGTCTTGTTCGCGCCTGAGAGCTCGTAGTTAGTCTTGATCCAGTTGATTTCGGCCTTCTCGGCGTCTTCAGTAGCCTGTGGATAGGTAGCGCGAAACATCGTAGTCAGGCTGATCGCGTTGGTATCGAGCCTCCTGAGGATGAAGGCGTGTCCACCCGGCGTGGGGATCTTCATCCTGCCGACCTGAACATGTCGTGAGCGCGTCGCTGAGGGAGTGTTGAGGTGTAAGACGTACGATAGCGACATGACCCTCCCTAGCAATCTCTTGAAACTTGACCGGCAGCGGTTTGGCGGGATCAACTGGAGATAACCTTGTGTAAGCCCTGGAATACGGTCACAATCGGTCACAGAAACACGTACGGAGCACCAGCTCTGTGTTCCTGCACTCTAACGGCAACTGAGGTCTCGGTTCTTGGGTTCTGGGGGGGATGTAGCGCATATTTCTGGCGGGAGCAGCCTCGAAAAGCCAACGGTACGAGTTGAAGCAGCGTGGCTTGACCACGTGGACAAACAACAACACACAAACGCTCTGCCCAGGGTCACGTGCACAACGCGACACCCAATTTCTCATGCCCCTTCCGCCAGATCTCGAACGCGAACGGACGTGTTTTCAACAGAAAATCGGTTCCATCGACCAAGAGGACGATCCTCTCGACGTCTACTATTCTTATGCGAGATGGCTCGAAGAAAACTACAAACCGCAAGAAGTCAACGACTCTGGCCTCGTTGATCTACTTGAGCAGGCTACGCAACAACTTAGTGAAGATCCGACGGCCAAAAGTGATCTCCGCTGCTTGAAGCTGTGGATCATGTACGCTAAATATGTCGAGGACTCGACGAGCGTTTTTAATCACATATACACAAACAACATCGGCACCAAGTATGCGCTGTTCTATGAGGAGTATGCCGAGCTTCTGGAGCGGACCGGTTAGTGAGTGATTTTGATTGCTTGTTTCACGTTTCCAACCCGCCCAAAAGTCTACGTCAAGCAGACGAGCTTTATCGCCATGGGATCTACCGCAAGGCTCGTCCGGTCGATCGCCTCAAGACCAAGTATGAGCAATTCCAGCAACGGAATCCGTCCAAGAATATCTCGAACCTCGCACATAATCGTTATGCGCCAATGCTGGCCCGACCCGACCCTGGGAGACGACCAGAGAAACTCCGTCTGGATTTTGAGCTGCTCTTCAAAGATGGTGCTGAGTACAGCATCCAAGAAGCTCGTGCCCGATCGATGGGACTTCTCGGGAAGAAATGGCCTCCACCAGCCCCCACGGATCTTGACCTGAAGCGTTCCGGACAATCTCGTGTCAAATTCGACGATGATCGTGTGGGGAGGACTCATACCCGGAGGGGCCCCGTGCCACCATCGGAACCTACGGTCACTTTGGCCACAAAGGAGGCCTTGGCAGACGTGTTTGGAATGTACAACTCCCCCGACAGGACCTCGAAACTCGGTACCCTCGGAAGCAAGCATGCACCGGTGCACACGGTCAGGATCGTCCCGCGGACTGTGAGCCAAGCCCACGTCCGAGACCTGGGGGAAGCTGCACCTAAACAGCCAGGTATGTAAGCAAGACTTCCTATGGAATGTACCCGCTACTTAAAAGCTTGCAGCATTCCGCCCATTTGTGGATGAGAATCCGAAGACCCCAAAGGTGAAGGAATTACCACCTAAGGTGTGCTGCAAACCTGAAAACTTCCCGTATGTGCAGATCCGACCGTTCGTGGACCCGCCCTCTCAGAAACCATCTGCCCAAAAGGTACGCATTCAAAGTGCGACTTGGGGCGTCCACCCCCATTCTAATTTCTAGCAGTTACAGCCTTTCGTGGATGAGAACGCACGGGTAGCCCCCACTCCCAAGGTACTTGATTATGGATAGCACTCAGCACAAATAAGCTGATGTCGTGTCCCAAGCTCCAAGTCTTCGTCGATCCAGACACCACCGTACCCAGAACCGACCCCAAAACGCCGGCTCCCCCACCACAGTCCAACGAGAACGCGGGAATCCCTCACCGGACACCAAGACCTCCCCCGGTTTTCAGCGAAAACCCGGCCAGACCTAATGTCTTCTCCAAGGTTTTCACTCCGGCTCCTGCAGATGGAAAACAACCTCTCAGGCCCAAACCTATCTTCACACCCCTCCGAGATCCAATCGGCCCCACTTTCAAGGTATTCAGCCGACCAGGAACTCAGCCAGAAAACGCACCGAAGCCCATCTTCCAGCCTTTCGTCGATAAACCAAAACGCCCGGAGAACGAGGTTCGTCGCAAGTCGTTCGGAAAGAGGGTGACCATCGCCTCATATGAAGATGGAGAAGTGGGGGAGGAACAAAGGGGAGACGGAGCTGCTGGCCACGACTCAGACAACGACAGTGCTCATACGCCAGACGAGGACGAAGAGGGCGGAACTTCACATCGTGCGCGGTACGGGAAACAGATAGACGTGATGACACCTATCACGGAACGTACGTTTGAGGTCACCACCACCACGATGTTACGACCTCACGACGCGAATGACGCAACTTCGGCCGCCCTGGAACTTGCTGCAGAGTTGAGAGCAGATGAGGAGAGTGATATGGATCGGGATGAAAGGGGCCTCCGGTACGATACCGCGTTTTCACCTCAATACTCGGACAGCCAGGACGACGAAGACGAGAACCACAGTTATCGTTTTATCACCGATAATCCAGTCCATCAGCACCAGATCGACGAGATCGAGGAGAGGACCGGTACGCTTACCCTCGAGGATGCCATAGCGGTTGCTTCCTCCTTCCGACCGCCCAATCCCTGTATTCCCTTCGATGGTCCCATCATATCGGCCCTGCTTTCCCTCGCTCCCCATGACTCCGCCTTCCACGACTTCCGGAACGAAGACAAGGACCACTTGGCTGCCCTGCAGAAGTTCTGCAAGAAGCGGGAGCGGGATGGGTCCGACGGGGTCTTCGTCCTGGATATCGGTGGGAACGTGTACGAGGTGATGGGAAAGTTGGGAGAGGGTGGGTTCGGGGCTGTGTTCGCCGCTGCGGACGTCGAGCGGCAATTCGAAATCCAGGAGGAAGTGTTCGTTGCGGTCAAGGTGGTCCGGCCGAACAACCTTTGGGAATTTCACGTTCTGAAGAACCTTCGAACTTCTCTACCCCCACACCTTCGGATATCCGTTATCGAACCTCAAGCCCTGTACGTGTTCCGTGATGAGAGTTACCTCATCTTGGACATGTGCACGCAGGGTACGTTGCTCGAACTCGTCAACCGAGCCCAGGAGATCAATGTGGCTGAGAAGGGGGCGTGTCTTCGCGAGTCCCTTGTCATGTTCTTCACCATCGAACTCCTTCGTTTGGTCGAAGCGGTGCATGCTACGGGTTTCATTCACGGGGACTTAAAGATTGATAACTGTCTCCTCCGGTTGGGAGACACACCACTCTCGTCGACTTACGATCCCTCGGGGGCCGGCGGATGGAGCGACAAGGGGATCAAGCTCATCGACTTTGGCAGGACGATTGATACTAGACAGTTCCCCGCTGACCAACAGTTCCTTGCTGATTGGCCAACCGACGCGAAGGATTGTCCAGAAATGCGGGAGGGCTTGCCTTGGACGCACCAACCAGATTACTTCGGACTTGCAGGAATCATCTATTGCATGCTCTATGGAAAGTACTTCGAGGACAATTCGATCGTCTCGCATCCTGGGGATGACGGAAACCCGAGGTACAGGCTCGCCGCGTCGTTCAAGAGGTATTGGCAGATGGATTTGTGGGCGAGGTTGTTTGACCTTTTGCTCAATCCCACGTTGGTGCGGGAGGATGGGTCGCTACCACTTTGTTCAGAGTTGGGTGCGCTGCGGGAGGAAATGGAGGAGGTGTTGATCGCGAAGGATAGGAGTCACGGTTCTGCATTACCTCTCAAGGCGTTACTTGGGAAGATCATCATAGCCAGCGACGAACGTTGATGTCGATACCCCACTCACGGATTCCCTCTTTACCCCGGATTCCTCTCTGCGCTTACTCATGTCACATCCCAGCTTTCTGCGTCCTTGTTTTCTGGTTATCGTTCCTGCGCTCGAATGTCACTCCCTTCCTCTTACGTTACTAGTTTACGGCGGAGCCCATCACTATTGTAGATGACAACATAAATAATTAAGACCTGTGTGGTATGAAGACACGGACAAAGGGCTCCATCTCGTGACCCTATTTAGAGTTTGGGGAAAGCGTTGCTTTCGACACAGGGCTGTTGCTGATCCCTGTTCTGATCGCCCTCCTTGACGTTGCACTTCTTAAAACCTCGACACTAATGGCCATGTTGTCTGGGGCCTGGGGGAGGAATAGAGTTGGGGCTCGGGAGGTGAGGCCGGATGACGGTAATGCTCACACCAGCGGCGATGTTGGCAACACCCCTGAGACGAATGTCCCCAAGAGGGGCCCCGACGACACCAGGTGGGACGCCGAAGACCATCCGGACTGGTCGTCAGCGGCAATTGGAAGTAAGGGAGTACCTTTTGAAACTTTCGTCGTTGAGCGACTTGGGTGGCATCAGGGTCCTCATCGTTAAGGATGAGTGGTCCGCATCCAGTGTTGATCCGAGTCTGTGCGCTCGGTCACCACGGTCAAGCATCCAGACCACAGCAAAGCGCGAGCGGTAATTCATGGCGGTCCTCATCGCAACGAAATTTCTGATCCAATTGACAGGCATCACGGACCCCCAGAACTATCTCCATCATCCCACAATGATGAGCCAAAAATCTTGAAATCTGACCAGACGGGGACAGACGAGAACAAATGTCACCTCTGGAATTCATCCTAGCGTACCGGGTACTGCGAGATCTGGTTGTTACATGTGGGCTAGCTTGTATGTGTTCTGACCTCAGAGTGGCAGGGAGGTCCTGGAAGATTACTCCTGTTTCACAATCTTACCGTCTCCATACACGATCCTGTCAATCTCTTCCTTCTTTCCCCTCAACTGTAAGACGAAGCCCCAGAAGGGGGTAAGCCATGGGACGAACATGCTGACTCGCTGTTGATAAGCCTTGTAGTTGGAATACTTCCCGGAGGTGATAGCCTCCGTCATTGGTGTCGAACCCTGGAAAACCGCGCAGTATACAAGAGCAGGAACGATATCCCAGAGAGGCGTAATGTCGGAAGAGTTTCGCTCGAACTTGGTATAGGAACCGGCAAAAATCGGGAACAGGTTGATGATAATCTAGATCCGACGCGTGAATGAAGGGACCTCACGAGATGTGGGTTCCGTACTGACCCAGCATAACTGCTCGCACGCAAAGTTCGGGTGTCGTGACCACGCCCAGAAACCTTTGGTGATAAACCCGCGCTTGGCGTCCTCTGGAGTCCACTGGATATTAACTCCGATCCACTCGTTCTTGTCGATCTCTCCGGTGGCCTTGTACGTCTGGAAAGACTGGTGTTGGTTGTCCGCGGTGAACTCGATCGCGTTTGCCACGAGCCCGATGACAAAGAGTACATAGTCGGATGTCTCGAGAGAGGTGTGAGGTTGTTTGGCGGCCTCGTACACAGGGAGCGCAACCGCGAACAGAATCAGGTTTTGTGTGATCGCTTTCAAAAACAAGGTGAGTAATACGGGGGTGCGGATTGAGGGATATCTTACCAATAAAGGTCAAATTGAGGAAGTGGAAAAACCACTTTGGAACATTATTGCGAAGGATTGGCCAGCGGTAATCCTCTTCATGACTGCCCCTGGCGTCAACTCATATGGGGAAACCAGGCGATTGTATCACGTACAAGTTGAAGAAACCTCTACGATATGTGTTGTAGTTCAAACGAACGGACCACACAAACTGTATCACATTAAGCGATGCCCGCGACTCTCGGACATGGAATCGACGTACCGTAAGCACAAGCATGAGCAAGGCCCTTGGACTGTAATCTGCGGACAGCTCCGCGGGGGCGTTCTCTGGGAGATAGGGGAGAACACCCAAGAAAGAGGATGTAGGCCAGAGGGGGGAGAAAGCGAAATATGCGGTGTAGACAAAGGGCAGAAGTGCCCATAGGCGATCTACTTGTGAAACATTGCCTGTGATTTCACTGACGACGTAGCAAATTGCAGTTACACCTGCCATAAAGTGTACTGGCCATTGCAAACCAGGAGGTAACTCGCTGAGTAGTTCCAACATCGCAAGGGGATTTATGCCGTGGTGGGAGGAAGAGAGATGGTTGAAGACCCCAGCGCGATCACTGTGACCTCGCCGGCTGGTCGATCGAGGCCGGAGTGATCAGCGCCAGCCACCGGTGACAAACAAGGCCAAATCGTGAGCTTGGGTTCGTCGCCCCTCTTGAACAACAACTACCACCATCTCCCTCCCTCCTCATCGACCCTCTCTTCGGTAGCCAACAAACCGGGATATCTGTACTTGTCTGCAGCTTTCTAATTTTCAAACCGTCATCTCCGTCGTGTTTGTTGCTGGCCTGCGTGCCGTTGCACCCCCTGCTGTAGACGAGACACGAGTGTATTATCAATTAACATGTAAGAGTCCTTTCCTCGCTTGTAATCTCCCCTCTCTCCAGCTATCTGCCCGGTCTTGTATCAATCCATGTATCTCACTAACCCGTTACTCCCGACCTGTCCTTTTCCCTTGTTCACAATACGCTTGTTGTACTCTCATGTGTTACCACTCGCGTTATCAGCCAAAAAACCCCCTTTCCGATCCGTTTTTCGTCGAAATAAGCGCGCGAAACCATGGCCGCCGTCGCTGAAGATGAATTTGATCTCTACGGTGGCGAGGACGATGCCTATCCCCAGCCAGATCCGACTGTAAGTGGAATACGCGTTCTTCCACGTTCTCGACCTTCACGTTCACGATTTGTGCCACAGTACGAAACTTCGAAGGATCCCCGTGCCCCTATAGCGTCTGTGACCACGGGCCATGACCCCGTGGCGGGCGAAAAGCGGCCTAGGGAAGACGACTCCCAGGACGAAAGGCAATCCAGTCGAGAACCTCCCAAACCAGCTGCCCAAGTCCAACCCCAGAATCAGGCCATCAACGTCGTGCAGACCTCGACTCCGAACTACGGGAACAACATCCCAGTGTCGATTCAGCCGAACGGAATGTCCGGGTCTGGCAATCAGGATGCACTATACGTTGGTGATCTACAATGGGTCCGTTTGTCTTCGCTAGTTCCCTCATGTTGTATGGACCTTATTCTGAAATGTCCTATTCGTCCCCCCCCTACTACCTCTTTCCGCTCCGTCTCTCTTTTGCTCTTGTGGCACAGTGGACCACGGATGACGATCTCCGCCAAGTTGCACTAAACCTCGGGATCAATATTGATCACAAAGATATCACGTTCTCCGAACATAAAGTGAATGGGAAGAGCAAGGGGTACGTCAGATATACACTACACCGTACTTTCCTAGTCCTGGGCTGCTAATGTCACTACGTATTCAGTATCGCGTACATTGAATGTCACTCACATGAGAACGCCGTCACGCTAAAGAACTGGTTTACGAACAAGTAAGCTTAACCCATTGCTTCTATGCTGGGGTGACCGCGACTAACCTTTCCAATAGCGAGTTCCAGAACCGCAGGGCTTCGGCCACCCTTACGAGTGCTTCGCAAGGCAATCCGTTTAGGACGCTTCCCAAAGGTCAGATTCCGCCCAGGGTTTTTGCTATCCTGATGGCGTTTGACGCTGATGCCTCTCGAATTAATAGAACCTCCTCCCCGCGATTTACGCCACCAACAAAGCGGAATGCAACAAAACAATACCGGTGGCGTTGGTAACCACACTAACACCAGCCGTGGTGGCTATCGTGGTGGACAAGGCATGAACACTATGCGTGGAAATATGATGGGCGGTCAGGGAATGATGCGTGGTGGTATGATGGGTAGCGGAATGGGAGGTGTGAGCAGTGGAATGGGAGCTGTGAACCCCATAAACGGCATGAACGGCATGCCGATGGGGGCTGGGGTGAACGGTATGAACCCATCGATGAACATGGGCATGCAGCAGATGATGGGGAACATGATGAACATGATGAACGGGTTTGCTGGTCGGGGCGGAGGAATGATCCCGTCCGGACCTCGAGGTGGTATGGGGGGAGGATACAACATGGGTAGGGGTGGTGGATTCTGACTGCCTCCACATGTCTTCCGGTTTTCCGGTCTTCTACATCCCAATTCCGACGATCTCCAGTTCCCTCATTGGACGCTGGCATTGTCCGCTTTTCTACATACACGTCTTGTTCATGTTTTCGGTTGTCGTACCCTTCTCGCATGTTGTGTTAGCTAACCTTGTTGATGGATCAATCGGATCTGTACATCTTTTCAATGGAACCTGTGGTCACTATATCCGTTGGGAGAAATTGACACGCATGTGGGGGCGCAAAACGCATACATTCTGATAGTACAAGTTTATATACCTCTTCAAAAACATCTGCAACCTTCACAACAATTTCAACGAGCATTCACGGATTGCCAGCCAGTTCTCACTGAGCTGGGCTCCTCATCGAGCATCCCATTTGAAGTCTCCGTCGACCACCAGATCCGAAGTCCACTCCTTACGTCAGTGAGAACGGCTCGCAGACAATACGCGCTATCTCGTCCTGCGAAAACGAACAAAGAGTAACTTTGTCAATATACGGACCCACCACACTCACCAAAAGACGGGAACTTACAGCTGACCGCACAGGAACTCCGTTCTCAACCGATTCCCTCGCCTCGTTGAGACACATCATCAAATTCTCCGTCACAGTCGCCATTCCCCTGACTTGTCCCAAAACCTTCACCATAACATCCAACTGGGCCCAATGAGGGGACCTCGAGACGAACTTGGCCAACGAGGGGAAAATCATGAGCATTCCCATTGAGATGAGCACGGTGTCGTGGTCAGTCAACTTGATGAACATCTCCCCCGTCACCAACGCTTCCAGGGTACATTTGGGTCTCAAGTGTAGGCCCTGAGAGTAAGCGTAGCCTAACAGGGCCAGTATGTCCGCCCGTAGATTCGCCGTGCGGAAGTGGATATTCAGACGTTTCAACTTCGTACAATGGATGGAGAGGAAGAGGAGGGAGCGGACTGTTGTGGGACATGTATCGGCATTACATGGCCAACTGCCCAACGTGAGGACTTCCAGCTTCGGTAAAGCGATTGCCAAGTGTTCCACGTCCTGGTCTGTGAATTGTGACACGCAAGACCGAAGGAAACATCCCATGTCAAGAAAGACGTCGACCAGGTCTGTGAATGGGAGGAGTCTGGAGAACAGGGTCGAGTCCATGGGGGTGGTGGGATGGCGGTAGATGAGTACGGGTAGACTGTCACCCGCCATGATCCACGGGGAAGTGCGTTTCTTCGCGGCTTCAAATAGAGAGAGCCATTCCAAAGCCGCCTCGCCATTCAAGTCGAGCACCTTGAGTGAAGGGAAAAGGGTAGTGACTCCATCGGGAACTCCGTGGTGGATCAAGTCTGTCACCTGCGGCGGTCCCAACCCGGTGATCCAAGCGCGCAGGTTGGGAAGCTTCATCAGGTGAACGATGGCTTGAGTCGATAACACCAAATTGGTGCTGAATTCCCGAAGGGATTCCCCACACCCTAAAATAAATGAGGAGATCTCTTCTGTAAGGCGGGTTTCTGGTCCATAGCCCAGGTGGATGTGAAGGTATTGGAGGGAAGAGGGGAAAGTTTTTATCGCTGAACGCATCTTCGACACCGCTTCGTCAGGTAATTCGTCCCATGGTTCGACACTCTCTCCAGGTTCAACAAAGGTATTGGTGGTGATATCGATCTTCGTCAAATGCGGTGAGAGGAATTTTGGGAGGAACGAGAGGTTGCTTTCGTTGAGCCACCAACTCAACTCTCGCAAGTGAACACTCAAGACCGGAGGGGTTCTAGCCGACGTGGAAACCACGAGTCGGGTAATTTCCCTCGAGAGAGTCCACTCGCGCACATCAAGTCGGCGAATCCACGAGATGTATCGCTTGAGTCTACTCAGCTCCCGAGCGGTGAGTGATCGCCTTAATGACTGTTGGGGTTTTCGCGTTCGATGAGTATGCAGGATATCTGCTGGACGAGAAAAAAAGACTCACAAGTAGACAGAGATCCTCGTCCGGGTCCGGGAAAACAAAACACCATGCGTCCGTCGACAACACACGCATGATGAGGAAGTTGAACGACCAAAGCCGTTTCTCCCACAATGCCCTGAGGGCCGGAACTTCGAGAGCCCTGCAGGTCAGAGCGAGAGAGACTGTGCTTTTTGCGCTGATGGCAAGAAGGTGGGTGGCAATGCATGTAGCTAGTTCGTCGAGTTTGAAGACGTGGGCTGCCATGGTGGTGACACTACAGAGAGGGAGGGAGACGGGGATTCACAGCGAGATGATGGGTGAGGCAGGCCTAACCAAATTTGGATGGAGGTTTATGTCACTGTTTCCAGGGCAGGCATGCCGACTTGAAGCTGTCTGCGCTTATGGGGTAAAATCCCGCCGCACCTTTCGCCTGCCTAGGTTGACGTTCAGTATATGATCCCCTCTATGGCAGCCACTCCCTTCCTCTTTCCGTCAAGCACTCTCTTACACCCCGCCTCGCACATTCGGACTTTGTATAATGAACTCACCTCAGCCTTGTGTTCGAACCAACTTCCAGTGGTTTGGACGGTGCCCATGACTCATGGCCTGTGCAGGATGTAATTCACTGGATCACTGCAAAGCGACACGACGCAATAGAATACTGCGTAGTCCGGGGGTCGCTCTCCCGCTTTTCGGACGTGTTTAAGACACGCTTACGCGCATACCCCCGCGCTGAGATAGTCATGTGAGGCGCATGGTCGTTTATGCATTCTGCGTGGGCACCACACCTGCATTCTCCACCTGTCATCACACTGCGACGCGCCGCTGGCAACATAACGTTCTCAACGATCATCGGGGAAGCCAATGCCTGCCCCCCCCGAGTACGATAGATCCCCGCGACTCCGGAAGCCTCCCCTAAAGGGTTCCTCGTTATGAATTTGCCGCAGCCATCGGGCGGCACCGCTTTCGCTCGGGGTCGCGCAGGCGGACTTGGATGGAGGGGGCAAAAGCGTTGGGAAGGTGCGCATTCTGTGCGAAATCATTAACCGTCAGTACGACATACTTTGCGTATAAGTGATTGAGGGTGGGATGAGCGATGGGCACTGGAGGAAAATCCTCCAGATATCATTCCTCGATCGAGTGATTACGGATGTAAATGTTATGCTCTTTATCTGCATGCCAAAAATTTCCTGTTTCATAGTTGTGAACACCCCAGGTTTTTTACGTATCCGCGGCTCGTTTCCTCTTCGCCGAGATGGTGCCCAAGAACAAGCACGGACTCGTAGGGACCTTGCCGTACCTCAGCGTCACTCTTCCGGGGTGGGGTTGTCGGTGCCCGGCATCCCCGGCACCGAAGTCGTGGCACAAGGGTGGGCCGCTCGTGTATGACGATACCCGCGGATGATGGTTACGCATCATGGGGAGATGAAGGCTACCGGACCCGTTCGTGGGATGTGCAGGCCGTGCGATCCGACAGAATAACTGTCACCTCTCGCAATACATATACCCTAGTCTCAGAGCATTCTGGTTGTTGCGTGCTGTATGCGGGGTAGAGGGAAAGCGGATATCATGCCGAGACGTCAATCCAGGGCCCAGGAGCTAACGGTCCACGCACGAGTTTCTTCCATTACTTTGGGCGGATATTGCAAAAGTAATCCAGGTATGCTGGACGAGGTATTTTGAGCCGCAGGTATTTCTCGGCCAGGTGGAGAAATCTTGCCAGTGTGCTGAAACTGGGGACAGATGCCGAGCCTTCGCGCGTTCGAACCGTGAAATCGGCGAGAGCATCCTAGTGTGTATCGTTGCTTGGATCCTGTGGGGAGTCGAGAGGCCACAGGGTTAAGCTGTGCATGCTAGCGACGCCTTGACATTTGAGGGTAATTGTAGACCGTCAAGTACAGGGTTAGGAGCGCAGTGCACTCAGTGAAGACCAAAACGACACCTTTGGGGCTTGACTCAGAGGTCCCCGGAGAATTCATAAGCGGGATAAATCTCACTGGACAAGAAGTTCTGGGCAGGTGACACCTTTAGCAACGGAAAGAGAGCCGACTCGGGGAGGGTTGCACCTGTTCCAAACATCGCGGCAGAACCCCGGATAACCTCCAGCATATCAGGCGCAGACAGAGGTGAGCGGTTTCCGGAGCGAGCTGTCGCATACGAAAACCGTCAAGCCAGAGGCTGCCCAAGTGGTAGAGGCAATCGAGTGCAGCATATAGCCTGGAATCCGCCGTAGATGGTGGCAAGAGCAACACCGAGGGTTGAACAACTGAGAATTGAACATCACCACTGAGTAACCACCCTGTTAACCATCCTGTTAGGGAGGGAAAGACGCCGAGGTAATAGAGAACCCATTGCTGAGGTTTCCGTTCTTGATAGCCGACCACGGAGAGGGGAATGAGCCCGAGGTTAAGAGAGTGGTGCTTCGCGGAGGGTTCTTCTCGGGCTGGGCCGCCAGCGTTACAGATTGTTTAACGTTTAACGCTAAGCCCATCGCTGGGAAATTGATTCCATTAGTCCCATTCGCTGGGGACTGGGATATGGACGGTATTCTGTACACTTCGCCTCCAAGGTTTCGTATCATGGTCGGTTGTTGCTTTGCGAGTGAGCGGTTCGAGAATAGTCAGGGGCAAAACCTCTAGTGTTGAGACGGAACAAGAGCACGGTTGAACATGTCTCTGCGAGCCTTGGGATTGTGAGGGGGTAGAAGTGGAATGTGAGTAAACAAATTACTATGGGTCGTGGTGGTCACAGTCCGTTGCCGGACGCGTGGCGCGGGGAGTGTTGGTCGGAAGACCGTGCACCACTTGGCCGAGTGGTCATCGGAGGGGTTGGCAGAAGACAGTGGTATTGAATGCACTGCATGGATCTCGAATTCGAAGGAGAGGGCTGGTGTAGAAAAATGCTCGGGTGAAGGGGATGAAACCTGATTCAGGCCAGCTGAGGTGGGCGTGGGCCGTCCAAAGACAAGAGGGAAGATTCTGGGAGGATACGCGTGGGCGGGTGACAGTTCGACGGTTTATGGGATGTCCGCGGTACGACGGACCACAAGCTGACCCCCTCCCTGCGCTTGCTGAAGCGCTGGGGGCTTGAACGGACTCAAAATCACGTGTCAAACCATCCCCCGGCGCATCACCATCCACATTGGCCCCGCGACAACATGAGTTTCCGAAAGTCTCTCTCCAGATTTCAGGAGAAGGTGAAGCACAAATTGTCGAAGATTGGAGACAAGCCAGAGAGAAAAGGAGCCAACATTGGTGACGAGGGATTCTACCGCTCGGTCATATCTTCGCAATCGGAACCTGGCATCGTAGTGGAGGGCGAGTTCAGAGGAGGGGACATCAAAGTCGGCGTCGGAAAGGGCGATCCACGACCAGATGATTCTCAGTCTGTTTCGCGGTCAGTGATGGGAACAGGACATGTCCTGGGAGGCAGCGATGGTAACGCAAAAGGAGGGGAAACAAGTTTACATCCACGCCCACAATTGCGAGCCGAAAGTGGATTCGGCTGGGGAGGGGGGGACGCCGACGGAGGGAGGATTGACCAGACCTGTCCCCCTCCCCGACCAGATGTTGGGGACGAGACAACACCCACTGCTTCCATCTCGCGAGGTGTGGGATCCGAGAGTACGTGAACCACACCGTTTCGGTCACTGCCTCTGACAGATGATGCAGGCAACCCAGTGGTTCCCGGTCCCGTCCATGTCGACGCCACCGCATCCAAGAACAAATCGGACTGGAAACATACCGCGTCTTCCGCAGCCAAATTGCTCCTCCGCACGGTCGAAAGAGCTTCGGACGCCTTCCCCCCGCTCAAATCTGTTGCTGCAGGGCTTTGTGCCATTCTGGACAATTGCGAGGTATGGTCCACCATTGTTCGCTCGATCCCTGATACCTACGGTTTTTCCAGCGAACGATCGTCAACAAACACACGATGGAATCGTTGGGATACCGAGTCGAAGCGCTCGGTGAATCGCTCTGTGCACCTGCTTCTGAGGATGATTTCGAGGAGGAAGTGAGGAGAAAGGAACTGGCACGGTAGGCCCACCCTCTCCAAGGCCGAGTCGAGGCTGATGCATGGAGGTCGCTAGGAAATTGGAAGATGTCCGCCAGGTTTTGGACCTGATGACAACTCAAAAGGATATCGCACAATTCTGGAGTAATACCGAGAACGCGCAGAAGCTCAACGATCTGGTGGACGATATTCGCGAGGCTGTGATGGATTATCAGGTCATTACTCCCAAAGGACGTGCGTTCATCGTATCTAACAACTGCCTCAGACCTCCCTACAACGGGGCGTATATAACAACACCCGTCAGTTAATCGTGAGTATTTCACTCCAATTATCTACCCATGCATAATAATTGGCCAACAGGATGGAGCGGAGCTGGATCGTCTCGACCGCATGTGTCACGTCGCCGACGCCGGATACCTCTGTGGAGACAGACAGGGGTGCATGAAGGGGACGAGGAGAGAAGTGCTCTTCCAGCTTGAACAGTGGTCCAAAGATGAGCAGGACAAACGAGTGTTCTGGCTCAACGGTCTCGCCGGGACGGGGAAGTCGACCATCGCTCAGACGTTCGCAGAGACGTGTTTTGCGGACGGGAAACTGGGGGCCAGTTTCTTTTGTTCGCGGGATTTCGACAACAGGAGCGACCTCCGGTCCATCTTCCCCACCCTCGCCTTCCAGCTCGCTCACCGATATCCACCGTTTCGAAAGAAGCTGCTCCCGGTCCTGATGGCGAACCCTGACGTCGGACGGGAGACCCTTTGTTCTCAGATGGAGAAACTCATTGTTGAGCCATTCCAGGCAACACAAATCCCGACCCTCGTTGTTATCGACGCCCTCGACGAGTGCCGAGACAAGGAACCTGCATCTGCGCTCCTCTCCGTGCTCTCCCGCTTCGTGGGCAAGATCCCCCTCGTCAAGTTCTTCATCACCGGCAGGCCTGAACCTCGGATTCGCTCCGGATTCCGATTGGAGTCACTTCGGCCTCACACAGATGTCCTCAGGCTGCATGATGTTGAACCCTCTTTGGTGGACAACGACATCAAGCTGTTCTTGAAAGCTCGGTTCATTGAAATTGCCAAAAACCGAAGTGACTGCAACCTTGCGGAGGATTGGCCTGGCCCACACAACATTGACATTCTCTGCAAGAAAGCAGCTGGATTCTTTATCTATGCTTCAACAGCTGTCAAGTTTGTTACATCCCGACACCACCAACCTGAAAAAAGGCTCACCCTCATCATCTCACTTCCACAAGACACTTCTTATGAAGGAAAGTCAGGCATTGATCTCCTCTACACCCAAGTCCTGGAGCAAGCCTTCCATGATGTGGATTCCCATGACCATGAGCTCTACTCCCACTTCAAATCAGTGGTGGGGGCAGTGTTGCTCATCTTCCACCCACTCTCTATCAACACCCTCTCAGACCTCCTCAGGGACTGTGGTACCCCATCTGAAATTTCTACCTCTCTTCGAACCCTCCACTCTCTCCTCATTGTCCCAGACAGCACAGAAGATTCAGTCCGCATCTTCCATAAATCATTTCCAGACTTCCTCACAGACCCAGAACGGTGCACCAGCCCCCAGTTCTTCATAGACCCTTCAGTTCACCACAAGGAGATCTTGCTTTCATGTCTCAATGTGATGGAGAATAGGTTGAAGAGGAATATCTGCAACTTGGATGGCCATGTTGTCCTCAATGAGGTCAAGGATCTTCCCACACAAAAGACTACCTACATTGGAGATACCTTGGAATATGCATGCTGTTTCTGGACAAACCATCTTGCAAAGGTCTCTAGCAGTGGCCATGGTGTTGAGGAAGTCTGCAAGGCAATTGACAACTTCTTCAAGACTAATTTTCTGTCTTGGGTTGAGGTCCTCATCCTCACAGGGAACCTTGACATTGGTGTTTATGCTCTCAATGATGTAGAGCAATGGTATATG
>Ga0307517_10005543_pt1 | contig 18970 bp, 11 predicted proteins | sample 23_EM_MG_FD_194515 | JGI IMG/M metagenome (GOLD analysis project Ga0307517, IMG submission 194515) | Populus trichocarpa ectomycorrhiza microbial communities from riparian zone in the Pacific Northwest, United States - 23_EM | ecosystem: Host-associated > Plants > Roots > Unclassified | place... | reverse complement strand
ACAGTTGCCATTGGGGTAATGCAACCACCCTTGATTGTCCAATAACTGTGGTGATAAATCACTGCACATTATTTCCTTATAACAATGCATAATGTATTATTGTTTGCTTTTTTTTTTTTTTTTTTTTCAAGTTTCCCCCCACATAGATGATGAGATAATGATGTAGCCAACCTAAATTTCAAAATGCTGGACAGCAAACTGAACAGGAGAGAGGAGAGAGAGAGAGAGAGAGACCCCACTGTCTGATCATTGATTCCAGTTGGGCTTACACAGAAACCAACCTCTTTTTTTTTTTTTTTAACTCGGTGAGGAGTTTTTCTTTGAAAAAGTAGTTTCTTTGTTTCATTCTTGTGTATAGATGGATGGATGCTCCTACTAACTTTTGTGCTAATACACAGAGCTAGAAAGAAAGGGAGATGTAAGGAAGGAAACAGCTATGTTTTTTCTTACCTCATTAAACGATTCCCTTACAGCTTCCTAAATAATAACTGAGCTTTACCTCAGCTTCCTGTTTGCTATGATTAGTTTCTTCATTTAACTTCTCTCTCTCTCTCTCTGTCTCTCTCTCTCTCACAGACAACAAAAAAGAAAAGATAAAAGAAAAAAGGTGCCTGTTTTGATTTGGATTTAATGCTCTTGCAGAAAAGAAACTTAGTATTGAACCATAAAGTGGAATATATCATAGATCAAAGAAGGTGGACCACTTTGTTTTTCCTTGCAAATTTTGCGCTCTAGCTCCTGCCTTCTAAGTGGGTTTTGTTTGTAAAGTATAAAGGATTGATTTTGATGAGCTTTCCCAGGTGGATTCTTACAGTGTTTGAGTCTGTCATTGGGGAAAGGGGGTGATTTTGATGAGTTGTACTGGTGGTGGAGCTGGGGTTTTTGTCAAGTTTTCTAGGCTCTTTGTGAAGAGACACAGGTGGGAGTTGGTGAAAATGTCTATTAATTGCAAGCTTTCTGGTTCAAATGGCACATCACAAGAAAGTTTCAAGCTGAGGAAGTCAAAGGAGGTTTTGCATGAAACTAATTCTGCCAGGAAATGGAAGAGAAAGTTTCTGCTTCTCTGGTTTCTAGGTGTTGCTGTTACTATAGGGAGCATTTGGCTTCTCTTCAGCTTTGATAGTGGGGCATTGGGAAGGAAAGGTCAGAGTCTAGATTCGTGTGAAGAAGGAGCTCAGGTCTTGCTTCGCCATTTCAATGTCAGCAAGAACCAGCTTCATGCTTTGGGTTCTTTGTTCTCTGATTCAGATCAGGTTCTTTGTTTATAGCTCTTTCACTATATATATACACTTTTGTTTTTGGTTTTAATCGTGTGCTAGAATTAGTGTCTGTTGATTGCTCCTGTTAATTAGTCTAAAAGCTCATTTCCTTGTTATTATTGAATTTGAAATTTATTCTTCTTTGATTAACTTGATGAACATACGAGTAAATTGTGCATTCTGGAATTAAATTAGGACGCAGAAGGACTTGTTACTATACAAATTGTTAGATATGTATTTGTAGAGATTACATGCATACAGATATCATGAGTCTTGTACCTTTTCATGCATGGACGGAAATATATGGCTATCATATGCTGGGATAGGGAAACCAAATGACAATTTAAACACATCTTTTTAAGTATGAAATTAGCAGAAAAAATTGAAGGAATACTTTTTGGAAAAGTTGCTGGAGAAGTCTCTTGCATTTCAGAAATAGAATGCTTGGTTAAAAACTTATTTTCACTGGTCTGTGTATTGCAGGTAGCATCCCTTGATTGTACCAAGGAACCAGGACCGGAAATGCTAATAAATGATGGCATTGCCTGTGCACTGAAGGTACCATGTTCAAAGAAGCAGGAATTTCAACAGCACATCAGATGGGTCGCTGAAGATGTAGGGCCTAATGGAAAATGCCCGGTTCAAGATGAGAATGAATTCAGGAAGCTTGATCGATCATTGCTGGATGAGTCTGCATCATTTGTTTCACAATCTACAATTTCATCAATTTCACAGGATTTTGGAAAGGTAAAGCCTTGTTGCTGAAGCAGTTGTATATGTATGTCTCTTGCTTGAAAGTTTCAGAATTCTTGTTGTCAGTATTCAATGTCCTGAACTTTAGTGCATTTTGAGTATATTAAAATTTTCACACACTGCATGCATTCCTAACACAGACACACACACAAAAAAAAAAAAACACCATGAAAGAGGGGAAAATATATATGACTCTACCGAGTGGATAATCAAGAGGCTATGCTTTGTGTTATGTTGTGGGTTCTATGCTGCATCACATCCAACCACTAACAATACGGAAATCCAGTAAAAAAGGTTCTTTTGTATATTTTGGGTTTTCGATTTGTCTCTAAGTGTCTTGAATACACAAAGTTAGATAGTTCAGCAGAGTGTAATTGGCTCACCAGAATATCCACCAAGTGAAAGATGAAAATAAGATAAAAATAATTTCAATGTAAGAAATTTATCAGATGTGCTTACAAAACTCTGTTGGAGGTTCTGTTATTGGATGCTTCAATCTATTTCAAGTTTGAAGCTTGTGCTTAGGTACTTTGGTGAAATTATCATAGCTGCATGACATGTTTTCAGTCTTCCGTTTGAGTTACTAACTGCACTGCCAGGATCATGCACTCAACTTTCTTCATTTCTACAGTAAGTATAAAGAGCTGGAAAGTAGCCTTTAGACTTGACAAAATTGATGCAAGAGAAATATGTATTTCATTACTCAAAGAAAATTGATTGGAGAAATCAAAAGCTTATTATACCTTTGAGTGATGCTACATAGGTATTTTGTCTCTTGGGCTGTTTTGACTTTGGTCATAATATTTTGCAGAGAAGGGAAGTGGACTGTGCAGAAGATCATTGTAAACTTTTTTCATTTGATTTGGTAAAAGAATGCTGGTGGGTCCTTGTTGGAATGATAGTGAGCTGCATACTATTGGGTTATAACTTAAAATTTTGGAGGAAACAAAATCAGAAGCTAGTTCAGCTGGAGCCAGTGCCTCAGCAGCGGCAACAATTGTTGCAGATGAATCAACATCAACTATCCCACAGTCCTCCTAGAGGTGCTGGCAAGTGGAGGAAGAAACTTCTTATAATATTTGTCCTGCTTGGAGTGCTTGTATCTATTTGGTTGTTTTGGCACTTGCATGAAAAGATAATATCAAGGAGGGAAGAGACTCTTGCTAACATGTGTGATGAACGGGCACGAATGTTGCAGGACCAGTTCAATGTTAGCATGAACCATGTACATGCCTTGGCTATCCTTGTATCCACCTTTCACCATGGAAAAAATCCTTCTGCTATTGATCAGGTGATATTTGGCTTTCCATATTTGTTAATCTGTTCTAGGAATTGTGTGTATAAAAAATAATTGGGAATGAACTTGTACTAATTGCATTTCCTTCATTACATAAATCATGCAAAACCTCTATAACAACAAGATGCTATGTTAATGTCAAACTTATGCTCAGGGACTGGAGATTTTAACTGAAGAACTCAAATTGTTACCATATAGGAGTACCATGCAATGCCCGGAAGAAAAATGATCTTACCTTGAACTCTCTTTTATTTCACAGAAAACATTTGGTGAATATACCAAGAGAACAGATTTTGAGAGGCCACTTACTAGTGGTGTTGCTTATGCTCTAAAAGTTCCTCATTTAGAGAGGAAGCAATTTGAAGAGCAGCATGGATGGACAATTAAGAAAATGGGAACGGAGGACCAGACTCTAGTCCAAGACTGTATTCCAGATAAATTGGATCCTGCACCCATCCAGGATGAATATGCACCTGTGATTTTTTCTCAAGAAACAGTCTCTCATATTGTCTCAATTGACATGATGTCTGGAAAGGTGTGTTTCCATATAGTATACATAGCTTTGTCATTTCAGTTAATCTGTTTTCTTTTTATCCAACAAGTTCTTTTCCCTTGTAGATAAGCATGATTACAGTGCATGTACTTGATCATAATTTCTATTTGACTTCCTGTATTTTTATTTTTTCTACGAGTATCCGGACTTTTAAAGAAGGACAAATGAAGTGCTTTTGTTCCAAAAATACCCTTCTCAAGATTTGATTAAAAAAATTAAATAAATGTGTTGTGATATCTAATTTTCCTATTGCAAACCTTCCATTCATCAGGGCTTCTATATATTGTTTGGATGATAAATTAAAATTTGAAGTATGTTCATTGTATGGTTCCAAGAATAGAACCTATTGCTTACTCTTCTTCTGTTTGAGGAAAGCAATAAGGGTTGGATTAGAGCTGTTGATTCATATTTAGGTAAATCCTTAGAATTTTAGTGATTTTGGAACTATGAAGCTGCTTTTCTTAAACGGCTAGTTTTCACCTCTCATGCAATAGAGCCAAATTAGTTGATGCCAACCATACTAGCACCTGGGTAATAATAAATCTACACTGTTGCATTAATTTTTAATATAAAAAACTAATAAATGTTTGAAGATGGTATTGAAGAAAGATGTGGCTCTACAACTCTGGATGAGTGTCATACTTTTGTTGCTTCTTTAGCTTGTATGTCAAGCATTTTTTTAAAGGAAAAATATTATATGGATTTTGGCAGATAATATAGGTTTCTGTTTATATTCAAAACCTTGTTCATCTTGCACAACTATCATTACAGGTCAATATGAAGAGCATCTGCTAGTTGATAATTGAGATGCACACTGAATTTTATCATAATATATCAAGAGATACAAGTTCAGAAAAAAATATTTATATTAGAACATTTCTTCCATGTTACCTATATGGAGTTTGTTCTAACAACAATTGCCATATTTATATAGGAAGACCGCGAGAACATCTTGCGAGCAAGGGCATCTGGAAAGGGAGTGTTGACATCTCCTTTCAAACTTTTGAAATCGAACCACCTGGGAGTTGTACTCACATTTGCTGTCTATAATACCGACCTCCCTGATGCTACACCAGAACAAAGAATTGATGCCACTGTTGGGTAATTCTTTTTTCTCCAAATATTCTTGGTTTCTTGCACATGGTATGGTGACTTCAAATATTGTCATATGGTACATTTCTTTGAGATGAACTTACCTTTAAATCTGGGCTCGCTTCTTATAAAGGTATCTTGGCGCATCTTATGATGTACCATCTCTAGTGGAGAAGCTTCTGCACCAACTTTCCAGCAAGCAAACAATTGTCGTGAATGTTTACGATACAACTAATGCAACCGCTCCCATTCTCATGTATGGTACTGATGTTACTGATACTGGCCTTTTGCATGTCAGTAGCCTTGACTTTGGTGATCCATTGCGGAAGCATGAAATGCATTGCAGGTTAGTTCTCTTAGTGACAAGGTTTAGATTATCACAAAGATGAGTGATCAAGAAATCTCCTCATTTCCATTGGGTACAGGTTCAAGCATAAACCTCCTTTACCCTGGCCAGCAATAAATGCATCAGTTGGGCTCCTTGTTATTACTCTTCTTGTTGGCCACATCTTTCATGCAGCCATTAATAGGATTGCAAAAGTTGAGGAGGACTATCGTGAGATGATGGAGCTCAAAGCTCGTGCTGAAGCTGCGGACGTGGCAAAATCTCAGGTACATTTCCTGGTCCTTTTGATGGGTTTCATCCTATAAATATGGCTTCTACTCCTTGCATGTTTATTTATCTTCTATTTGAAATACTATTACTTAAGAAGTTCTACATTCTTCCGGCAACTGAAGTATTCTCATCCTTGCAGTTTCTTGCAACTGTTTCCCATGAAATAAGGACCCCAATGAATGGTGTTTTAGGTAATTAGAAATGTGTTGTTTATACAATGCATATCCTGCCAATATGGAAAAATTAATATCTAAATGCTGCGTCCAACATGTTTTAGGTATGCTGCAAATGCTGATGGAGACTGATCTGGATGTAAACCAAATGGACTATGCCAATACTGCTCATACTAGCGGAAAGGATCTAATTGCACTGATCAATGAAGTTCTAGATCAGGCTAAGATAGAATCAGGCCGGCTAGAATTGGAAGCAGTTCCCTTTGATCTGCGTTCTGTTCTTGATAATGTTCTATCACTATTTTCAGGAAAATCCAATGAAAAAGGGATTGAGGTACATATATAGCAACTCTCTTTATTGCTCATTCTCTTCTCCTTTTCCTGGCATTGATATCATTTCTAACCCAAGCTTGTTTCCAATTGTTCTTTTGGGTGAGAGAAGTTGGCTGTTTATGTTTCTGACCGGCTCCCTGAAGTTGTTATTGGTGACCCTGGACGGTTTCGGCAGATAATTACAAATCTTGTTGGAAATTCGATAAAGGTTGGTTTCAGCAAAATAATTATGGCTACATTTTTTGTTCAATATTTGAAATAATGTTTAATACAACTGCCATTGCTATAAGCTACATATCTAATTGTGGATGGTGTCAGATTGATGATTCATCACTATAACTAAAAGCTTTGTATATGCAGTTTTCTATTTGTATGTAACATCTTATTGGTTGTGCAAATTTGGTTCACTAATGTTTTCCACTGTTATACCCTCAGTTTACACGCGACAAAGGGCATGTGTTTGTTTCTGTGCATCTGGCAGATGAAGTGAGAAGCCCTCTTGATGCCAGGGATGCAGTGCTTAAACAAGGCCTGGAGTTAGTTCAGGATACATCAAGCAAAGTTTATGACTCATTGAGTGGGTTTCCTGTTGTCAACCGATGGAAAAGTTGGGAGAAATTTAAAAAGTCAAGCTGCATAGATTCTAGGGATGAACCTGAAATGATTAGACTACTAGTTACAGTTGAGGATACAGGAGTGGGAATACCAGAAGATGCACAGGGAAATATTTTCACGCCTTTTATGCAAGCTGACAGTTCCACTTCACGAAAATATGGTGGAACTGGAATAGGATTAAGCATTAGCAAATGTCTGGTGGATCTCATGGGTGGGGAGATTGGGTTTGTTAGTGAATGTGGCATTGGCAGTACCTTTTCATTTATTGTTTCTTTCAGAAAAGGAGAATCAACTTCTCTGGATACAAAGTGGCAGCCTTATGATCCAGCTGTTTTGGAGGTCCGAGGAGGGAGAGCCCTGGTAATTGATGAAAGAAGTGTCCGAGCTGAGGTCACAAAATATCACTTGCAGAGGTTGGGAATAACTGCAGATGTAGCTCCCAGTCTGAAGTCAGCATGTGCATATCTATCTAGTGGTTACTGCACAAGGTACATTCGATTTTATTAGCATAGTTGTGTGAAAATTTGAGGTTGGCTTGAATGTGATTAATGTTAAACTGTCATGAAAAAAAACTCTTTTTATCGCAAATGCCAATCCATGCTTGCAAAAATTGTCATCTTATCTCACAATTAGTGAAAAATTTGGAAATTTATGAAAGAAAGTTACTACTTGATGAGTTTCAGAAAAACATTACTGTCATATGATAATCAATTTGATTTTCTGATATGCGCTTAATTCCTTTTAACAGTATTCCAGCAGATTTGCCTATAGTTCTTATTGACAAAGACGCATGGGACAAAGAATCTGGCATTGCTTTCCATCATTTGCTGAAAATGCCCAAGAAAAATGACGGGACAGATATCCAGGTAGACCTTTCAAAGATTTTTCTCTTGGCTACCACCATCAGCTCTGATGAACGCTTAGAGCTAAAAACCTCTGGTTTAGTAGATAATGTACTGGTGAAGCCTCTTCGGTTAAGTGTCTTAATCGCTTGCTTCCAAGAAGCTTTTGGAAGCGGTAAGAAGAGTGAAGTAAATAGGAAGAAACCACCAGCACTTCAGAATTTACTGAGAGGAAAACAAATTTTGGTGGTGGATGACAATTTGGTAAACAGAAGAGTGGCTGAGGGTGCTCTTAAAAAGCATGGAGCAATTGTTACCTGTGTGGAGAGTGGCAAGGCTGCTTTAGAAAAGCTTAAACCACCACACAGTTTTGACGCTTGCTTCATGGACTTCCAAATGCCAGAAATGGATGGGTAATCTCTCTGTTCTAATAGAATAATTATGTTTTTTTGACGTTCTTTCTTTCATTGGAAATGTTCAGTCACAGATTCCTACATCCAAAAATGATTCATAGTCTGTAATCATTATGCAGCTTTGAAGCCACACGTCAAATCCGGTCTATGGAGAGTCAGTTTAATGAGAAAATTGCATCTGGGAAAGCATCAATGGAGCTACCTGGAAATGTAGCATATTGGCACACACCAATATTGGCAATGACAGCTGATGTGATTCAGGCAACAAATGAAGAATGTCTAAAGTGTGGGATGGATGGTTATGTGTCAAAGCCATTTGAAGATGAGAAGCTTTACAATGCTGTGACACGGTTTTTTTAGTCTAGTTGATAGAGTGGATTGACATGCTAGAAGTTGCTTACATCTCTTCAGCCTGCTGGCTGATCCATGTATTTTGGTTGACCCTAAATGCATTTGTTTGGCCAACTGGCAACAAGCCACTGCTACGAGGTCATGGAAGGAATGGTCGATGCCACATTCTTCTAATCTTTCCACCCCTCGTAATTTCTTGCATCATGGTAAGTGTTTTCCAATGGTCATGCATATATGTGCATCAAATTCCCAATGTCTTCATGAATAAAAACTTTTCATCCATATCCTCAAATAAGGCTCCTCTCTTCTTTGAAACTCTTAAATAGATTTACTTTATGAGACCTTCAATGTTTGCAGAAAACCTATCTTGTTCATACCGCATTATTCTTTGTTTCTTTTAAAGAATGTTTCTTTCGCAGTTCTTCTCAAAGGGATACGTTATGCATCAATGTGAAACTAGGTTAGATAGTTGATATTTCTACAAACCATGCCCACTGCTGTTTAAATTGTCTAAGCTTATTGAAATTCATGTTTGCACTGAATTTCCCATATATGATGCTATGAAATGCTCTGTAAAATTGAGAAATGTTAGAAGTGTCAGCAACTGCAGAGTCATCACTGTATTTCGTGAATTTAATTGTTCAACTTCTCATATAATAGGGGGTGTGTAAAGAATAGTTATTTGTTTCCAGGAATCTGAGCTTGCGACAAACTTATGGGTTCAAGAATGCATGGATCTGGTGAGCGCAATCAGGGTTCTTTGATCAGTTGTTGGCACCATTTCCCACTCTGTGATTGCTCCAAGATGACGATAGCTAAATGATGCTGGTGGCTTTTCTGCACATACTAGTTTTGTCTACTATTATTCTATTCCCTTCTCAATTTTGTTTTCCAAATTCTTCATTCTTGTAGGCAGTTCATAAAATGTCACAATGCTGCATTCTTTGAACTCTAATGAGATGATCAATTCGTCTTTCTACCCTTGATGGATTTGTGCATAAGAACATGTGCAAGCTAATGAGGTTAGAATGTTGAACGAGCCATCTAATTAGGGTTGGGTACAGCATTATGACATTTTAATATTTATCTAAATATTCTCCCTCCAAGGAACAGCACAATAATAGCAGGCGATGAACATATGATGTGGTGAAGCCCCAGAGTGTACAGGAAACCGCAGTTACCATGAGGCTTTATAGGGAGCAGAATTTTTTTTTTATTCAAGTGTGAATTTGTATTCATTCTGATTGGTTCCTATGGTCTTGCATGTAGATGAGAATGAGGTGCTGTGACTGTTGGTTATGTGTAAAGTAGGAGCTGTTTGTAACTCGTTCATTCTTCGTTGTATCATAAATTGTAACATTGTATTGTATACGGTGTGAATATGAAGTTAACTAGATTCTTTTTTGGGGGCAAAGGTGTTGAACTAAATCTGATGCATCCTTGTTTTGATCCTTTTTTTTGTATTCATCAATGCATGCCCATGTTTTCGCTGTTATGGCGCCGCGTATAATACCCGCTGATATGCCCCATAATGCATTAGGAGTTGGGAAGGGCCGTTACCTTTGATACTCACCTGCAACCTGATTTGGTGAAGATGATGTGCAGCTAAAATGTGGTTGATAAATGTTAGGGAGAGACTGCTTGGAGAAATACATGGGCATTTGCCTTCACATTGGGCACGAGATACCATTAATCATATTGATGGATACTGTTTACGATCCTAAAGCATAAGCTCCATCTTTTTACACAGTTACTTCATTTTCCCCACTTCTAATCATGCGAGATATGCCACTCACATGGACACCTAAGAACAGGACAAGCAAGGCACCTTTCATATTGCACTGGGCAGAACATAGGATGCCTGCAGATCGAGATTCCATGGCCATGAATAATTTGAATCATTTTAAAAGATGGAGTTGTTGTTCGCTTTATACAAATGGAATCCCTTAAACTCAATGTAAATAATATAGTATAGCAGAAGCACAACCTTTCCTTGTTGGGGTGAAAATCAGCTTATGTGGAACGCATTCGCAAGCTGGCCTCGTATACCCCCCTTCACATGACTGTCACTATGTTGTCTAGCAACCGAATTACCATGAAATTTACTCGGTGTAAGGGTTTTTTTTTTTGTGTTCTATATATGGATCTAACCAACAACCTTTATGTGGATACACTTCTCTGCAACAGATTAGGTTATTCTGCCATTGTGACCTGTCTTTGTTTCTTTCTTTCAAAAATATGCCAATCCTTTGGAAAAGGACAATGCTAGCCCTTCTTATCCTGTCCATAGCTCCTAGGAAATCAGGTAAGCTAAGCAATACAGCCTGAACTCCCATCCGAGGAGAAGCTGTATCATAGCTGGTTCGTTTTATCATTATTTATCACAGGTTGTTTTGTTCATATCTCACATAAGTTCTTGTTTGTGTATGTTTGGAAATAAATACTAGATGGGGAGTTAGAGCAATGGTGCATAGCAGATGAGCAGACCCCAGATGATGAGTTGCAGATAGCATTGGACTGGGCTTGTGGGAAAGGTGGTGCAGACTGCAGTAAGATTCAAGTGAACCAGCCTTGCTATTTGCCAAATACTGTGAGAGACCATGCTTCCTATGCCTTCAACAACTACTTCCAGAAGTTCAAGCACAAAGGTGGATCTTGCTACTTCAAAGGAGCTGCTATCATTACAGAACTTGACCCCAGTAAGCACTTGCTAAACTTTTTTTTTTTTTTAATTTTTTTTATCTCTAGTTATTTCTCGACTTGTTTTTAATGAGGCCCCACCATAGGAAATCTTGCAGCATGTAAATATCAAATTATCTACTTTTGATTATGAAAAGAAAAGGGAGACAATTCTGTCTTCCACATGCTTAGAAAGTGTAAGCCATGTGAGAGTAGCAGCTGGAAATCATTTTCTATACTTTCTCTGTGTTAAATGATTCTCATTGTTCTTTTAAAAAATTGACGTGCAGGTCATAGCTCTTGCCAGTACGAGTTCCATCCCTGATTCAAATCCATGAGAACCATTAACAAAGAAGATCGGCATTTCACTAGGGATAGAGATTTTTCAGTTTCAGATATTTTGTTCCTTTAATTTTTAGCAGCATTGAGCTTTTCTCAATGCAAATTAAATCAGGTTTTCACATGAGATGAGCTTAGACATATACTTTGCCAAGGTCCCTTCCTAGTTTTCCTTCTACTTCATATTTTCTTCAACAGATTTGCTTCCACTAATGTCCGTTTCTGGAACTGAAAATCTTTCTTCTTCTAGCCACACATGAGATTGCTTTCATCATGTAGCAACATGAAACAATCATGCAAGAAAACTTGATAATAAGTCGCATATATGATGTTCTATGGACAATCACCAATTCATGATTATCTAAGAAAGAATCGTTGGAGTGGACATAGTAGTACATTGGAAAAGCAACTGCAAATCTCTTTCAGAGAAGTTTGAGACTCGGATTGAAGGATGCACTGAAGAATCGCAAAACTTTTTCTCTGCCACAGATTTTTTCGAGGAACATAACAAATTGAAATCATCACAGCCAAATAGCGATTGCACATTTTTCCAATAAGAATACTCGCAGCACGATAGAAAATATCAGCAACAAATGTTAACCTACATTTACTTCAAGTTCCCTTAGACTCCGACCAGTGATTGAGAAACTGCAACGAAGCAATCCAATAATTTCACAAGCAACATTATATATAATACATAAAGATATGAAATATGAACCATCATCAAGATAGTGAATAGATAGCTAAACAAAGTTTCTTCAGTATCTGCTAAAACCCCAAAGCATCGATGCATGATACTGGTGACGCAGAAATGAAGATTCGCCGCCATCTTAAAGAGGTCTATCCTTAGAAAAGCAAGCTTGCCCAAGCACCAATAAATGCAAAGCCACCAAATGGAGCCAGAGTAGAATACTTTCTGTCCTCAAGAAGAGCCACAGCATAACACCTACACAATTCCAGATTAACTTCTTTCAGACTTTAATCTCCAATGGTGTATGTTGCGAATGGAAAAGATAACTTGCTCAAAACAGGACACTAAGAAAAGAGAAAAGAATAATCTAGATGAAAGCAAACCTCCACTAATGCAAGTTAAAATAATTGTTGAAAAAGTAGTGACTGAAATACAGCGTTGCAATCAATTTAGCTTAACTAGAGCCGCGAGAATGGAGCTATCATAAGGTGTTTTCCTTTTTCGAGACAAATGCTACCCGAGCTGTAAGTCCAGTCAAACAAATCATATAGCTTAGTTGGTATAGGAACTCCTTTATACGGCTATATCTACAGTCTAAACTGAGAGCAAATACATGCTTGGTTCCTGGTTTTTTCCCAAGCAGCAGAAATATAACATTGTTCCAAACATAAGCTGAAACAATAAAAGCATTGAGTTCCAGTAAGTCTATATCCTAACAAAACAAAGAAATCAAATGTAATGTATGGTTCTTGATGTTGGTAACTGAGGCTCAGTATAACAATAAGACAGTTGCAGGTCAGTTTGTTATTGATATATTTTAAGGTTTCTTATCATTACTAAAGTCACCTGGTCGATTAAATTGTCATGAGACATTTGCATATGGTCAACGCCCCCCACCAAAAAAAAAAAAAAGAATTTTTCAGTCGCAAATCACCAACAAGAGCAGCTTTAGCATCAGAAAAAAACGATGCAAATGCAAATTCAAAATCTCAACAAACTTTCATTCGAAAACTGGTAAACATGAAAACATAATGACTTACGTTCCAGAGAAAGCAAGAATCCCAGTAGTCAAAAGGCCTCCAAACTGAGACAACAAAGTTCAATCAGAATTAACAAAAGAAATGAAAGGAGAAAGAAGGTGGGAAAGTGGGAAGGAACTCACAATGTTGGGGTGTTTGGTGATAGGAGCAGCAAGAAGGGCTGCAGTGTGAGTCAAATGGTATAATGACGCTGTTTGCCATACCTTCACAATCACAATCAAGAATTGCTTGCTATCATTTAGTACTAGTATTTAACAAGAGAAAGAGAAAGAGAAAGAGAAAAGGAGGACCTCTTTGTAAGTGGGATTTTGGGGCTTGAAGACATGAGCACCATAGGTCCCCAATCCGAGAGCTGCTACCCCTGTTTGTTTGTGATTTTTTCCAGTCAATCAAACATAAATTATACTACCAGGAAATATAAATTTGAAGGGGTAGAATAGCAGTAAATTACCGGAGACAGCAGCTATTCTGTGCCACATAGAAGGATCCATTCTTCTTCGACTTGAACTTCCTTATGCTTCGCTTCTCTCTCTCTCTCTCTCTCTCTCTGGGTTTCAGCCTCCAGGACAGGAGGGGAGGCAACCACTCTAAAAGATCCATGGGCCAAGATTGATGATACTAAGTGGGCCGATTATCGATTGGGCAATGGGTAATATCTGATTGATTCAACTTCTTTATTTTTATATTGGGCTGGATCTGGAGCCTAACTCCCCAAATCTCACTTACCACATGTAAAGAGTAATTGGTGTCCACCACCTCTTCAAACGAGGGCTCCCCAGCTTAAGACGAATTGTACACAAAATAGAAAAATAAATAGACAAAACTATAGTTGGTGTATAGCATAAAAAACCCTAATTCATAAAGTTGTGTTTCCTAGAGGTTATACCATCGTATGAATTGTTATACATGATCCCGTTTGTTTTCGTGTTTCAAAAGTATTTTAAAAAAATTTAATTATTTATTTGCTTCTAATTAATTTTTCTTTTGTGCTTTCCGATAGTTTTGATATGCTGATGTTAAAAATTAATTTTAAAAAATAAAAAAAATATTATTTTAATACATTTCTAAGCGAAAGGTATTTTGAAAAGCAACCGTTAACCCAATATTATACTAACATAACTCATGCGGGGAAAAAAAAGAGAGATGGATTAAGTGATAGCAAGGATATCCCCACATGTTGGAATGTTTTTAGTTTTTAGGTTGTACCCAATAATCATGGAAACAAATTAGGGACAGGAAAATAAATAAAGCTTAGCCTTTATATGGTTTTTGATGTGATGTGTGAAGGGTGTGCACGCTTTTCCTTTCCTTTATTTTTTTTTCTTTTTATCTTTAGATTGCTTGGCAGGTAATGAAGTTGGTGACAATTTAAAGAAGATCATCATCTATGATGCCAAACAAAGAGGTGATTTTGTCCAGCAACCTGCTAACAATGGTAGGGTAAACATTCAGAAATGTCCTCCAACTCAAGATCCACTCCAAGTCCTGTTTCAAGCTCGAATAAATGCGTCAACAAGGCCAATATATATATCTACATCATATCATGTCCATGTTCATGCATGGATTATGCGGAATACGGCAAGTTAGAAAAAAAACGATGATATTTTAATTAAATGGGGTTAGAAGGAGAGCAATCAAAAGAAAAAAGGAAGACTTTGATCTTCTGAAAATCAAATCTTGAACAAATTCTCGTAGGCTTTACTTTATTATTTGCATCTTATTCATAGAGAATCTCTACGGTAGTTGTTCCATTCTTGAAATCTTAGGTCGAATCTTTCCGGTTCAAGAACAAATTCTCATATTTAAGCATTGATAATTAATATCTTTTCAACATTCAATCGAATGTTGGGTTAAATTAGCTGCTTCTTGAGACTTCAAGTCTAAGAAAACAAAAGGTTCTTCTTTTAAGCTTTTCCCCCCCTCCAATAAAGAGTATCTTTTAGGGTTCTTCTTGAGATTTCAAGAGGTATTTATTACCCATATCAATTCAGCATATCCAAGATAATCTTAATCTTTGATCATCATAACCAACCAACGCTCGAGTGACATTTTACTTGAATAAAATCAAAGTACTTGAATAAAATGAAAGGGAAAGAGTGTGTGTATATAAATATTAATGTTTGCAACTTGTGTTAATGGGATATATTCTCTTTGGGATATAAGCACGCATGCCAGCGAAACCAATAAACAAGTTCCCGACAATAGCTTTATGAGTTCCAAGAAAGATGTCTAGCTTAACTTTGAATCCCTACGTTGACAATGCGATCATATCCTGCTGGTGATAAATATTGGCAAGGACAGCATTGAAACTTGTCTGTGTTGAATTTGGTGCGTACGTGCACTTCACAAATGAGCCACGCATGTGTTTTTAGCAAGCAAGAATCCATCGACAACACCAACAATATGTTCCATAGCGCCCATCCATCCCTTGAATTTGGTGCGTACGTGCACTTGTCATTGCAATATTTGCCTTGCCATTCCGACAATGAATCGAGTTAAGGGCCCAAGTTTTGAGTCACAATATGTTCGATAGCCATCCCTTGATCATGAGAATTCGTTGGCCATCCATTTGTCATTGATCCCTGGTTCATGCACATTTGCCTACGGTCTCCAATGTTCTGTGAAAGTTATTGCAGGATTAGCTAGGAGCTCGAATCATTGCCTGCCTGGTCTTCAAGAATTAGGTCTTGTCGAGAGACAAACAAGTGTCGAAAGGACCCGCATGGGACCCAAATAGCAAAGTGAATTAAGATGGGTCAATTTGAGGCTCAATTGAAGGGATTTTAGCTTTTACAGAAACAACACCCAATCTGCATAGCATACGCAAGAAAGAGCAGAAAATAAATGGCATCCAATCTCCCAAAAGCCCATGAATTTGGTCGGCAAAACGAGAGGGATGTTTGCATACAAAAGTCAAAGTCTCATCATGGCTTGGCTCATCTAGTTTTGTCTTATGGCCTCATAGAAATTTGGGATATTGATTCTTAGAGTCATTTGCATGTATCATGCGCGCGGGGTTTTATCTGGACACCGTGTGTGGGGTTTTGGAATCGAGTAGGAGTCTGCCCCCCTGAGCCTTGACTTTTTTTATTGCTTTCTTGCTTTTTCATCTTGTTGGTCCAATCCAAATACAAAAACAATAAATAAATAAATAAATTTTGCAGTTGATTTAATGGTCAATGACTGATTTTGCAGACTTTGTCAAATAACGAGCACTGTTGTTTTTCTTTGACAGCAACAATTTTTTTTTGAAATAAAATGTATTGATATTAAAAAAAAACAAAGAGAGAGAGCAGTGGCCTTGCATTCGAATCAGCCCCCCACAAACGGTAAGATGGGTGTCTCTTCCAACTTTTTTTTTAGTCCTCAATAAATGAGGCCTCTTCCTAGCAACTCAGCGATGGAATTCAATTCCATGGAAAATTTCAAGAGGTTTAGTGACTGCCACACACCTTACTGTCTAGTCAGTCACACTCTCAATGTGGAGCTATCTTTATCATCAATGGCTATCTTTTTACAAGGTGATAACCTTTCTTTATCAATAACTATCTCCTATCAATATGTCTTATTAGAAGAAGATACTAATATTTCTTGTCAATCACCCGAGAAGATCAATCCTTCCCACCAATAGCATAACAACTCATTTTACAAGTTATCTATGCGGTAAAGGAAATTATTTTTTATCATTACTCCACTCTAAAAAAAAACTCACCTGATCGAGATATATAAACACCTCAAGTCATCGAGTAAAAGCATAAGGCAGCTAGAAGCCACACACCCCTTACACACTTCATCTTCATTCTCTTTCTATTTCTTGCACATTTTCTTTATCGATAGCTATCTCCTATTCATCTATCTCATTAGAGGACACTAACATTTCTTATTAATCACCCGCGAATATCAACCTTCCCACCAATAACATAACAAGACATAACAACTCATTTTACAAGTTATCTATGCGGTAAAGGAAATTATTCTTTATCATTACTCTACTCTCCACAAAAAAACTCACCTGACCGAGATATATAAACACCTCAAGTCACTGAGTAAATGCATAAGACACCTAAAAGCCACATAACACAAATTCATACAAGAACAAACATACACCCCTTACACACTTCATCTTCATTCTCTTTCTATTTCTTGCACATTATTTTCCCCTAACACCTTGTTAACTTGGACATTTAAGGGTCTTTGAGACTTATCTTGCAGGGAATACCAAATCTAGAGATAAAGCTCGTTTCCAAACCTAAATACTTTTTTGCATATTATTCCCCTCTTATAGCTATTAATCTAAGCATAAAAAAGGTCCTCTATTTGTGATAGAAAACTTGTTTCAAGAGAACATCAAGATCAAGATGAAGCCCGGATACTTTAGTCCAAGACAAACGGCTGTGGAAAGGCTTGAATCAATGCGAAACTGCTGCATAATTAATTAATTACGACCAAAGTAGAGGATTATGATGATTTTTATTTGATCTGATATATATATAGCTTGTAATTTTCTTTTTTCTTGTAGTAGAATCGTGTTTAATCTGAAAAGGAAAAACAGCCTAATAAAGACAGACATTAAACCATTTGCTAATAAATTATCTGGTTTTTTTGGATCAAACAGCCTAGCTTGATCATTTACTGTAGATTATTATTGTTTCTTTCTCATTGATTCGTACAAAGGAGATAAACACAAAATTCAAGTGGGCATCGAGAGAGGCCCTCGCTTTCGAGGGGACAAGCTATTCCTTCTTTTAGTGATTGTTTTGCACATCCGATTCCCATAGAACATTTTTTAAGAAGGAATCGCTTGGATTAACATGCCCCAGAGAAAGGAAGATCTCTCTGCCTAACAAAAAGAAAGACGACGAAGATTGTTTGTCTGCTTCGCGGGCCTGCTTGAGATTGCGGTAGTGGTTACAGTTCAAAGTATTTTTCGTTTAGAAATATATTAAAATAATATTTTTTTATTTTTAAAACATAATTTTTGAAATCAGTACATCAAAACGATCTGAAAACATAAAAAAATTAAAATTTAAAGAAACACGGTTTCAATCGTGTTCCCAACGCGCCCTCCATCTCTTAGACAATGAGATTTGAAAGAAAAAAAACATTATTATTATTTGATATTAACATAGTTGGATTGAATTTATTTCAAGTTAAGAATTTTTAGGATGCCATGTTCGTGTCTAAAACGGGATAAAGGGTTTGTGTCTTTTTAATTATAATAATAATAAAAAATATTATAATGTTTATCATCAATGTCTAATCTGAAAGATTAGAAGATACTGTAACACTAAAAATTAAAAAAAAGAAAAAAAGAAAAAAAAAACATGATATTGATATGAATGAAACTAACAAAAAGGAACTCGAAAAGGAAGCATGTCGTTGTTAGCTGAAGTGTAAGGCACTACTTCCACGTCATCTGTAATCTATTTGCCTTTAACGTTAGCTACTCTTCGTGTAGGTCCCTTTCCTCTCTCTCTCTCTCTCCCCAAATAACCTTTGATTTCCATAGGAATTACCATGACTGCCCCAATCTCCCTCCACTCCAATGACCAAATTTCTTTGGGTGGTGTGTTTTTTTTATTTGTTTTTTTTTTTAGTTTAACGTGGGTGTCCGGGTCAGCTTGTGTGCACCTCGACTAATCCCACGGACCCTGAAGTTAACGATCATGTAAGCCTCCAGTGGCCATCATATGAGCAACCACAAGGCTCGAACCTGAGACCACAGAGGGAGCAAACCTCTTGGTCCCAAGCTCTTACCACCGGGCCACCACCTAGATGGTTATGTTTATTCTTGAATCTTGTTTACTTGTTTTTTCCGTTGGGATGTGTTTTTTTCAGAATATTTAGAATTCTTTAAATTATTATAATACATCGATGTTAAAAATATATTTAAAAAAATATATTATTTTAATATATTTTTAAAT